>Ga0209536_100005350_pt1 | contig 19981 bp, 17 predicted proteins | sample DeeMarSeWOR28_12_FD_187461 | JGI IMG/M metagenome (GOLD analysis project Ga0209536, IMG submission 187461) | Marine sediment microbial communities from White Oak River estuary, North Carolina - WOR-2-8_12 (SPAdes) (version 2) | ecosystem: Environmental > Aquatic > Marine > Intertidal zone >...
TCTACAATGGCGCGAACCAGCAGGTTGAAACGCTGCATATCTGGCGTCTCGACCAGAACTACTTCCGGATGGATGTTGCCTATGATGCAACACCCAGATCCCTGGATGTATGGCAGAGACAAACGAACGCTCTCATAGTTGTCAATGGTGGGTACTATAGCATTGATAACGAAAGATATTTTCCAGACGGGCTCACCATCGTCAATGGGCAAGTCTCCGGGCGCAGTTTTAATAGTGGGGGGATGCTGGCCATCGATGATTCTCGGACGGAGTTACGATGGCTTGTTCAGGAACCATACAATTCCAGCGAACCGTTGCAGGCTGCCCTGCAGTCGTTTCCCATTCTGGTCACACCGGGCGGCGGACTTGGTTTCGGTGCAGAGAGAGAAAACAATGTCAGCGCAAGACGAACTGTGATTGGGCAGGACAAAGGTGGCCGCATCCTATTTATGGTTGCCCCGCAAGGATATTTCACCTTACACCAACTAAGTGTCTATTTGAGGGAATCAGATCTAAACCTGGATATTGCCATCAATCTGGACGGAGGAGGTTCCACCGGGATATTGGTAGCAAACCCGTATGATGTCATTTCCCCGAGCAGGCCTCTGCCGTTCGTAATCCTGGTCTATGCTCGCTAAAGCTGAAAACGCCCAAGGAATTTCGGTTTCTCCAAGTTGCACGTCTATCTAACTGGCTGCCGGATGACGATCTTGCGTTTATTCGGTGCGGTTCGTGCCGGATCATTCAAATAGATTTCGTGGTAGTAGCCATTGGGTTTCAGCTTGTTTTCCGGCAGATATTGGTTATAGAGTTCATCACATATTCCACCGATTTCTTTGTAATCCCCGACATGCATGATCTGGACGCATTTGCCTTCATGCAGATTTTCGAGACGTAACGTTTCAGGGGCGATACCCCGTTTCTGTTCGACTTTGGCAACCGCTTCCTCGAATTGTTCGCGAGTTATCCAATCGACAAGTACGATCATTGCACGCCAGTTCCATTTGTCTTTATTCCCTTCGATGAAATCTCTCTCATTATCAGCCCAGAATAAGTATTCCAGCGGAGGCTCGACGAAATTCTTGCCCATCCGCTCTTTGACCAAGGGTTTTACATAGTGGACTACCGAATAGAGCCATTTCGCAGCTTCAGCACTTTTGCCATTTCCCGGATCGCCCTTCCCATCGATAAAAGCGTACCTGATTTCAGGGACGTCAACCATTGTATATTGATGTTCCGGGGGCAAATACAATTCCCTTAAACGATCATGAAACTGTTCTACATTCATCTGTTATTCCCTTTCACTAAACCCTATGTATTCCAGGGTTTGGTTTCCATGTAAGCTAAAGTCTTGTCGAGCCAGTTCGCTTCAGCTTTTAGCTGTCCAATAGAGAATTCGAAAATGGCATCAACGTAGTCAGGCAGAGGTTGTTGTTCAAAGTGGATACTCTCAATTCTTTCCAATTCTTTTTCCAGGGCTTTTTTTCGGGTTTCTAACGCATCTAGGGCCTGGTCTCGCGTAAGCACCGACCAGTGGATCATTCCCAGTAACAGGGATGGGTAGGTTGACTGGAGGAATTTCAGCGTTGCAAGCGTTTGATCTACCAGTATCTCCCTCCCTTTTGGTGTCAACACATAGCTCTTCTTGGCCTTTGCACTCACTGGAACATCGGCTTTTACTAACTCTTTCTTCTCCAGTTTATTGAGCACATAATAGATCGAAGAAAACCCAATTTGGGTCCACTCGCGCATACTACGTTCTTCAATGATTTGCTCCAACTCATAGCCGTGACGGGGCATTTCAGCCACCAGGCCGAGAACCAGTAATTCGCTGTCTGTAAGCTCTCTTGTGTCCATATTCTAACCTTAGAATACTAATATTCTATCACTAGAATATACATTGTCAAGTATCTTCTTCAGGTTAGCCTGCCCCATAGCTATATAAACACTTATACAAAATTCCTTATTTGAAATTCAAGTGACAAACCTCCTTTTATGCGATAATAGGGGCAGTCATCATTCACAACATCGGGAGGTATCATGCCAACAACGAACGATATTCTGGGACTTATTATGGGCGGCGGGCGCGGCTCGCGGCTGTATCCATTGACCAAGATGCGCTCCAAACCGGCTGTGCCGATTGCAGGCAAATATCGCCTGATCGATATTCCCATCAGCAACTGTATCAACTCCGAGATTCACAACATCGCCATCCTGACGCAGTTCAATTCCGTTTCGCTGCACCGGCATATCTCGCACACCTATCACTTCGACGCATTCCACACCGGCTCGGTGCAGATACTGGCTGCCGAGCAGACCATGGAAGGTGCAGGCTGGTATCAGGGCACGGCGGATGCGGTCCGCAAGCAGTTGTTCGAGATCAAGGCCACCCATGCGGAATACGTGCTGATTTTAGCAGGCGACCATCTTTACCGCATGGACTATTCAAAAATGGCCGAATATCACTGGGAGAAAGGGGCCGATATAACGGTGGCAGTTCAACCGGTCGCGAAGGAAGATGCGTCCCGTTTTGGTCTTCTGAAGCGTGAGAGTGACGATCACATCTCGGCCTTTGCCGAAAAACCAAAAGACCCGGAAAAGCAGTCAGAATTCGTCAGCCGCGATGACCCAGAGCGTCCGTTCCTAGGCTCGATGGGCATTTATCTCTTCAACACCGATGTGCTGATCAATTTGCTGAACTATCACCCGACCAAGGATGACTTTGGCGGTGACATCATCCCGGAAGCCATCAATTCACACGAAGTGTTCGGCTATGATTTCGACGATTACTGGGAAGATATTGGAACCATCCGCTCGTTCTATGAGACCAATTTGAAGTTGACCGCATACGACCCGCCTTTCAATTTCTATGACCCCGCTTCCCCGATTTACACGCACGCGCGCTTCCTGCCCGGCTCGGTGGTAGAAGACAGTGACCTGGAAGATGTGCTGCTGGCCGAAGGCTGCCGCATCCGCAAGGCTGAAGTCAAGCACTCGATCCTGGGTGTGCGCAGCCAGGTTTCAGCCGGGGCCTGCATTGTGGATAGCATCATTATGGGCTCCGACTATTTTGATTCCGAAACCACTCCGCACAATATTCCGCTCGGCATCGGAAAAAACTGTCACGTGGAAGGCGCCATCCTGGACAAGAACGCGCGTCTCGGCGAAGGTGTGGTCATCAAGCCCTTCCCGCGCGGCACAGAACTAGATAATGAAACCTGGTTTGTGCGCGATGGCATTGTTGTCATTCCCAAAAGCACCGAAATCGCTCCCGGCACGTATATAGCACCGAAAGGTAGTTGATTGTAAGGTGTTCGATTATGTATTCCGGCAAAGTCGCGGAGAACGCAGAGAAAATCTTTATAGGCTCTGCGTTCTCTGTTTCTCAACGGTGAGATTTTGTGTAAGTTAGTCTTAGAGTGATTATCAATCATAAGAGAAATATCAAAACTGTGCGCTCAATACCTTGACATTGTATTCCTCAATGTTGTACACTGACATTGGATGGGGAGTAGCCGCTTGCTTCCCCGCAAGATGAGTTATCGTCAAGACAGAGCAGAATGCTCTCGGTAGCTCGTGCGCTTTTTTTATGCGATGGCGAGACCACCACGGATAAGCGTGGTGGTTTTTTACTTTTAGACCACTGCTTACATCTCTAATGAATCGAGGCTCGAATATGTTAGAAACAAAGAACGAAGTCTGGCACGCACTGCCAGCCGGGGAAGTACTCAAGAAATTAGATGTTCAAGATGAGGGCTTGACTTCTGAAGAGGCTGCCCAGCGTCTTTCCCAGTACGGGGAAAATCAGTTGCAAGAAGCGCCGCGTGCCACCTTCTGGCAGATGCTGTGGGAACAATTGAACAACTTTGTGGTCATCATGTTGATCGTGGCTTCGATCATCTCCGCTGTGCTGGGCGATTACGTAGAAGCCGCCGCCATCATGGCCATTGTGGTTCTCAATGCCATTCTGGGCATTGTGCAGGAAAGCCGTGCCGAAGAAGCCCTGGCCGCCCTGCAAAAACTGGCCGCCCCCGACGCGCAGGTCATCCGCGATGGACGGCGTCAGGTTGTTCCCGCCAGAAAACTGGTGCCGGGCGACATCGTACTGCTTGAAGCCGGCAACTATATCCCGGCGGATGTGCGCCTACTCGAAACCATGAATCTTAAAGTGGAAGAAGCCGCGCTCACCGGGGAATCGGTCCCAGTACAGAAAGTTGATGACATAGTAGATGAAGATGCCTCATTGGGTGACCGCAAAAATTCCGCCTTCATGAGTACCCTGGTCAGTTATGGACGCGGCAAAGGCGTGGTCATCAGCACAGGCATGAAAACACAGATCGGCCTGATCGCATCCATGATCCAGGGCATCCATACCGAAGAGACCCCGCTGCAAAAGCGTCTCGACCAGTTGGGCAAAACCCTTGGGTGGGCTGCGCTCATCATCTGTGGATTGGTCTTCGGCATTGGCTGGATACGTGGTTACGATCCGTTGGAAATGTTCATCATCGCCGTCAGCCTGGCGATTGCGGCTGTTCCCGAGGGGCTTCCCGCCGTTGTGACTATCAGCTTGGCGCTGGGGATGCGCGAAATGATCCAGCGCAACGCGCTCATCCGCAGGCTTGCTTCCGTTGAGACGCTGGGTTCCGCTACCGTCATTTGTTCCGATAAAACCGGCACCCTAACCCAAAACGAAATGACGGTCACGCAAATATCTGTAGACGGCAAAGATATCTACGCTACAGGTACAGGCTATGCTCCGCAAGGCGAGTTCCAAATCAATGGCGGAACCATCAACATCCACGATTACCCTGCCGCAACCACCGCCCTATGGGTTGGCGCGCTGAATAACGATGCCTTACTGGAAGTGAACGCAGACGGCACACACAAGATGATTGGCGACCCCACTGAAGGCTCTATCATCGTCGCTGCTGCCAAAGCGGACAAAGAGTATCAGGAACTGAGTGAAGACTATCCGCGTGTGCAGGAAATCCCATTCGATTCTGTCCGCAAGCGCATGACTACCATCCACAAGGTGCTCGATCCACAAACAGACGATTTCTCCCCATTTCAAACCGATGATGCCCACAAAGACTGGTATGTGGTGGCTGTCAAAGGCGCGCCGGATGTAATGCTGGAACTCTGCCAGCAATACCAGACATACGATGATAAACAGGCTGCGTTAACAGAATCAGTACGCGAACGCATCCGCGTTGCCAATGACCAAATGGCGAGCAAAGCCCTGCGCGTGATTGCGGTGGCTTACAAAATCGTAAAACAACTGCCCGAAGAATTGACTCCCGCAACCGTGGAGAACGACCTGATCTTCACTGGGCTGGTTGGTATGATCGACCCGCCCCGCACCGAAGTTAGCGGTTCATTGGCGATGGCCGCCAAGGCTGGCATCCGCACCATCATGATCACCGGCGACTACCCCCAGACAGCCCGCGCAATTGCTGAATCGATTGGCCTGATGAAGCCAGAGCAGCAAGTCATCACCGGCGCAGAACTCACCCAGATGAAAGATGAAACTCTCCGGGAAAAGGTCAAATCTGTGAACGTGTTTGCACGCGTTTCCCCCGAACACAAAATGCGCCTCGTGGATGCGCTGCAATCCCACAACGAAGTGGTTGCCATGACAGGCGATGGTGTGAACGATGCGCCGGCCATCAAGCGCTCCGACATCGGTGTGGCGATGGGTATAACTGGTACCGACGTTGCCAAAGAAACCGCCGATATGGTGCTGACTGATGACAACTACACCAGCATCGTCTCGGCCATCAAACAGGGCCGCATTATCTACAGCAATATACGCAAGTTTGTCTTCTTCCTGCTCTCCGCGAATGTGGCCGAGATCATGATCATCTTCCTGGCAACCCTGGCAGGCCTGCCTGCTCCGCTGACGGCCATCCAACTGCTATGGCTCAATCTGGTTACCGATGGCGCGCCCGCCCTGGCATTGGCCATGGAAAAAGGCGATCCTGACATCATGGAGCAAAAGCCGCGCAGAAAAGATGAACCCATCATCAACCGTATCATGGGCATTGGCATCACAGTGCAAACCTTCGCCCAGACAGGTGTCGTACTGTTAGCCTTTGGCCTGGGTTTGATCTGGCATCTCGAAGCAGGCGCAGTGCTCACCGGCAACCCGCTGGTTTACATTCTCCAGCACGATTGGCGTGGCGTGGATGTACAAACCGCCGAAACGATGGCCTTCCTCACGCTTGCTTTCGCCGAACTGTTCCGTGCCTACACTGTGCGCTCGGAGCGGGCCTCGGTTTTCCAGCTCGGTGTGTTCTCAAATAAGTATATGCAGGCTGCTGTGGGGCTCTCGATCGTGCTGTTGCTGTTGGTAGTCAACGTGCCTTTCCTGCAACCGATCTTCAACACACACTTCCTGACTGGAACCGAATGGATAATCGTGTTGGCGCTGGCTCTATTCCCCGCTGTGGCCGAAGAGATCACCAAATTCTTTTTGCGCAGGAGTGAACGGAAGACAGCCTAAATTTCCCCGAATTTCGTAGGGGCAGGTTTGAAACCTGCCCCTACCGTTTTAATGAAAACGTCTTTCTATGGATGGGGGAATATCCCAACCGCCTCATCGCGGACCGATGGGCTTGCGTGCCGTACCCCTTATTTTGTCCCAACCCATAGCCGGGGTGCTGCTCATCCAATTCTCTCATCAAGGCATCACGGGTTGTTTTGGCTAATACTGATGCTGATGCAATGCTCAAGGAACGAACATCGCCTTTAACAAGCGACGTTTGCGGAATGTCATGTTCAGGGAGTTCGAGCCGGAAATCGGTCAGTAAGTAGTCGGGAATGCAGGCTAACGCAGCCAGTGTGCGGCCAGCGGCCAAGCGGGTTGCCGCGACGATACCGATCTCGTCGATTTCGTAGGCGCTGGCGAAGGCTACGCTCCACGCCAGGGCAGTCGCTTTGACAATAGGGGCGCACAGGTCACGCTGACGGGGAGTCATCTGCTTGGAATCACGGGAGCAGGCTAATGTTTGGGAAAGATGCGGATCATCAGCTGAAAGGATAACTGCGCCTACGGCCACCGGTCCAGCCATTGCGCCGCGCCCGGCCTCGTCAAATCCAGCTACAAGGCTTAACCCACCTTGCCACAGGTTTTGTTCGTATTTCAGTGTGGGGCGTTCAGTTTTTGGAATCATACAAGCCGCGGCGGGCATTACGGCGGATGGTGAGTAAATCTTTTATCATTGCCAGGGTATCGTGAAACAGGTCAATTCGACTTTCATCGCTGTAATACCAAGGGATAGGCAGTTCAACTATTTTGTATCCACGCAGGCGTGCAATGAAAAGGACTTCCGGGTCAAACGAGATGCCATCAAAAGTTTGGTATTGAAAAATATCTTCTGCAATTTCAGCACGAAAGCATTTGAAACCACATTGGGTGTCACGCAATCCAGGTAAAGCAAGTAAACGAATAAGCAGATTAATACCACGCCCACCCCAATGACGATACCCAGGTTCGTCATATCTGATTGCTCCGGGGGCCTCTCGCGACCCTATTGCGATATCAAAGTCAGTCAATTCTGGCGGCAGAAATTTGTTGACTTCCTCAATTGGCATCGAAAGATCGGCATCACACAGAAAACGATATTCCCCTCGCGCCTCCAACATGCCACGTCTAATAGCATTGCCTTTGCCGCGTTTTTCTTCCCTGAAAAGATGCACGCGTTTGCGTCCTTCTGCAAGCTTTTGCGCAACTTCAAACGTTCGATCATCGCTGCCGTTTTCAACGATTAACACCTCGGCGGTGTAACTTTGTTCATCCAGGAACATAAAAATCTGCTCCAATGTGCGGGGCAGACGGCGTTCCTCGTTGTACGCAGGAATGATGATGGAAAGATAAGGGGTTGCCAAGGAATGTTACGAACTTTGAAAGATTATTAATGCAAAACCGATCAGCACACAGATTTCAACGAGGAGCATTCCACCTAGTAATCCCATTTGAGGAAGAGTCATGCCCAGGATGCGTTTTTTAGTATCACCTGTGGCAGGAACGGGAACGACCGGGCTCGATTCAGCCAGTTCTGGAGGAATTTCCAGGTCTTCACCTTCTTCAAATGCAAAGCCGAGATCATTGGGATCGAACGGCTTGGCTTCATCAGCGGCAGCAAAAATGGCGCCGGCACGTGAAAGTTCAGACTCGTCTTCAGATTCATCGGGTGTTGTTTTGGGCACAGACGGCTCATTTTTTTTCGCTGGGCGCGGATTGACGATACGATCTGCCAACTCGTAGGCAGTCTCAACTGTAAAGACAGGCGCAGCGCCTTCAAGCGAGGCAGCCCAACGTTCCAGGGCATCCACCATAACAACACGTACGATGGGTTGCATCGATTCAACGTGCATGCCAGGGTTGGCCGCCAACAGTATGGGTTCCACTGGTTTCGGCAACTCTACGCCCTGACGCTCAATGAAAGCTTGCAAGGCTCTAGCCATATACTGCGTACGGGTAAGTAGATTATTAGACGATGGCTTGTAATTAATTCCGAAACTCTGCCCCCACTCGTCGCGTTTGGCCTGAAATGTACCGCGTAAATGTGTGACATAGGTGGCATAAATACCCGCCGGGCCAACCACCGTCAGCGGGATGGTAATCCCGCTTGCGCCCAGCGTCTGGTTACGGATGACCGTATAACCCTTCCCAAGTACGCGTTCAAAGTGGGCAAGCACTGCCTTCTGGGCTTCCTGTTCGGGATACCAGTCGAAACCAAACTTGAGCGTGCCTTGCGCACGCTGAATAATTCCTATTTCGCCTTTTTCATCTTGTAGGGGGGTCTGGTCAATCAATTTCATCGGAATCAAGCCTCAGGTCCGGTTCGAGGCGGCCGCTAAAAAGCCGGTGTTTCCTCGAGTTCATCCCGTTGAGCTGCATTGTCTCGGGTGGTTAGAAAATCCTTGCCATCTTTGCTTAGCGCTTTGACCACTTTGCCAAGTTCAAAGGTGCTGCCCAAATACTCTTTACGTTGGCCGGTTGTGAATCTCTTGCCTTCCTTAAGCCGTTCCAGCAGGGTATCGCGGTCGAGCAAAACACGGTCAGAATAGGTGACACCGCGCAACTCATAAGCGCGCACCAGGGCAATTTTCCCTTCAGGGTTGTAACGAACTGCTTCAATCACTCCATCGAATTTCTTTGCCATAGGGCCCTCCACGTTTATTTTAGCACAAAGGCATCGTGCTTTTTCAACGAGAATATCCCCTGTTTGTCTCACAGAACATCATATCCCACAGACACAACATTTCCCTAAAAAGCCACGTACTCTAGCGTTCCCATTGAACGGTCCCTTTGCGAGAGCGACTATTTTTTTAAGTTATTCCCAGATTGTTTTTGTACACTTAATCCAGTATACTGGCAAACTTACTGCTTCTTGCAAAATTTGTTGAACAAATCTAATTTCCTGTTCTACCATATATAAGATCAGGCGGGCTTTCCAAAGGAGTACCCACAATCATTATGCAATGACAATAGAAAAACTACAGACCAAAAAGGATGGGCAGGCGGATGCGTATCATCCCCTTAACGGGGAAACCGCCGACCACTAATGGTCGACGGTTATCTGTCGGGGCGGGCGGATTTGAACCGCCGACCCCCGCGTCCCAAACGCGGTGCGCTGGCCGAACTGCGCTACGCCCCGAGCGACACGAGTATAATGCGAAGGTTGAAAAATCGCAAGCAGATTGAACATAATGAAACCATTGTATCGCATCCTTATCATCCTCCCGCTTCTTACTGGACTTTGGGCCTGCTCACCGGCAAGCGAACCCATCCCCACACCCACAGCGATTCTCGCTACTCCTACGCTTACGTCTACAGCGTTACCACCTACCCCAACCCCAACAACGACACCGCTTGGTTGCCTGATCCAACCAGGGCGTATCGATGAGGGCATTGTCCTGGAAACCGTGCCACCACAGGAATACCTGATTTACCTGCCACCCTGCTATGACGAGAAACCCGAGCTGCGCTATCCGGTCTTGTACCTGCTGCACGGACAAACTTACACCGACGACCAGTGGGTGCGGCTCGGCGCGGTCGAAGTTTTGGACAGGTTGATCCTTGCCAATGAAGCCCCCCCTTTCATCATCGTCTTTCCCGACGACCGCTACTGGAACGTGCAGGCCGGTCCCGGCTTTGGTGGACGGCTGGTGGATCATTTAATTCCCTACATAGACCAAAACTACCGTACTCTCGCCGACCGTGACCATCGCGCCATCGGTGGCATGTCGCGTGGTGCTGGCTGGGCCTTGCGGCTTGGCCTGCAGCGTTGGGACCTCTTTGGCATACTGGGATTGCACTCCCTGGCCACTTTTGCGGATGACCGTCCGTTTTTGGAAAATTGGCTGGAGGCTATCCCGCCTGAATCCTGGCCCAATATTTTCATCGATATGGGCGAGAGCGATCAGGAGTTGGGCTTCAACTCCCAATTTGAAGGCATACTCATTCAACTTGGTATTCCCCATGAATGGCACTTGTATCCCGGTGCACACGACGAACTGTACTGGGGCGCACACGTCGAAGAGTATCTGCGCTGGTATGCTGAAGTATGGAGCAAGCAGGCACAAGAACAATAGCAAGGATATAATGCCCTGGTCACAAAGGGTATAATTCCGCCCATGCCACTATCCCCACAAGAAGTCGAACATATCGCCAAATTGGCCCGTCTACAATTGACCGACGAGCAAAAAGCGCGTTACCGTGAACAGCTTGAAGCCATCCTTGAGCATGTCGCTAAGTTACAAGAATTGGATACCAAGGATGTCTCTCCAACTGCCAGCGTTTCGGTGGGGCAGATGCCACTTCGCGAGGATGAACCTCGTCCCAGTTTATCAAAGGATGAATTGCTCAAAAACGCCCCCAAGCAGGATGACGGGCAATTTCAAATCCCACCTGTCTTCGAATAATCGTACTTGATCTGGTTCTGACAACAGTTTAGCTGCTGCCAGAACCAAAATATAACCATGCCATCATTGACTGAACTCAGCCTGAAAGAAATGAAAACCGGCCTACGCGATGAACAGTTTTCCAGCCGCGCGTTGGTGGAGGCTGCGTTGGAACGGATTGCGCAGTTGGAACCGTCTCTGCACGCGTTTTTGTATCTTGCATCCGAATATGCATTGAAGCAGGCCGATGATGCGGATTCTGTAAGGGCGACTGGCCAGTCGCCCTTACAAGGCATTCCCATCGCTATCAAAGATGTGTTGACTGTAAAAGGCATGCCCGCCACGGCTGGCTCGAAAATCATCGAAGGCTTTATGCCGCCTTACACTGCTACCGCCGTAAAAAGGCTGCAGGAAGCGGGAGCCATCGTGATCGGCAAGACCAACACGGACGAGTTCGCGATGGGTTCATCAACCGAGAACTCGGCGTATGGCGTGACACATAATCCCTGGGATGTATCCCGCGTGCCGGGCGGTTCGTCAGGTGGATCAGCAGCTGCAGTGGCGGCACGGCTTGTCCCCGCGGCGCTTGGCACCGATACTGGCGGCTCGGTACGACAACCCGCATCGTTCTGCGGCGTAACGGGGCTGAAGCCAACCTACGGTCGCGTCTCACGCTACGGCCTGATCGCCTTCGGTTCTTCGCTGGATTGCGTTGGCGCATTTGGGCGTAATGCGGAAGATGTTGCCATCATCTTTGAGGTCATGGCCGGGCGTGACCCTCTGGATGCGACTTCGGCAGAGGTGGACGTTCCATCGGAGCTGGTTTCAATACGCTCGACAAACACGGGCTACTCAACCGACGCGCCCCTGCGTGGATTGCGGATCGGCGTTCCGCAGGAATATTTTATTGAGGGGATGCAGGTAGAAGTCCAGGAAAAGACGCGGGCGGCTATCGCACAATTGGAAACTCTCGGTGCGGAAGTCCACGAGATCAGCCTGCCACACACCGAGTACGCGCTGCCCGTTTACTACATCCTGGCTCCGGCAGAAGCATCTGCAAACCTGGCCCGTTTCGACGGCGTACGCTATGGTCCGCGTGTGGAAGCAGATTCGCTTTGGGATGTGTTCTTCAAAACGCGTGGAGAAAAATTCGGTTCGGAAGTGCTCCGCCGCATCATGCTGGGGACATATGCACTTTCGGCAGGCTATTACGATGCCTATTACGGACAGGCGCAGAAAGTGCGCACGCTCATCAAACGAGATTTTGAAACTGCTTTCGAGGGTGTAGACCTAATCGCCTGCCCCTCGGCACCAACAACGGCTTTTGAGATCGGCGCCCATAAAGGCGACCCACTGGCGATGTATCTGGAAGATGTCTTCACGCTGCCAGCCAGCCTGGCAGGTATCCCTGGAATTTCGTTCCCAGTGGGTTTTGACAACAAAGGGTTGCCGATTGGGATGCAATTGTTGGCGCCACATTTTCGTGAGGATGTTTTATTGAACACAACGCATGTTTACCAGCAGGCAACGGATTGGCACAAATCTCATCCGAAAGGGTACGCGTTATGACATTTTTAGTAGTTCTAATTGGCTGGATCTTCTCGCTCTGCCTGCACGAATTTTCGCACGCGCTGGTGGCCTATATGGGCGGCGATTATACCGTGCGTGACAAAGGCTACCTGACCTTCAACCCGCTCAAGTACACGCACCCGGTCTACTCGCTGCTCTTGCCGCTGCTCTTTCTGGTGATGGGCGGGATCGGCTTGCCCGGCGGCGCGGTCTATATAGAGACAGAGCGGCTTCGCAGCAAAAACTGGCGCACCGCCGTCTCGCTGGCGGGACCAAGCTCCAACCTGCTTCTCGCCATCATCTTGGGTCTTGTCCTGCGCTTTGCTCCCGTTAACTTCACTGGCATCTGGCCGGGGCTGGCATTTTTGGCCCTGCTACAGGTGACAGCCGTTGTGCTCAACCTCATCCCCGTGCCGCCCTTTGATGGGTACAACGCCATTGAGCCGCATCTGAACGAGGCCACGCGCATGAAATTCGAACAAACGCGCGGCATGTTCATCTGGGTTATCTTTTTGCTATTATGGTTTGTTCCTATCGTTGGCAACATGTTCTGGGGATTGATCTTTTTTGTCAGCCGGGTTCTGGGTATTCCTCTTGAGTTAGCAGCTATGGGCCTGGATCAATTCCGTTTTTGGTAAACAAAAATCCCCCGCTTGAAGGATCAAGCGGGGGATTTTTTATTTACAATGTAGATAATTAAGAGTATAATTATTGTGTAATATTTCACAAATATTTACTGACACAGGAAATGAGATAATCATGAACAGAATCCCCCACGTGGTCATCATAGGTGCAGGCTTCGGAGGCTTGGATATGGCCAAAAAGCTGTCAAAAGCTCCTGTTCAAATCACATTGATCGATAAGAATAACTATCACCTATTCCAGCCTTTGTTATATCAGGTTGCGATTGCGGGACTTGTCCCTTCTCAAATTGCATATCCACTGAGAAGCATATTTCGTCGTCAGGCAAATTTGAATTTTCAAATGGGTGAAGTAACCCAGGTGGATTTTAAAGCGAAATTTGTAAAATTAAATGGGTCAATCATTGCTTACGATATCTTGGTTCTTGCGATAGGCGGACAGACGAACTTCTTTGGCATTGAATCTTTAGAACAGAATAGTCACCAAATGAAAGACATTAGGAGCGCTATCAAAACCCGAAATCATCTTCTAAAAATGTTTGAGCAGGCTAGTTATGAAGTAGATGCTGAAAAACGCCGCGCTTTGCTAACATTTGTTATTGTAGGTGGTGGTCCAACCGGCGTGGAAACTGCAGGTGCGCTCGCAGAGTTAATCAATCTGGTAATGACAAAGGATTATCCAAAATTGGATTTAGGTGAGGTACGAGTAATCCTTCTGGAAGCAGACGGTCACTTGATGGGAAGTTATCCAGATGGTCTGCGCAAATCAACCTTTGATCTCTTGCATGGTAAGAATGTGGAGATATTACTTAATACAACAGTGGCGGATTACAACGGCAGAGAAATCACATTAGGAGATGGAAATCATATTGAGGCACAAACCGTCATCTGGAATGCAGGTGTGCGGGCTGCTGAATTAGCAGATACAATAGAAGTAGAAAAGGGGAACAGAAACCGTATTATCGTTGAACCGACGTTGCAACTTCCAAACTACCCTGATGTGTTTGTGATTGGTGATGCCGCTTATTTAGAGGACGAAACTGGTCAACCATTACCCTTACTGGCAACAGTCGCGCAACAACAGGCACGCCATGTTGCAAATAATATTCACCACCTGGCACACAACAATGCACTTAGACCGTTCAAATATAAAGATCCTGGATTACTGGCAACCGTTGGACGCAATGCGGCTGTGGCGCGTATCTGGGGCGTTTCGTTCAGCGGATTGTTAGCCTGGTTGATCTGGGTTGCACTACATATCTACCGCTTGATTGGCTTCCGAAACAGGCTAGTCGTGATGCTCAACTGGGCCTGGGATTATTTTTTCTATGACAGCCAGGTGCGGTTGATTACGAAGGAATAACGATAAGTCGGCTTAAATGTCATCCTGAGCAAAGCGAAGGATCTCTAATTCTGAAGTAGGAGACTCTTCGGCCGCAAAGAATGCTCTCTCAGAGTGACATAATGTTTTTGAGATAAGTTCTACTAAATCCCCAGCAAACTTAATATCCAAACGATCAGGGGCGCGACCGCCAGCGCGGGCAGGAAGTTGCCAGTGCGGATCTTCTTGATTTCCAGCAAGCTGCTGATAGCCAGCCCCATCAGGATCACGCCGCCGGTAGCCGTCATCTCGTTGAGCATGGGCGTGGTGACCAGCGCGTTTAGTTGCACGGCCAGCAGACTGATGCCACCCTGAAAAAACAGGATGACCAACGTGGAGAACAGCACACCAACGCCCAGCGTGGAAGCAAACGCCAGGGCAGCGAACCCATCCAGCACAGACTTGACGGCCAGCAGTTCGTAGTTGCCGGTCAGGCCATCTTGAATGGAGCCGAGGATGGTCATCGGGCCGACGCAGAAAAGCAGAGAAGCTGTCAGAAAGCCGCGCACGAAATTCGTTGAAGTAGCACCCCCGGAAGCGGAAGCAGGTTCGGGGTCGCGCATGAAGCGCTCTTCGAGAACGCGTCCCAGGTTTTGTAACCCGTCCTCGATCTTCCACCATTCACCCAACAACGCACCGATCAGCAATGCGCCCAAAACGATGAGCGGGTTCTTTGTTCCGAGAAACATTTGAATACCGATGGCAGCGGTGAAAAGACCCATACCTGCAATGACGGTCGCTTTCAGGCGGTCGGGCAGGCGCGCGCCGAAGAGAAGGCCCAACGTGCCGCCGATGAGTACGGTGATGATGTTGATGATGGTTCCGGTCATGTTACTTGATTGTGATCCTTGCGAAGGTCTGGAACCTTGGCAAGGATTTGAACTACTCCTTTGCGAGTGAAGTGGACCGCCCGGCTGTCTGGTTCTCTAATAATTCAAGCACAAAACACAACGAAGACAGGCGGTTGAGGTAGCGTAGCAGTTCGGGATTGGTGAGCTCTTCCAGTGTGAACAACTCTGTCACGCGCCGCTCTGCGCGGCGGACAACTGCCCGCGCCAGCGAGAGAGCTGCACCGCTGGGCGTATCGCCTGGCAAGATGAATTCCTTGGGCATGCCCACCATATTGTTTATGGCGTCGGCTTGTTCTTCAAGCCATGTGACGCGGCCGGCGTCGATGCCTTTGAACTTGTCCGCGTTTTCGGGTGTGGCAGCAATTTCCGCCATCAGCTTGTAGACATCTCGTTGGACTTCGCGCAAGATAGGGGGCGTTTGATGCGCCTGACAGGAGGCACGCGCCAGTCCAAGAGCGGCAGAGGCTTCGTCAAGTGCGCCCAGGGCTTCGATACGAGGGTGGTCTTTGGAAACGCGGTCTTCACCGAGCAGTCCGGTGGTGCCGTCGTCTCCTTTGCGTGTGTATAAAGGCATGGGGGCATTATACCCAGTACGGTCACAAATTACGCGTTTTTTCTGAGCGTGAAAGCGCACCAAACGCAGGTGCGCGTGTAACCGTGGGTATGATATAAACGCCATTTCATCAGGATAGGAATTTCGCGTATAATGAATTGTCTATTCCGGGTCAAATTGGAGGCCTTTTGCCTGAAAAACCATCTCGATTTAATTGGCTGACTCAACTCCTACCATTAACCGCAGTAACTGTTGCGATTGCCATGCTGATATTGACACCATTTTGGGCAATGCGCTGGTATCGCCTGCCGTTTTTGGGGGCCTTGTTCGAAACGAACAATGTGGTTAGCTCAATCAACATCGAGGGTTGGCCTGCTACCGAACAAGGGGTGCAGTATCTTGACCGCCTGGTTGCATTAGACGGGGAAAAACTCACGAGTGTACGCGATTTCGAACGCATCATGGCCGCCAATGGATATGAACCCATCCAGGTGTCACTTGTCCGCCCAGACGGAGAAGTCTATGAGGTCGAGATCACTCCTATCCAATTCCCATCGGCTGATATCGTTTCGCTTTTCATTGTCCCGTATTTAATGGGGCTGGTATTCCTGGGGATCGGACTGTGGGCTTATCGTTTGCGCAGCGACCTGTGGGAAAGCCGCGCCTTGCTGTATTTCGTCTCCGGCGCGACCGTTATGACATCCTCATTGTTCGAGATCAGCACCACACGTTATACCAATGCCCTTTGGGGAGTGGCCATCCTGGTTTCTGCGGGTGGATTGATGTACCTGGCGCTGGTCTTCCCACAACCGACTCGCATGGTGCGTGCCAATCCACGCCTGCGCCTGCTTCCGTGGATCGTACTGGCCCTGCTGGCTCCCATGATGGTTGTCGTGGTCATGGCACCGCCCTCAGTTTATGCTTATACAGACTGGTGGCAGTATGGCTACCTGTGCATTGTGGTGGGGTTTCTTTCCCTGGTTGGCATGCTGACCTATCGCATTTTGGTCGGCGGGTCAAACATCGTACGTCAACAAAGCCGCGTGATCATTTTTGGCACTACCCTGGCGCTGCTGCCCATCATGATCTATCTGGCTTTGCTCGGAAGTGGACACGCGACCGAATTTCGTTCCTGGGTGGTCTTCCCGCCCATGCTCATCATGCCGCTCTCGATCACCTACGCCATCCTGCGCTTCCGCCTGTTGGACGTGGACCGCATTCTGAGCCGCCTGCTGGCCTATCTACTGACTACAGCTGTCGCCCTGGGCGCCTTCTACGGATTGATTGCGCTGCTCTCAGTGTTGATGCAAGATACCATGCGGGCAACCGATCCGCTGGTGATTGCCGTTTATTTGCTGTTACTTTCTGCCGTACTGATACCGGTCCGTAACGTGATCCAGCGCGGGATCGATCGTCTATTCTATCGCTCGCCGGCAGATTACCGCCGGGCACTGATGAGTCTCTCCAGACAACTGGTCATCACACCTGACCTGAGCCAGACCTTGCGTACGATGGGGGAGCAACTTCAACAGGCGCTGGCGCCCGAAAAATTTGTGGTGTACCTGTACAACGATGAGATGGGAAAATACTTCCCGCATGCGTCGGGAGAAGACAGTGCGGTTCCATATCAGGTGGAAGATCCGCTGATGCACCTGATGCTGAAGACCGCGGCACCCATCTGGTTGCCGCCTTCAGGAGAACTGCCTGAAGAATTGCGGGCTAAGCCCGGCAACTATGGTCGCTTGAGGGGTTACACTTTTGTGCCCCTGCACTACGAAGAGAAACTGATCGGTTTCCTGATGCTTGGCCCGCGCCGCTCCGGTGACTTGTATACCAGCGACGACCTGGATTTCCTGGCGGCGGTGGCAGCTCAATCTACGCTGGCGTTGGAGAACGCGCGTCTGTTCACCAATCTGCGTCACACGTTGGAACAAACCATGGAAATGAAGAACCTGATGAGCGATATTTTCGCCTCGATCTCTTCAGGTGTCATCACCACCGATTTGGATCGCAAGGTCACCCTCTTCAACCATGCAGCCGAGCAGATCCTGGGATTGGAAGCCTGGCAGGTGATGGGGCGCCGTCTTTCGATGGTCGTGCCCGGTTTCGGCATCGACCTGGACGATGTGACCGCCAATACGCTCCAAGATGGGGCCGTCATTCTGGGGACGGAACTCATGCGTCAGGTCTCGTCACGAGGCGATGTTGTCCTGCGCCTGTCGTGTGCGCCACTGCAGGATGCACATCGCGGGACAAAAGGCGCCACGCTGATTTTTGAAGATCTGACCGAACGCCGCAATTTGGAAGCTGAGCAGGAGCGCATCCGCCAGACCTTTGGCCGGGTGGTCGCCCCACGCGTGCGTGACCGGCTGCTGGCTGACCCCGGCAACCTGCGTCTGGACGGGACGAAACAGATCGTCACAACCATGTTCGCAGATGTGAATGGTTTTACTTCTTTCAGCGAGCAGAATCCACCGGAAACTGTTTTTAAAGTGTTGAATGCATATCTGGCATTGGCGGCACAGGCCATTCTCGAAGAAGAAGGCACGCTCGATAAGTTCATGGGAGATGCCGTGCTGGCCATCTGGAACAGCCCTGACCAGCAAGAAGACCATGCCATGCGGGCTGTACGCGCCGCGATCAGCATTATGAAACGCGCCAAGGCTGCTCACACACTTTTCCCCAATCCTGACCAACATATGATTTTCCGCGCGGGCATCAGCACCGGCCAGGCCATGGTTGGGAACGTAGGCACCAACGACCTGTTCAATTACACGGCCATCGGCGACGCGGTCAACCTGGCACAACGCTTGCAGACGGCGGCCAAACCCGGTCAGATTTTATTGTACAAAGATACATACGAAATTGTGTCGGAGCAAGTGCTTGCCACCTCGCTCCAACCACTGGTGGTCAAAGGCCGTGAGCAACTAGCTGAAGTGTACGAACTTAAGGGGTTGAAGAAGTAGTCAGAGTGCGTCGCACCTGCCAGTGAAAGCACTCCATTAAAGTAAACAAAACATTGCTTGAATCAAACCCGTTAAAACAGGTGCGACGCACTAAACAATGCTCATCCAATACCACAAATCCATCACCCGCAAGGCCCTGCGCGAACACTTCAGCGAGCGCGCACTGGCAGCCATCCTGACTGCCAACCTCAAACAGGATGATTTGCTGACCGGGCAGATCGGGCACGACGAATACCATTACGACAACAACGCCATCGCCAAATCCGACCATTACCTCGAAGAACAACGGGGGTTGACCCTCTCCGCACTGCGAAACAACGACCTGCCCACCGCATGGACTGCTTTCGGAAGATTGGTCCATACTGCCCAGGACTTCTACGCGCACAGCAACTATGTAGACTTGTGGCTGGCCCATTCCAGCAATGATGGGCAAACGCCTCCACCCCCGTCCGAAATTGCCCCCCTTGTAGACGAATTGGTCCACAGCCCAGACCTGCGCTCCGGGAAACTATACTACCCATTGGAAGTGCTCTCTTTTGTTCCAATTTTAAAACGCTTCGTCATTCCGCTCTTGCCAAAAGACTCGCATGCCCACATGCACCTTGACTCATCCAAACGCGGAGAGCGCTTTGAATACGCTTTCGAAGCGGCGGTCAAACGGACACAGTACGAATTCGATAAAACGGTAGCTGGTTTATCGCCCGTAATAGAAGCGCTATTCACTGAAATCGCACCCTGAATCTTTCCATTTACGCAATACAACCAATCATCTACTTTAGGAGAATGGTATGAAAATCAAAAAACTAATTCTTGTTCTATCCATCCTTACCCTGGCGGCTTTATCCTGCAGGTTGTTCTTCCCCGGCACACCTACTCCAGAGCTGCCTCTGCCTCCACCCCCATCTAACCCAGATGAACCGGCACCCCCCGACTCTGGAACGATGGACATGGCTGCCAAACTGGCAGAACTAGGTGGAGTGCCCTGCACAGAAAACCTGGATTTTACCTGTGTCAACATTCAAGTCCCGTTAGATCATTTTGACCCGGCCAACACCGAGATTCTGGATGTGGTCTTCGCTGTTTCGCCTGCTTATGGAGAGCGTTACGGCATG
>Ga0209536_100005351_pt1 | contig 19979 bp, 21 predicted proteins | sample DeeMarSeWOR28_12_FD_187461 | JGI IMG/M metagenome (GOLD analysis project Ga0209536, IMG submission 187461) | Marine sediment microbial communities from White Oak River estuary, North Carolina - WOR-2-8_12 (SPAdes) (version 2) | ecosystem: Environmental > Aquatic > Marine > Intertidal zone >...
CGGCAGCGCGAGCAGCGAGCGCAGCTCGCCGCGCGCAAGACGAGGGTAGCGTTCAGCCAGGGCCATGGCGTCGCAACGCTCAGAACGCGTCCGCCGCGCGGTAGGCAGCCAGCACGGCCTGCTCGCCCTCGGGGCCGGGGCGCGAGTTGCCGTGCTCCATGCCGAGCACTCCGGTCCAGCCCCTCGAGTGGATGTGGCCGAAGACGTTGCGGTAGTTGATCTCGCCCGTGCCGGGCTCGTTGCGGCCGGGGTTGTCGCCGATCTGGAAGTAGCCGATCTCGTCCCAGGCCGCGTCGATGTTGGGGATCAGGTTCCCCTCGGTGATCTGCTGGTGGTAGATGTCGAACAGGATCTTGACCGCCGGCGAGCCGACCGCCTTGCACAGCATGTAGGCCTGCGGGACCTTCGCCAGCAGCATGCCGGGGTGGTCGCGCCAGGGATTGAGTGGCTCCATGACCATCACGAGATCGTGGGGCTCGAAGACCTCGGCGCCGCGCTTGAGCATCTCGATCGCCTGGGCGTGCTGGAAATCCAGCTCGAGGCGCGGATCGCGGTCGCCCAGCACGATCGTCATCCACTTCGCGTCCACCCGCCGGGCGACCTCGACGGCGGCTTCCAGGTCGGCCAGGAAGCTCTGGCGGTGCTCGTCGGAGGGCACCGAGAAGCTCGTCTTGCCGAAGGCCGTGCCGAAGTTGGCCACGAACACGCCCATGGTCATGCCCAGGCGCTGGAGCGCCGCGGCGATGCGCTCCTGCTCCTCGACCGGGCGGCCGGCCATGCCGTTGTCCTCCCAGGCGGTGAAGCCCTGGTCGCGGGCGTACTCGATCTGGGCCACCACGTCGTCGCCCGAGGCATAACTATCACCGTAGACCATTTGCTCCCCATTCCAAAAAGCGTTTGCGAAAGGACAGTTGCCTGCGTCGGGGCAGTAGTGCACGGTGGAGATGATCCCCATCACGTGGCCCGAGTTCTCGAGCCTCCACCCGTTCGCGCCCGCGGACCAGACCCGGGGCTACGCCGTGCTGCTCCAGCAGCTCGAGACCTGGCTCGCCGAGGTGACCGGCCTGCCCGCCGTCTCGCTCCAGCCCAACGCCGGATCCCAGGGCGAGTACGCGGGTCTCCTGGCCATCCACCGCTACCACGCCTCCCGCGACGAGGCGACGCGGAAGGTCTGCCTCATCCCCGTCTCGGCGCACGGCACGAACGCGGCAAGCGCCGTGATCGCGGGCTTCGACGTCGTGGCCGTGCAGTGCGATGCGGACGGCAACGTCGACCTCGAAGACCTGCGCTCCCGCTGTGCCGAGCACCGCGACGAGCTCGGCGCCCTCATGCTGACCTATCCCTCCACCCACGGTGTCTTCGAGGCGCAGGTGAAGGAGATGTGCGAGATCGTCCACGCCGCGGGCGGCCAGGTCTACCTGGACGGCGCCAACATGAACGCGCAGGTAGGCATCACGTCGCCGGCCGAGATCGGCGCGGACGTCTGCCACCTCAATCTCCACAAGACCTTCTGCATCCCCCACGGCGGGGGCGGACCCGGCATGGGTCCAATCGCCGCGGCGAAACACCTCGCGCCCTTCCTGCCCGGGGATCCGCTCTCCGGCGACGGTGCGGTCTCGGCGGCGCCCTACGGCAGCCCGAGCATCCTTCCCATCAGCTGGGTCTACATCGCGCTCATGGGCGCCGAGGGCCTGACCCGGGCCACCTCGGTGGCGATCCTCGCTGCGAACTACATGGCGACGCGACTCGCGGACCACTACCCGATCCTCTATCGGGGAGCCCGGGGCCGGGTCGGCCACGAGTTCATCATCGACTGCCGACCCTTCGAGCGCAGCGCCGGGATCCGGGTCGAGGACATCGCCAAGCGCCTGATGGACTACGGATTCCACGCGCCCACCATGAGCTTCCCGGTCGCCGGAACGCTGATGATCGAGCCGACCGAGTGCGAATCGAAGGACGAGCTCGACCGCCTCTGCGACGCGCTGATCGCGATCCGCGAGGAGATCCAGGCAGTGGAGAGCGGGGAGCTCGACGGGGACGACAATCCCCTGCGCAATGCGCCCCACACCGCGGAGGCGGTCTCCGCCGACGAGTGGGCACATCCCTACAGCCGGAGCCAGGCCGCCTACCCGGCACCGTGGCTCCGGCAGCACAAGTACTGGCCGCCGGTGGGTCGAATCGACAACGCCTACGGGGATCGCAACCTCGTGTGCACCTGCCCGCCGCTCGAGTCGCTAGCTCGCGAGCGCCGTGCACCGCTCGAGTCGCCAGCTCGCGAGACCTGAGCGCCCCTCGAGTCGTCCCCGCCCAGGACGAAAAACCCCTCGAGTCGCGGCGGCGCCGCACCGAAACGCTCCGTGTTCCCCCCGGCCGAGCGGGTGCGTCATGGATCGGAATCTCTTCGAGTTCGTCGCAGGAAGGATCGAGGAGCGTACGGGAATGGGGCGCCTGGAGGCTCGGGGAACGGTCCGGATCGCACTCCGGGCCGCGGGCCTCGACGCCCGCAGTGTCACCACGACACAGATGAGCGTGATGCTCGAGCGCGTCATGCCGGACGAGCTCCGCAATCGGGGCGTGGACCGGCCCGAAGCCCATTGCAACACGCTGGCCGCGGCGGTGAAGAGTCAGAGCGAGACGCACGAGGCGACCGATGAGTCGCCCGAGGACGTCTTTCGCCGGCTCGGCAGCCGCTGAAGACGCAGAACCATCCGCCGCGGCCAGCCTGTCCCCCCCCGAATGGGGGAGGCGAGACGCGTTCCGCCTGAGGTACGTAGGAGACTGCGGTTGGAGTCCGGGTAGTCGGCTGGCCTCCGTGCGAGCCCTCCATGAGAGGGTCGGGAACGGCACCGCGAGCCGATAGCCGCCCGGATCCACCACCTCGGTAGAGGGTCAATCGATCCGACGGGTCTATGCGTGATCGATCCTCGGGGCCCGCTCGATCTGCCGACTCGGATCGAGCGGGCCCTTTGCCGTCTGCGCACTGTTTTCGGCACGGCCAGAGCGCGGGGCTCTTCCCCAGGGGATTCCGGGAGCGACTCCGTACCCGCAAAACGGTGGCCGCCTCGTATAATGGCCGGACGAGCCCTCTTCCGGCTCGTGCGTGGGTGACGCCGGTGTCCCCGGAGAAACGATCGCTCCCCCTGATCCAGCGCATCTACGAGGCGGCCCTCGAGCAGTCCGCCTGGCAGTCGTTCGCGACCGATCTGTCCGAGGCGTACGGGGGCGCCGCGGTCGGGTTCGCCCTCCAGCTGCCGGGCGTGCCCAATCCCACGGGTGCCGTCTACGCCACCGGGTTCGACGTCGAGGATCCGCGACTCCGCGAGGCCTTCCTCGAGCACACCCGCCGAGGACTTCCCTGGGAGGAGGCCCGACGCAACCACTTCGTGGGACGCTTCGGCCTGGCGAGCGAGGTCGTCCCCGACGGCGAAGTGGCGCGGACCGAGTTCTACCGGGATTGGATGAAGCCCCAGGGGCTCGCTCCGGTCGCGCCCATCGGGCACACGATCGAGGTCGAAGACGGCCGACCCGTTGCGTCGGTGGCGATCTACCGCCGCGAGGGCGGCGGGCCGTTCCGGCGGCAGGACTTGGTGCTCGGCGACCTGCTGGTTCCCCACCTCGCCCAGTCCTACCGGCTCCACGCGCAGGTGCGGGGGAGCTCGGCCCTGGCGGAAGCCCTCGACCGGCTGCCGACCGGCGTGATCCTGCTGGACAGCCGCTGCCGGCCGGTCCTGGCGAATCGCAGCGCCCAGTACATCCTCGGGCTCGACGATGGCCTCACCCTCGACCCGTCGGGCCTGCAGGCTGCGAGCCCGACCGAGACCGCGATGCTGGAGCAGCTGATGCGAGAGGCCGTGGCGACGTCCGTCGACGGCAAGGTGAACGACTCGAACGTGATGGCCATCTCCCGACCCTCGGGCCAGCGGGCCTTTCCCCTGATGGCCGCGCCACTGCTGTCGGCGGGCGACGAGAACACGCTCCACGACGCCGTCGCAGTGCTCTTCGTCTCCGACCCCGATGCCCGCTCGGTCTCTCGCGGCGAGGTGCTGCGCGCCCTCTACCGGCTCACCCACGCGGAGATCGAGCTGGTGGAGCTCCTCTGCGACGGCCACTCCCTCGAGGAGGCAGCCGTGCAGCGGGGGGTGACGATGAACACGGCCCGGAGCCAGCTCAAGCAGATCTTCGTGAAGACGAGCACCAGCCGACAGAGCGAGCTCGTGCGGCTCGTGCTCGCGGGGATCTCACCGATCCGCACCCCCTGAACGGCGCGCCCTCGCCCGCGCATGGAGCCCCCTGCGAGCCAGACCCCCGACTGCGTCTTCGCAGATGCCGCGTCCCACTCGCACGCGGTGCAGACCTCGATGGAGGCGATCTACAACTGGAACTACGCACCGGAGATCGACGAGCTGCGCACCCTCTAAGCGAACGGGCTGGAGCGCCAGTGGATCGCTACGCGGGACCTGGACTGGGAGCGGGGCATCGAACGGGAGGCATTCTCGAAGACCTTCTCCCTGGCTGGAATGCCGATCTCGGAGACTGGATTCTGGAAGTCGCTTCCGGAGACGACGCGCTGGGAGGTCGCTCGGCGCTCCACGGCCTTCCTGCTCTCGAACTTCCTGCACGGCGAGCAGGGGGCATTGATGGTCGCCGGACAGCTCGTCGGCGCCGTCCCCCACACCGACGTAAAGTTCTATGCAGCCACCCAGACCCTCGACGAGGCCCGTCACACCGGCTACGGGATCAAGTACCTGAATCGGGTCGTCCCCACCCTCGCGGACGAGGAGAAGTCCGTCGTCGAGGACTTCGCCTTCGAGTCGGCGCGATTGCTGATCGACTCGCGAGCCGGAACCTCCGTGCGCGAAAACGTGCTGGACATCTGGCGCGGCGTGGGCATCGACCCGGCCGACGCCCTGGCGAAGCTCGCCCAGGAGCGCGAGGCCCTCGGCCGCGCGCTGCAGCGCAGCGGCGGTCGAATGGGTCCCGTCAGCGGCTTCGTGATCCCCACCCTCCAGGCCATCGGCCTGTTCAGCGAACGCATCGCCGACCACTTCGCCGAGATGTTCGAGGCGAACTTCCACTCTCCCGAGGCCCGCAATCTGGCCCGACTCGCCGAGGACCTGCCCGAGGACCTGGAGGCCTGGGGCGAGGAGTCCTAACCCCGCTCCGCAGGTCCGGCCCCGGGCCGGGTGGCGTCAGGAGATCGGCGTGGCCTTCAGGGCCACGATGCGCTCCTCGAGAGGGGGATGCGTGAGGAACAGCCGCATCAGTCCCTTCTTGCCGCCGGAGATGCCGAAGGCCGAGAGCTGATCGGGCAGCGGGGTGGGGTCGGCGGCGGCCTTGAGCCGCTCGAGCGCCCCGATCATCTGGGGCGTGCCGGCCAGCCGCGCCCCACCGGCGTCGGCGCGGAACTCGCGACGGCGCGAGAACCACATCACGAGGATGCTCGCGAGGATTCCGAGCAGGATCTGCGCGACGATCGTCACCAGGAAGAAGCCGATCCCGTGCCCCTCCTCGTTGCGGAACACCAACCGGTCGACGAAGTGACCGACCACGCGGGAGAGGAAGAGGACGAAGGTGTTCACGACGCCCTGGATGAGGGTCAGGGTGACCATGTCGCCGTTGGCGATGTGGCTGACCTCGTGGGCGAGCACGGCCTCGATCTCGCCGCGGTCCATGCGCTGCAGCAGCCCCGTGCTGACGGCGACGAGGGCCTTGTCCCGCCGCGCACCGGTCGCGAAGGCGTTGGGAGCGTCGGAGGGGAAGATCGCCACCTGGGGCATTCCGATGTTCGAGGCGCTTGCCTGCCGGCGAACGGTCTCGACCAGCCAGGCCTCGCCGTCGTTGCGAGGCGTCTCGATCACCTTGGCGCCGGTCGTGCGAAGGGCCATCCACTTCGAGATCGCCAGGGAGATGAAGCTGCCGCCCATGCCGAGCACGGCGGAGAACACCAGGAGCGCCTTGAGGTCCAGGTCGACCCCACCGTCCTGGAGATATCCCTCGAATCCGAGCAGGCGGAAGGTGATGCTCAGGACGATCAGGACCGCGATGTTCGTCGCGAGGAAGAGAAGGACTCGTTTCATGGGATCTGGCTACTCCTCGAGGCTGCTCCCCGCCCGCATGCGAGCGGAGCCGATGCGGGCTCGGCCTTTCCAAAGATGCCGCCACCCCGCTCCGGGTTCCCAAGGCTAGCCGCTCCCACGGCCGGGAGTCGAGCCCCGCGGGGGATCAGCGGGGCGCGACGTTGGCGGGCCAGGCGCTGCCGGCCGTCCCGGAGGATCGCGGAGCGCCGCCGTTCGCGGGCTGGATCGGCTCGGCCCGGGGCGCTGCCGGCGCCGCGGCCTTCACCGCGACGGCCTTGACCGCCTCGATCCGCGCGTCGAGGGCGTTGATGCGCTGGTGCGCCTCCTCGAGCCGCTTGCGCAGCTTCGAGGCACCCACCGCCTCGGTCGCCCCGGCGAGCTTCTCGACGCGCTTCTCCAGCGAGGAGACCCGCGTCACGCCCTCTTCGGCTCGGGCCGCGGCGGCATCGAGATCGGCGCGCAGGGCGCCGATTGCCTGTCGGAGCGAGGCGGACTCCGCGATCAGCCCCTGGACCTCGGTCGACTCGCCCGGATCGTGAGCAGGACCCAGCCCGAAGCCGGTCATCCCCCCCCACGCAGCCACGAGCACGGCCAGGACCCCCACGTAGGGCAGGGCGAAGCGCCGGAACGCCCTGCGCAGGTAGCGCTCCTCCTCCTTGGATACTTCGAGGCTGTCTCCGTGGATCTCGGGCATCTCGCTCCCCCCTGAGCACCCCGCACATCGGTCGGAAGGGGCCGGAACTGAAGACTCCCGCAGGCGCGAGCCCCGGGAGGGCTGGCTAGCCTCCCCCCGATGTCGATCGACGGGGAGCCCACGGCCGGACGCGCGACGGCGGAGGGAACGGAGCGTTTCGCGGCCCGCTTCCCCCGGCTGGCCGGGCACTTCCGCCGTCCCGACCGCCTGCTCTTCTCCTCGATCGGCCTGGGCCTGCGCAACGGCGAGGTCGGCGGCATGGACGACCTGCTCTACCGGTCTGCGGTGCCCGCTCTGCTGGAGGGAGGCGTGAACGTCTTCGACACGGCGCTCTCGGATCGGATGATGAGCAGCGAGCGCTGCCTCGGGGCGGCCCTGGCCCGCGCGCTCCACGAGGGTCTGGCGCGCCGCGACGAGATCATCCTGGTCACGAAGGGCGGCTACCTCTGCGTGGACCCGGAGCAGGTGGCGACCCGCGAGCAGTCGCGCCGCTACCTGGTCGAGACCTACGTCCACTCGGGCCTGATCGACCCGGACCGGATCGTCCACGGCGTGCACTGCCTCGACGGACCCTTCCTGCGCGATCAGATCCGGCGCAGTCGCCGCAACCTGCGGGTGGAGACGCTCGATCTCTACCTGATCGAGGAGCCCGAGCTGCACCTCTCCGAGTGCAGCGCCGAGGAGTTCCGCCGGCGGCTCCTGGGTGCCTTCGAGGCCCTGGAGGGCGCCGTGGCCGATGGCGAGATCGCGGCCTACGGGCTCTGCACCTGGGACGGCTTCCTGCGCCCCCACAGCGACCGGGGCCACCTCGCACTGCTCGACGTCTTCGACCGGGCGCTCGAGGTCGGCGGCGCCGACCATCACCTGCGCGCCGTCCAGCTTCCCTACAGCGTGGCCATGGCCGAGGCGTTCCGGCTCGACTCGCAGATCGGTCCTACCGGCCACAGCGAGGCCGTGCTGAGCGCCCTCCGCGGTACGGGGACGGCGATCCTCGCCAGCGCGCCGCTGGTGCAGGGTCGCGCCCTCGGACGACTGCCCGAGATCGTCCACGAGACGCTCCCCGGCCTGCGGAGCGACGCACAGCGCTGCCTCCAGTTCGTGCGGAGCACGCCGCAGGTCACGACCGCGGTGGTCGGCATGCGGGACCTCGACCACGTGGAGGAGAACCTGGCCCTCGCCTCGGTCCCCCCGGTGTCGGCCGAAGCCATCGAGACCCTCTTCAAGCGGGCCGCCCGGTCCGACCGCTGACCGAAACGCATCGGCGGCGACGGCATCGAACCGCCCATGGGAGGCCCGCCATGAGAACCCGAGGATCACACGAGGTCTCGAGCCGGGAGGTCACCGATCCCGCCCTCTATCTCCGCAGGCGCGAGTTCCTCCGCGACGCCGCACTGGCAACGGCCGCGGCGGCCCTCGTCCCCGGCATCGCCTGCGGCGTGGACACCCCCCGCGGCGATCGCATTCCCGACGTGAAGCCGGGCCCCTTCGGCACCGACGAGGAGCCCACCGGCTTCGACGAAGCGACCTCCTACAACAACTTCTACGAGTTCGGCACGGACAAGAGCGACCCGCGACGCAACGCACACTCGCTGCGCACGAAGCCCTGGTCCGTCGCGATCGAGGGCGAGGTGGGGCGCCCCGGCAGCGTCGCTCTCGAAGACCTGCTCCGGCCACACCCGCTGGAGGAGCGGATCTATCGCCTGCGCTGCGTGGAGGCGTGGTCGATGGTGATCCCCTGGGTCGGATTCCCCCTCGGCGACCTGCTGAAGCGCTTCGAGCCCACCTCCCAGGCGAAGTTCGTCGCCTTCTCGACGCTCCACGACCCCGAGCAGATGCCCGGCCAGAAGCGGAGCGTGCTCGACTGGCCCTACGTCGAGGGGCTGCGAATCGACGAGGCGATGCACCCGCTCACGATCCTCGCGGTGGGCATGTATGGACGGGTCCTGCCGAACCAGAACGGAGCGCCGCTCCGGCTCGTCGTGCCCTGGAAGTACGGCTTCAAGAGCATCAAGTCGATCGTGAAGATCCGACTCACCCGCAGCCAGCCTTCCACGAGCTGGAACCTGTCGGCTCCGCGGGAGTACGGATTCTACTCGAACGTCAACCCGGAGGTCGATCATCCGCGTTGGAGCCAGAGCCGGGAACGCCGGATCGGCGAGTTCCGCAAGCGCCCGACCCTGCCCTTCAACGGCTACGCCGACCAGGTGGCGGGTCTCTACCGGGGCATGGACCTGCGCACCCACTACTGACGGTCCGCGGATGCCTCCCCACTCGCGCACGGGGCGCGTGAGCCGACCCGGCGGCGGCAGACGCGCCTGGCTCCAGACCGCTACCGTGAGCCTCGGCCTCCTGCCCGCCGCGGCCCTGCTCGCGGGCGCGGCCGCGAACGACCTGGGCGCAAACCCCATCGAGACCGTCACCCACGTCACCGGGGAGTGGGGGCTGCGCCTGCTCCTGGCCTCTCTCGCGGTTACGCCGGCGCGACGCCTCCTCGGCTGGACCTGGGCCGCTCCCCTGCGTCGCACCCTGGGACTGCTGGCCTTCTTCTACGTCTGCCTCCATCTGATCACCTTCGTCGCCCTCGACCACTTCTTCGACTGGGAGCTGATCCTCGAGGACGCTCTCGAGCGTCGCTACGTCAGCATGGGCCTCGTCGGCTTCTGCTGTCTGCTGCCCCTGGCGCTCACCTCGACCCGCGGAATGATGAAGCGCCTGGGGCGGCGTTGGATCCGCCTGCACCGGCTCGCCTACGTCGCGGGCGTCGCCGGCGTGATCCACTTCCTCTGGCTCGTGAAGGCAGACCTCGCCCCACCCCTCGCCTACGCCGGCGTGCTGGCGCTCCTCCTGGGCGCGCGCCTCTGGCCACGCAGACGCCGGGAACCCGCGGTGCCGGCGTAGCCCCGGCGAGACCCGGGCGCTAGCTTGGCGCGGTGACGAGCAGCGAAGACGGCGAGCCGAGCGCTCCCTCGAGCCACGCAGCCGCCGAGCACGACTGGCCCGCCGACGTCCACGCCCTCGACATCGACGGGCGCGACGTGATCCTCGTCGGCACCGCGCACATCTCGCGCGAGTCCGCCGACCTGGTCCGCGAGGTCATCGAGAAGGAGCGCCCCGACTGCGTCTGTGTCGAGCTCGACGAGCAGCGCTACAAGGCGCTATCGGAGCCACGTCGCTGGGAGCAGCTCGACCTCAAGCAGGTCATCCGCAACCGCCAGCTCGCGCCGCTCCTGGCGAACCTGTTGCTCGTCTCCTACCAGAAGAAGCTGGGCGGAGCGCTGGGCGTGCTCCCCGGAACCGAGCTCCTGGAGGCGACGCGCGCCGCCGAGGAGAACGGCATCCCGGTTGCGCTCTGCGACCGCGACGTGCGCGTCACCCTCCGGCGGGTGTGGGGCTCGCTCAGCTTCTGGAACAAGTCGAAGCTGCTGGCGACGCTGGGTGCGGGGCTGTTCGAGAGCCCCGAGCTCGACGAGGAGTCGCTGCGTCGGATCCGGGAGCAGGACGTCCTCTCCGAGCTGATGCGAGAGCTGGCCGAGGCCCTCCCCGGACTCGTCGAGACGCTCATCTTCGAACGCGACCGCTTCCTCGCGCGCAAGATCCTCGAGGCGGAGGGCAACCGGCTGGTCGCGGTGGTCGGGGCGGGGCACGTCGAAGGCATCCGTCGCGCCCTGGTGGGCGAGCGCGACGTGGATCTGGAGGAGCTCAACAAGATCCCGCCCGTCTCCCTGCTCTGGAAGAGCATCGGCTGGGGAATTCCCGCGCTCATCCTGGGCGCACTGGCCTACATCGGCGTCTCGAAGGGGGCCGCCGTAGCCGGCGAGAACCTCTGGTTCTGGGTGCTCGCGAACGGCATCCCCGCGACGCTGGGGGCGGCGCTCTCCATGGCCCACCCGATCGTCGTGGGCTCCGCATTCGCGGTGGCACCGGTGACGAGCCTGATCCCGGTGATCGGCGCCGGCTACGTCCTGGCCTTCCTCCAGGCCTATCTCGCGCCGCCCCTCGTCAGCGAGTTCGAGTCGCTCGCCGACGACTTCGGCGAGCCACGACGCTGGTGGCGCAGTCGCCTGCTGCGCGTCTTCCTCGTCTTCGTCCTGACCACGATCGGAAGCCTGATCGGCACCTATGTCGGGGGCTACGAGATCGTCTCCAATCTCTTCTAGGAGCGCGCCCATGGCGAAATCCGGGCCCGGTCCGTCTGCGAGTGCGCTCGCCCTCGCTGCGAGCCTCGCAATGGGCTGCGCCGTGGCGCCGGCGGCGCTGCCCGGAGGGCACCGGGTGGATCTCACCCACCCCTTCGACGCCGAGACCATCTACTGGCCCACCGAGGAGGGGTTCGTCCTCGAGCGCGGCACCAGCGGCATGACCGAAGGCGGCTACCACTACGAGGCCCACCGCTTTCGAGCGGCCGAGCACGGCGGAACCCACCTCGATGCCCCCATCCACTTCCACGCCGAGGGCTGGACGCTGGACGAGATCCCGCTGGACCGGCTGATCGGTCCTGGGGTGGTGGTCGACGTGGAAGAGGCCTGCGCAAGCGACCGCGACCACGCCATCGGCGTCGCGGATCTCGAGGCCTTCGAGGCGCGCTTCGGACCCATTCCCACCGGTGCGATCGTGCTCCTGCGGACGGGATTCGGGCGCTTCTGGCCGGATCGGCGCGCGGTGCTGGGGACCGACGCTCGCGGCCCCGAGGCCGTGGCCCGGCTGCGCTTCCCGGGGCTCGCGCCCGAGGCCGCCCGCTGGCTCGTGGCCGAGCGGAAGATCCGCGCCGTGGGTCTCGACACTCCGAGCATCGACCGGGGACGCTCGAAGACCTTCGAGGCGCACCGCATCCTCGCCGCCGCGAACGTGCCGGCCTTCGAGAACCTGGCCAACCTCGACCGGCTCCCGCCGACCGGAATCCAGGTGATCGCACTTCCCATGAAGGTGCGAGGCGGCTCCGGAGGCCCGCTGCGAGCCGTGGCCATCGTCCCCGCCGACGGGGAGGCGCCTTGACCCGGGGACCCCGGCACCCGTCGCGCGCGTCGTCTCCGATCCGAGAATGACCCGACCCTCCAGACCCCTCGCCATCGCCCACGTGACCGGAGAGACGGGCTTCTCCGGTGGCGAGGTCCAGGTGTTCCTGCTGATGGAGGGACTGCGGGCGCGGGGACACCGCTGCGGCCTCGTCTGCCCGCGCGACAGCCGCAGCGCCACCGAGGCGGGCGTCCGCGGCTTCGAAACCTGGGAGGTGCCGATGCGGAGCAGCGCCTCCCCGCTCGCCATCTGGCGCGTGGCGGCCGCGCTGCGGGAGTGCGCCCCCGACCTCGTCCATCTCCACACGGGTCGCGCGAACTGGATCGGCAGTCTCGCGGCCCATCGGCTGGGGCTGCCCGCCATCACGACGCGGCGCATGGACCGGGAGGTGAAGCGCGGACCCCGGACCCGCTGGCTCTACGGGCGCGGTGTCCGGCGCGCCGTCGCGATCTCCGCCGCCGTCGAGCGCTGCCTGCTCGACGGCGGCGTCCCGAAAGAGATGATTCGCGTCATCCACAGCGCCGTCGATGCATCCGCGCTGCGTCCCAGCCGAGAGCGCGACGAGCTCCGACGCGAGGCCGGACTGACCGACGACGCGGTCTGCATCCTCGCGCTCGTGAGTCTGGTGAGGCGAAAGGGGCTCGACGTCCTGCTGGAGGCGATCTCCCGACTGGAGGCGAAGCGCTCCGCGGTCTTCTGGATCGCGGGTGAGGGCCCCGAGCGCGATGCCCTCGAGCGACGCAGTCGGGAGCTCGGCCTCGAGCAGCGGGTACGCTTCCTCGGACGTCGCGAAGACCGGGCGGATCTCCTGGCCGCGTGCGACGCGCTCGTCCTGCCCTCACGGCGGGAAGGGCTCGGCGTCGCGGCGCTCGAAGCCATGGCCTGCGGACGAGCGGTCGTGGCGAGCCGCGTGGGTGGCCTGGCCGAATCCGTCGTCGACGACGTGACGGGCCTGCTCGTTCCGCCCGCCGACGCCACCGCCCTGGCCGGAGCACTCGAGCGCATCGTCTCCGACGCAGCGCTGCGCCAGCGGCTCGGGGCCGCGGGGCCGGGACGCATCGCGGAGAGCTACGGCGCCGAGCAGATGACCGAGGCCTACGAGCGCGTGTACGCCGACGTCCTGGCGAGGCCGTCCGCTTGAGGGCGCCTCGCGTCGGAATCGTGGGCGCGCGAAGGCGCCGCCAGGGTCTCGGCCCCTTCGTGGCCCGGGACCTGGTGGCGGCCGGGGCCCAGGTGCCGTGCTTCGTGGCCACGTCGGAGGCGACCCGGGACGCGGCGCTGCCCGGGCTGCGCGACTTCGCCGGCGTGACGCCGCGGGGCTATCTGGATCTGCAGGAGATGCTCGACGCCGAGTCCCTCGACGCCCTGGCGATCCTGTCGCCGCCGGAGCACCACGCCGAGCACCTGGGGCTGGCCCTGGGGGCCGGGCTCCACGTGCTGTGCGAGAAGCCCTTCGTCTGGGGCGGGAGCGACCTCCTCGCGCGCTCGCAGCGACTGCTCGACGGCTTCCGCGAGCGCGGGCTCCTCGTCCGGGAGAACTGCCAGTGGCCCTATACCCTGTCGGCTTTCGAGGCCCTGCACCCGGGCTCGCTGGCGGCGCCGCCCTCCCGCTTCGAGATGGAGCTCGAGCCGCTGTCGAGCGGCCTCCAGAGCCTGGGCGACGCCCTACCCCACCCGATCAGCCTGCTCCAGGCCCTGTGCCCGGGGGCGCCCGACCTGGAGGCGATCGAGATCGATTCCGAGGGCCCCGGGGGAACCGATCTAACCATCCGGTTTCGCTACCGAACCGAAGCCTGTTCCTGCGCGGTTCGGGTGGCGCTGCGGCAGCGCGAGACGGGCCTCCGCCATGCGGCCTACGCCCTCGATGGGCGGCGCGCCCGCCGAGTGGTTTCGGCAGACGACTACCGGCTATCCTTCGTCGATTCCGATCGCAGCGTGCCGGTCGCCGATCCCCTGACGCAGCTCGTCGGCGACTTCGTCGCGGCCCTTCGCGCCGCGAGCGACGGCGCAGACCCTCCGGCACGGCAGATCCAGGAGCGATTGCACCTCCTGGTCGCGCTCGCGAACACCTACGAGGAGATCCGGTGACCGAGGCCATCCACGACTTCACGGCAAAGCTGCGGCAGCCCTCGCTGCGCGGTCACGTCATCGATTACGTGCGCTGGCGCAAGGCGCTCGCGCGCGCGCGAGCCACCGGCCAGCCCGACCCGGCACCGCCGGACCAGGCTCCGATCTCGATCAACCTGGACCTCACGACCGCCTGCAACTTCCGCTGCGACCACTGCATCGACTGGGACATCCTGAACACGAAGCACCGCCACGACGAGGAGGCGCTGCGAAGCTCGATCCGCACCATGGTCGGGGGCGGGCTGCGCTCGGTGATCCTGATCGGGGGCGGGGAGCCCACCATCTACCCCGGCTTCACCGACTTCGTCGCCTTCCTGAAGGAGCTCGAGCTCCAGGTGGCGGTCGTCTCCAACGGCAGCCGCGGCGACAAGCTGCTCGAGATCGCGGAGCTGCTCGACGAACGCGACTGGGTCCGCCTCTCGCTCGATTCCGGCTCCAACGAGCTCTTCCGCGCCATGCACAAGCCGGTGAAGAAGTCGCTCACCCTCGACGAGATCTGCGAGTGGGTGCCGCGCATCAAGGAACGCAACCCGCGCTTCCAGATCGGCTTCTCCTACATCATCGTCTGGGGAGGCGCGAAGCGCGACGACACGGCCATCCACGAGAACGTGCACGAGGTCGTCGCGGCCACCGAGCGCGCTCGCCGCTACGGCTTCGACTACATCTCCCTGAAGCCCATCCTGGAGCGCGGCGAGGACGGCGCCGAGGTGATGGACCCGAGCGCCGCCCGGGATGAGCGGGGCGAGATGATCGCGCGCATCCGGGCGGAGGTGGATCGCGCGAAGGAGCTCGAGACCGAGAGCTTCTCCGTGCGGGTGAGCACGAACCTGCGCGTCCTCGAGGAAGGGAGCTGGCGGGACTTCACCCGGCAGCCGCGGGTCTGCCACATGCAGGCCCTGCGCCAGGTCCTCACGCCGATGGGCACCTTCAACTGCCCGGCCCACCGCGGCGTCGAGAAGGCGCGCATCGGAGCGTCCGACGCCTATGCGGACGACGCCATGGCGAGCCTCACCCGGGGACAGCTGGCGGACCTGATGGAGCGCTTCGACGCCAGCCATGAGTGCGCCGAGGTGACCTGCCTCTACAACGGCGTGAACTGGTGGATCGAGAAGCTGATCGACGATCCGCGGGAAGACACGCCCATCGAGCCGGGCGAGGAGCGGAACGACTCCTTCCTCTAGGCGGGAGTCGGCGGATTCCCGGCAAGGAGCGCTCGGAGCGATGCCGCAGCCCCCGCGCCGCATCCTGATCCGCAGCCCGAATCCCGTGGGCGACGCCGTCATGGCAACCCCCGCGTTTCGCGCCCTGCGGCAGGCCCACCCCGAAGCAGAGATCGTCGTCATCGGTCCTCCCCAGCACGCCGGACTGCTGCGCGACGTGTCGTCCTTCGACGAGTACGTCCCTCTCGTCGGCCGCTCCTTCACGGCGATCCGCCGACGCGCTCGCGAGCTCCGACGCCGGAGCTTCGACTGGGCCGTGGTCCTGCCGGACTCGGCCCGCGCCGCACTCGAGCCCGCTCTCGCCCGCATTCCGCGGCGCGCGGGCTACGCCCGCGACCGCCTGCGCAGGGCCCTGCTCACCGACGCGCTTCCGCCGCCCATGGAGGCTGGACGGCGCGTCCCCATCTCCATGATCGAGCGCTATCGACGCATCACGCGCGCGCTCGGAGTCCCCGATGCCGACGATGCGCTGGAGCTCGTCGTCCACGATCCCTTCCGGGAGCGCGCTGCAAAGCTCCTCTCCGAACAGGGCGTGGGCGACGATCCGATCCTGCTGGTGACGCCCGGTGCGAGCTACGGCGCGAGCAAGCTGTGGCCTCCCGGTCACTTCGCCGAGGCCTGCGACGCGCTGGCGCGGCGCCACGGCCTGGTTCCGGTGGTCCTGCCGGCACCGAGCCCGGAGGAGATCGCGATCGCGGCGGAGGTCTCGGCAGCGATCGGAACCCGCCACGTCTACGTCACCGAGCCCGGGTCCCTCGAGGATCTGAAGGCGATGGTCGAGCGCTGTGCGCTGCTCCTCACGAACGACACGGGCCCCCGCCACGTCGCCGTCGCGCTCGACCGACCCGTCATCACGCTGATGGGACCCACGGATCCCCGCCACACCCACCACCTGCTCGCGCGTCAGCGGGTGCTCTGGGAGGAGGTGGAGTGCCGACCCTGCGGGCTGAAGACCTGCCCCATCGACCACCGCTGTCTCACCCGTCTCTCGCCACGGCGCGTGCTCGACGCCGCCGACGAGCTGCTGGGAGCCTGAGGCTCCCGTGCGGGGATCCGCGCCAGGCCTCCCCGCTACGCGATGAGGCGCCGCGACAGGGCCTTCACCGACGCGTCGGCGACGCCGATCGAGCGCAGGTAGCCGCGCACCCCGCCCCACTCCTCGCGCACCCGATCGAGGAGCGTGATCATCGTCTCCGGCTCGGCGTGGAGGGTGTCGGGCGGGAGGGCCGCGAACATGTCACGATAGCCCTCGCTCTGCATCAGGCGCTCGACGATCGCGTCGAGCCCCTCGCGGGTCGCCGCGTAGTCGGCGACGATGAACTCGTCGGGAACGCCCAACGCGCCGAGCAGCACGGCCGAGATGACACCGGTGCGGTCCTTCCCCGCGGCGCAGTGGAAGACGGCGGGGGTCGTTGCGGCGGCAAGGGTCGTGACGATCCGGGCGATCGGATCGGCGGCGAAACGCAGCATCAGGAAGTAGCGATCGCCGAGATCCAGATCGTCGGCAGCGCGGCGCTCCTCCTCCGAGACGTCGCCGTCGAAGAGGGGCAGATGGTCGACGCGCAGCGGCTCCTGCTCGAGTCGTCCACGTCCGTCCAGGCGGATCTCATCGCTGGAGCGCAGGTCCACGACGTGCCCGATGCCGAGGTCGTCGCGGAGCTGCCCCACACCGCGGGGCGTGAGATGGTGGAGCGCGTCCGCCCGGAACAGCACCCGCCAGCGCACGCTGCGCCCCCCGCCTGTGGGATGACCGCCGAGGTCGCGGAAGTTGTTGCAGCCCTCGACGTCGATCCTGCGCTTCAACGCCTTCTCCTCATGCGTGCACCGCGGGCAGCACCTCGTCGGCGAGCCGCCGGGTCTGCTCCGCCAGATCGGCACCACCCGTCGCCATCGGACGCAGCACGAACTTGCTGATTCCGGCCCTGCGGTACTCGGCGATCCGGCTCTCGATCTCCCGGGCCCCACCCACGGCGAGGTAGTCGCGCGGGTCGAGCGCGTCGGAGAAGCGCGCGATTCCGCGGGCCGTGGCCTGGACCGCCGGGTCGTCCCAGCCACCGAAGCGGTAGGAGAAGCCGGCTCCGTAGTGCTCGGGGTCGATCTCGCGCCCCGAGGCGGCGGCCTCGGCGCGAATCCGCGCGACCACCGGCGCCACCTGGGCGGGTGTCTGGACGCCGGCGATCCAGCCGGTGCCGATGCGGACCGTGCGTCGGATCGCCGCGTCGCTGCTCCCCCCGATCCACAGCGGCAGCGGGTCCTGGACGGGTCGCGGCGAGATCGTCGCGCCCCGGTAGCGGTAGAAATCCCCCTCGAAGTCGACGGACGGCTCGGACCAGAGCCGGGCGATCAGGATCAGCGCCTCGTCGGCGCGAGCGCCGCGGCCACGCGCCTCCCGGCCGGTGGCCCGCCACTCCGGCGCCATTGCCGGCCCCACCCCGAACGCGGGAAGCAGGCGTCCGCCGGAGAGGTAGTCGATCGTCGCGCACTGCTTCGCGAGCACGAGCGGGTCGCGAAACGTGACCACGGTGACACTCATGCCGAACTTGAGGCGCTCGGTCGCACCGGCGAGGGCGGCCATCGCAGCGATCGACTCGAGGATCGGCTCCTTCGACACCAGGCGATCGGTCTGCCAGAAGGAGTCGAAGCCGCCGCACTCCAGCTGCTCGATCCAGCGCCAGAAGCCCCGCGCGTCCTCGAAGGGTAGGGCCGCGAGACCGATTCCGATGCGCACGGCCACGACGGAGAGGCGTCAGGCCAGGGCCCGGCGAAGCGCGTCGCACGCCTCGCCCACCGCCTCTTGCGCGACGTCGAGGAGTGCGGTCATTCCGAAGAAGCCGTGGAACATCCCCTCGTAGCGCCGCGACGTCACCGGCACCCCCGCCTCGCGCAGGCGCAGCGCGAACGCCTCACCCTCGTCGCGCAGCGGGTCGTAGCCCGCGGTGACGACGTGGGCGGGGGGGTGGCTGCGGAGATCGCCCGCCCGCAGCGGAGAGGCGTGGGGTTTCTCGCCGTCGCTCGGGTCCGGCAGGTACTGGCGCCAGAACCACTTCATCATGTCCGCCGTCAGGAAGTAGCCCTCGGCGTTGTCTCGGTAGGAGGGGGTCGAGAAGTCACAGTTGGTCACGGGGTAGACGAGCAGTGCGAAGCGGAGTTCCGGCCCGTCCCGCTCTCCGGCGAGCAGGGAGACGGCGGCGGCCAGATTTCCTCCGGCGCTGTCTCCCCCGACGGCGAGGCGCGAGCCATCGACTCCCAGCTCGGACCCCCGGTCGGAGACCCAGCGGGTGGCGGCGTAGCAGTCCTCGAGGCCCGCGGGAAAGGGGTGCTCGGGGGCGAGTCGGTAGTCCACGGAGACCACGACGCAGCCGGCGCCGTTCGCGAGGCTGCGACAGGTCCCGTCGTGGGTATCGAGGTCGCAGAGCACGAAGCCACCGCCGTGGAAGTAGACGAGCGCGGGAAACGGTCCGTCTCCCGCCGGCGTGTAGATGCGCACCGGGACCTCGCCTTCGGGGCCGGGCAGGGTGCGATCCTCCACCTTTTCCACCGGCTCGGGCTCGCCGGGCGAGAGAGTGCTCTGGGCGCGCATGCCTTCGCGCAGAACGGCGAGATCGATCGCGCCGAAGTCCGGCATGGGCGGCATCGCGTCGAGCAACGCCTTCGCCTGGGGATCGAGCATGGGTCCTCCCGTCGGTGATGAGGCATAATACACGCCGTCTCGCGCCCGCGGAGAAACGCCTCATGGATGCGCTCGACACCGCCCCCGGTTCCATCCCCTCGGATGGGAAGCTGCGCGTCGCACCGCCCCCGCCCCGACGCCGGGTGGAGTGGAAGATCGCTCGTCGGGCGCTCGCCGACCTGATCGCGGACCCGGAGCGCACCGACCGGGTGTTCGTGCTGATCGAGGCGCTGGCGGGCAACAGCGGAGAGCGGCTCTTCCAGCGCTTCCTGCGCCACCCGAATGCGCGCGCCCTCCTGGCCGAGAAGCCCTCCCTCCTGGCGGCGCTCTGCGATCGCGAGCACCTCGAGTCGCTCCCGGAAGGCAGCCTGGGGTGCGAGTACGCGCGCTTCATGCGCGAAGGCGGGATCGAGGCCGCGGGGCTGGTCGAGGCTTCCGAGGATCGCGAGCGCCTCCACGACGCGAACCTCGACCCGGACCGCGACTGGTTCTTCGGGCGCCTGCGCGACATGCACGACCTCTGGCACGTCCTCACGGGCTACGGACGCGACCTGGCCGGCGAGGACGCCAATCTGGCCTTCACCTACGCGCAGACGCGGAATCGCGGAATTGGCGCGATCGTGCTGGCGTCCCTCTTCATCGGACCGAAGACGCTCGACGGCTTCTGGCCCCGCTACCTCTTCCGCGCCTGGCGTCGCGGTCGCCGCGCGTCCCTGCTCGCCGCCGCGCGCTACGAGGAGCTGCTGGCCTTGCCCCTCGACGAGGTGAGACGCAGGCTCTGCGTCGCGCCTCCCTGCGACGCCCATCCGCAGGGCATCCTGGTCGGGAACAGCGTGGACGACCTGGTCGCGGTCGCGCAGTGACCTTCGCAATCCCCGCGCCGACGGCGCGCCCGACCGCGCGACGCGGCTAGCGCGGTGACCTTCACCACCCGTCCCACGCTTCGCGGCTACGGCGGAGCGGTGAGCGCCGGGCACTACCTGGCGGCCCAGGCGGGGGCGCAGATCCTGGCCGACGGAGGGAACGCCGCCGACGCCGCCTGCGCCATGGGCTTCGCCCTGGCGGTGCTGGAGCCTCACCAGAACGGCCTGGGTGGCGAGGTCCCGATCCTGATCCACCACGCGCGAGAGGATCGGGTCCACGTCGTCTCGGGTCAGGGGCCCGCACCCGCCGCCGCC
>Ga0209536_100005352_pt1 | contig 19978 bp, 11 predicted proteins | sample DeeMarSeWOR28_12_FD_187461 | JGI IMG/M metagenome (GOLD analysis project Ga0209536, IMG submission 187461) | Marine sediment microbial communities from White Oak River estuary, North Carolina - WOR-2-8_12 (SPAdes) (version 2) | ecosystem: Environmental > Aquatic > Marine > Intertidal zone >...
TTACTCCTCATGTTATCGAAAACTGGATGCGAAGCCCTGTCGTTCATATTTCCCAGGTTGGATATCATCCAAAACAAAACAAGACAGCTTTCATCGAACTGGATAAAAATGATTCAAACATCCAGAAATCGACTCTGTTAAAAATAGAGGCAGACGGTACAGAGAACGTGATTCTGGAACAAACACCGGTTCTGTGGGGACAGTATTTGCGTTATAAATACTTAACCCTTGATTTCAGCAAAATAAAGGAACCCGGCATATACCAGGTAAGATATGGTAATTTTGTAACCAATCCCTTCAACATCGATCAGGACGTGTATAAAAGGCATGTCTGGCAGCCCACACTGGAATACTTTGTTCCTATTCAAATGTGCCATATGCGTGTCAATCAGAAATACCGTGTCTGGCACGGAGCCTGCCACCTGGATGATGCACTGATGATGCCACTTAATGTGCGCCATTTTGACGGTTATAATAATGAACGGGAAACCTCGACGCTGACTTCTTACAAGCCATTGGAACATGTACCCGGTTTAAACGTAGGTGGCTGGCATGATGCCGGGGATTATGATTTACGAGTTGAATCCCAGGCTATGACGGTCATGGCCCTGGCCTATACCTATGAGGAATTCGGCATAGATTATGATGAAACCTATATTGATCAAAAGAACCGTCATGTAGAATTACTTCAACCAGACGGCAAACCGGATATTCTGCAACAGGTTGAGCATGGTGTACTCACTATCCTGGCAGGATATCGTCAGCTTGGGCAACTGTATCGTGGAATAATTGCCCCTACGCTCAGGCAATACGTTCATTTGGGAGATGCTGCAACACACACGGATAATAAAGTATTTGATAATGATGAACAGAGAGAAAAAGCAGCACAGATGGATGAATTGTGGTATAAAAAAGTTGCCAACCGATATTCCAATATTTTTGATCCGGAAATGAATCTGGATGAAGTGCAGGTGTTTGCTCCTGAACTGGACGACAGGCTTGTATTTATGGAATCCAGTGCCGGCAGACAATTATTGGGAGCGGCAAGTCTGGCTGCTGCTGCCCGGGTGTTAAAAGGATATGATGATGCACTAGCTATAGAATGCCTTGACGTCGCTGAAGCATTATGGGAAAAGAATAAAAACAGCGAAAGCGGCAACCGCCGGCTGGCCGGGGCCAAGGTATCTATTCTGACAGAATTAATCCTTACAACGGGAAAAGACGAATATAAACAGGCTATGTGTGAATTAGCACCCGTTATTGAACGGGGATTTCCATGGTTTGGCTGGTCTGTTACCCGTGTAATGAATCAACTTAGTTGCCCGGAATTCGAAGCAAAAGTATCTGAGGCTGCAGTTGCATTTAAAACCCGGCAGGATTCCGTCATGCAGGCTTCTCCGTTCGGATCACCTTTGGAACGGGCAGAATATCTGGCATTCAGACAGTATTATTTACATAAAGCCTGGCCGGAAGTTTTTGATATAAATCATATGTTTAACATTCTGAATTATTTACTGGGCTGCCGGCCTGGCAATACTACCAACAGCCTTGTGTCGGGTGTTGGTGTTAGTTCGCCCACTATCGCTTATGGTACCAACCGTGCTGACTGGAGTTATATACCGGGCGGTACATTCTGGAATGCAGTTAATATGGTACACCCCGATTATGCTGAGGATAAGGTATGGCCCTTTTTATGGCAGGAAAGAGAATATATCATTACTTCACCTTGCTATTATATGTTTGCCGTGATTGCTACTGACAGAGTACTTAATAAGAGGTAAGAAAAAAGTCTAGCTTTTTATAAGAGCTCTGCGGCTCATAACCTTTTTTAAGATCTGACGAGCCTTTTTTATTAAAACACAAAGTTTATAAGTTTTAGATAATAATAACTGTTAATGAAATACCGAAGATTTACACAAAGGCAGGCCAATTATTCCCCAGGCGTTAGCTTGATCAGTTAAGAATACAAAATATTCTATAATTAAGGAATAAATGATGAGAATAAACAGAGAAGAAATTTTAAAAGTATTTGGGTTTATTATTGTTTGTTTCCTAGCATTACAGTGCCAAATCAAGACAGATCCACCACTGCAGAAAAATGTTTTATTTATTATAGTCGATGATTTGCGTCCACAAATGGGATGTTATGAAAAATCATTAGCGCTCCACGGCCAATCGCTGATGAAAACACCCAACATAGATGACCTGGCTGCTGAAGGGGTTTTATTTGAACGTGCGTATTGTGCCATTCCGGTTTGTGGTGCTTCACGCTTATCTATTTTAACGGGTTCCAGGCCTTATAAAGAACCAGGAAAACCCTGGGGACGCCAATGGGCATACTATTCAAGGCTTGATGATCAGGGACAGTTAGAACCGGCCGGAATCAATCATCCGGGTAACAGTATAACCATGCCACAGCATTTTAAAAACAATGGATATAAAACACTTTCTATTGGTAAAGTCTATCACGATATACGTGACGATGATCTCGCCTGGGATGACAAATTAAAATTACCACAGGAAACATGGCGGGGTATTCCCGCTTATGAAATTGGTAAAGGTGACAAGGATGATGGTTATTATGTGGATGGTCGTACAACGGATTATGTAATACAAAAACTTGAAGAACTTAAAAATGAAAAATTCTTTTATTGTGTGGGTTACGCCCGTCCCCATCTACCTTTCAATTGTCCTGAGAAATACTGGGATCTTTATCCCGAAGATAATATTGAATTACCTCCCAATCATACACCTGCGGTGAATGCGCCGCCGGAATCTATGCATAATTTTGGAGAGCTTCGTAATTATACTAATGTTCAATACAGAGATGAGTCTCTGGAATATGTATCCGATGAATATGCCAAAAAATTAATTCGGGGATATTATGCATGTACGAGTTATGTAGATACCCAAATAGGCCGCCTTATCGATAAATTAAAAAATACCAAAGATAATCAAGGGGTAACACTCTATGATAAAACCATTATCATATTGATTGGGGATCATGGTTGGAATTTAGCAGAGCATAATCTTTGGTGTAAGCATGCCAATTACAATACATCAATACAATCTCCGCTAATTATTCTGGATCCGGATATTAAAGGCGGTAAACGGTCTTCAGCGCTTGTTGAATATGTAGACCTGTATCCCACATTATGTGATTTGGTCGGATTTAACCGGCCTGAGGCAAGTACGGATAATGATGGATCAATTTTCCGTTTACATGGTACAAGCCTGTTACCATTGCTCAGGAATCCAGACCAAGAGTGGAAACAAGCAGTCTTTAGTCGCTATCAATTTGGTGACGGCATTCGCACTGATCGATATACATACACAGAATATGTAGATGAGGATGATAATATTGTCGGTCGTATGCTGTATGATCATGTTAAGGATCCTCATGAGAATTACAATATTGCAGACCTGAATCCGGAACTGGTGGCCGCTTTGAGTGCTTTGCTAGGGAAAGGTGCGGTTGGAAAACGGAACGCATGGCGTAAATTGGTGGACGAAACACGTCAAAACGCACCGATTATAACAGATTTAAATCTTCCGCATGCTATTTATCCGGAGAAAAATTACCCGGGTAATGGACAGGGATTATGATTGATGGGAGCTAAGCCATGTTAAAAAAACATCGCTATATTATTTTTTGCTTCCTTCTTCTGGGAATTATTAATGCTTGTACTTCAATCCAAAATGAAAAACTGGATTATCCAATTTCCCCCGTTTCTTTTACAGCGATCGAATTAAAAGACAATTTTTGGAGCAAACGTATCGCTGTAAACCGGGAAACCACAATTCCATATGGGCTTAATAAATGTGAAGAAGAAGGTCGTATACGTAATTTTTCCCGGGCGGGTGGTTTAATTGATGGAGATTACGAAGGATTGATGCCTTTTGATGATACAGATGTATACAAAATTATAGAAGGGGCATCCTATTCGCTTCAAACTCATCAGGACAAAGAACTTGAAAATTATATAGATGATATTATCAAAAAAATTGCAGCTGCTCAGGAAAAAGACGGATATTTGACCACATGGAAAACAATCAATCCGGATACTACGCCAGCCTTATGGGTGGAACCTGGTCCACGCTGGCATCATCTGGGAGCAAGCCATGAACTATACAATGCCGGTCACTTATATGAGGCTGCCTATGCTCATTATCGGGCAACAGGTAAAAAGTCTTTACTAAATGTTGCCTTAAAAAATGCGGACCTTATTACAGATACTTTTGGCCCTGATCGGCTCTGTACACCACCGGGTCATCAAATTATTGAAACAGGTTTAATTAAACTCTATCGGGTAACAGGCCGTAAGAAATATCTACGATTAGCAAGATTTTTTCTGGATGCACGCGGTGATTCTCTCAATCATGAACTTTATGGCGCATACAGTCAGGATCATATACCCGTAATAGAACAAAAAGAAGCGGTTGGACATGCAGTACGAGCCGCATACATGTATGCAGCCATGGTAGATATCGCAGCACTGCAGAAAAATAAGGACTACCAAAAAGCTGTGGATAAAATTTGGGAAAATGTTATCTCTCGGAAACTATATATTACAGGCGGAATCGGAGCTCGTCATCAAAGTGAATCCTTTGGTAAAGATTATGAATTGCCGAATCTGACTTCTTATAATGAAACTTGTGCGGCAATTGCCAATATTTACTGGAACCATCGATTATTTCTCCTGCATGGTGATTCAAAATATATAGATGTTTTAGAGCGGACACTTTATAATGGTATGATATCCGGAGTCTCGCTACAGGGGGACGCCTTTTTTTACCCCAATTGCCTTACTTCAGATGGAAAATATGCTTTCAATCAGGGTTCATTGACACGAAAAACATGGTTCGATTGTTCTTGTTGTCCCTCGAATATCATTCGCTTTATACCATCAATACCAGATTATATTTATGCACAAAAGGAGGACACACTATTTGTTAATTTATACATGTCCAACCGGGCAGATATTGAATTTGGGGATAAAAATCTGATTCTGGAACAATCAACCAAATATCCCTGGGATGGAAAAATAGTCTTTAATATTGAAACAAAAAAAGATATTTCCTTTACCCTCAATTTGCGGATTCCGGGTTGGGCGCGTAATAGGCCGGTACCAGGTAATCTCTATAGTTATCTTGCAGAGGAACATCAGTTATTCACCATAAGAGTAAATAATGAACTTATGAAGAGTAATTTGGAGGAGGGATATGTAGGAATAAAACGTCACTGGATAAACGGAGATATCATAGAATTAACACTGCCATTATCTGTTCGGCGTGTATTGGCAAACGAAAATATCGAAGATAATAGAGGTAAAATTGCTCTCGAACGCGGTCCTCTTGTTTATTGCGCTGAATGGATTGATAATAGTGGCAAAGTACTCGATATAGTGGTGCCGGATGAGGTCTCATTTGCCACTGAATACCGGGATGATCTCCTCGGCGGAATTACAACACTCAAAAGTGAAGTATTAAGAGCCGACGGAAAACAAACAATACTGACGGCAATTCCCTATTACGCCTGGTCTCATCGCGGTCCGGGAGAGATGACAGTGTGGCTAAACCGAAAATCTTCAGGTTTTTCGCATCGTTGAGGATAGTTTTACCGCGCACGTTAACCTGTAATAAAACTAGGAGAGTAAAATGAACAAGAAAAAATATTCATTCATTACATTATTCTTGATCATATTGTTTATTATCAATGCCTATGGTCAAAAAAGTGATAATAATATCATAGTGAATGTTAATATTGGAAAGGATACAATAAGCAGGCATATTTACGGACATTTCGCAGAACATCTTGGAAAATGTATATACGGGGGGATATGGGTGGGAAACGAATCTTCAATCCCGAACACAAACGGAATAAGAAATGACGTTGTCAATGCTCTGCGGGAAATGCAGATACCAAATCTCAGATGGCCCGGCGGATGTTTTGCCGATACCTATCACTGGCGGGACGGAATAGGACCGCAGAGTGAAAGGAAGAAAATTGTAAACGTAAACTGGGGTAATGTTACGGAGGATAACAGTTTTGGCACTCATGAGTTTATGGATTTATGCGAGCAACTCGATTGTGAACCGGTAATATGTGGCAACGTTGGAAGTGGCACGGTTCAAGAAATGGTTGATTGGGTTGATTATCTGACTTCAGATGCGATAAGTCCCATGACTGAACTTCGCAAAAAGAACGGAAGAGAGAAACCGTGGAAGGTTAAGTTTTGGGGAGTCGGGAATGAATCCTGGGGATGTGGCGGGATCATGTCAGCGGAGTATTATTCCAGCGTATTGCGCAGGTACTCTCTCTTCCTCAAAAACTACGGGGATAATGTTCTATATAAAGTGGCTTCAGGTTCGTATGGCGATCAGTATAAGTGGACCGAAACACTAATCAAGGATTGGAGCACAACAGACGGCTGGCTTAAAGGCTACATGCACGGAATATCTCTTCATCATTATACAATTTGCCACGACTGGACCAACAAAGGATCGGCAACAGATTTTGACGAGAGCGAATGGTTTAGCACCTTTTTTCAAACATTAAAAATCGATGAGTACATAACAAATCATTCCGCGGTTATGGACAAATACGATCCGGAAAAAACAATCGGTTTAGTTATTGATGAATGGGGCAATTGGTTCGATGTAGAACCTGGTACAAACCCGGCTTTCCTGTTTCAGCAGAATACTTTAAGAGATGCTCTGGTTGCTTCCGTTAATTTTGACATCTTTAACAGGCATTGCGATAGGGTAAAAATGGCTAATATCGCCCAAACAGTTAATGTACTTCAATCTGTGATTTTAACCCAAGATGAACAGATAGTACTAACACCTACATATTATGCGTTCAAAATGTATAGGGTCCATCATGATGCTACCTTGTTACCTTTGAGTTTATCCTGTGAAAATTATAGTTATGGTGACAGATCGATTCCTGCTGTCAGCGCCTCGGCTTCCAAAAGTGCCGATGGCCTGATCCACATTACCATGACAAATCTTAACCCCGAAAAACAGATCAAGGTCACATGTGAGTTAAAGGGATTAGAAGGGCTGACATTTAAACGGGGTGAAATTATAACATCTGATAAAATAAATTCCTATAACGATTTCGGTAAATCAGAAACAGTTAATATACAGGATTTTCAATCTGTAATAATTGAGAAGAACATGATTACCGTTGATTTACCCTCTAAATCAATCGTAATGTTGGAATTATAAAAATTTAGTATAGTAATATATCCGCCGGCAATCAAAATATCCAATTATGAAAAAAATTATCCCTGTTCTAATCATCAGTTGCTTTTTGACATCCACCGTGTCGTTGGCAAAAAATGTTATTATCCTTTATGCAAAGGAAAATCCGCAGGCGGAGTATGCGACGCGGAAATTAGCCAAAGCATTGATAGACAGAGGTTATGATGTCAGGGCTGAACAGAAAAATTATGACTTTCTTATCAGCCTGGCAGTACATCCTGCAAGGTTGAAAGCGGAAGAATTTTCTATTATCCCGGAGGGGAAAGTAATTACAATTTACGGAGGAGATAACCGTGGCCTAATATACGGGGCACTCGCCTTAGCAGAGCATCTAAATAATGGTGCTTCATTGGAATTTATCGAAGCCGAAGCGCATAAACCGCATCTTGAATTTCGAGGTATCAAATACAATTTGCCATGGGAAACATACCGACCAAGTTCCGCTCTGGATCAACATTATGATACCGCACGGGATCTCAAATACTGGGAAGCATTTCTTGATATGGTGGTTAGAAACCGCTTTAACGTCATTAGTCTTTGGAATATCCATCCTTATACTTTCATGATAAGATCCATACATTTTCCGGAAGCAAGTCCCTGGACGGAACAGGAACTTGTCGGATGGCAACATCTGTATCATGAGATTTTCCGCATGGCTAAAGAGCGGGCTCTGGATACTTATATTGTACATTGGAATATTTTCGTGAGTTACGCTTTTGCAGAAGCACATGACGTTGCCAAACAAAATTTCTACCCACACTATTATGTACCGGGTGACACATCGGAAATTGTGCGGCGCTATTTGCGTGAGAGTGTGAAACAGGTTTTAGAGGAATATCCAAATTTAGATGGCATTGGAATTTCCCACGGAGAAGGGATGGCCGGTATGACGCCATTACAAAGACAGCGATGGATGGATGATGTCCTTATTGCCGGTATGCTGGAGGCCGACCGGCCCGTGAAGTTGATTCACCGCGTGCCATTTTCATCCGGTATTTCTTCAGCACCCGGAGTGAGTAAAAGTGTTGAGGAAGTAACACGTGCTGCAATGGAGCGTCTCGAAGATAGATTTGAGGGACCAATATGGGTGGAAATTAAATTTAACTGGTCGCACGGACATTCAACACCAAAATTGGAAAAAGTACATGGCGGCAAACTGGGTGATACTTATTTTATACCCAAACCGAAAAACTATAAGATCACCTGGCAGATCCGAAACGAAGATTTCTTTGCCTTGCGTTGGGGAATACCGGATTTTATTCGAAAACATATCGCAAAGAACGGGCAGGAGGATTATGTGGGGGGCTATTTTATTGGTTCAGAAACTTATATCCCCGCTCTGGATTATTTCACTGCGATCAAAGAAAAAGTAGACTGGACATGGGCATTTGAACGTCAGTGGTTGTTTTATAAACTCTGGGGACGTTTGCTGTATGATCCGGAAACACCGGATGAGGCATTTCAGGCGGAATTCAATCGACGATATGGTAAAAAAGGTGATCATCTTCTCGAAGCCTATGCATTGGCCTCCAATACCCAACTTCGGCTGGCGTCACTTTACGATTCAAGTTGGGACTTCACGCTTTACAGTGAGGGTTTTCTTGCCCTGCAAGGAGACACTACTAAATATATTTCAGTAGATCGTCTGATTGAACATCCGACGATGGCCTCTGAATATATTTCAGTTGGTGAATATGTGGAAAAATTTTTGGATAAAACAGAATTCGAATCCGGGCGTATTACACCTGTACTATTAGCCGATCAGCTGATAATAGATAACAATAAAGCTTTAGAATTGGTTAAAAATATAGATACATCAGACAGGGCAGCGCTTATGTATGAGGTCGCCGATATAAAGACCTGGGCAAACCTTGGACTACACCTGGCAGAGAAATTGCGGGGGGCGATCGCTCTACAGACCTATCGTATGACCGGCCGGGACAGTGAAAAACAGAAGGCTATCGAGAACCTGGAACAGGCTTTGAAATATTGGGATGAGGTAATCAGAATTACACGTCCTATTTACCGGGATATGCGATTAACCCATTATAATCACAACTTTTTTACAGCAAATGATGATAATTTGTTTCACTGGTCTCTTCTCCGGACCCAAGTATTAAAGGATATCGAAATTGCGAGATATAGTGAATGGAATGAATAGCTAGTCTAATGTTAATTTCTTTCAAGTATATTTAGGAAGTGCCTGTGCTATGGCTTAAGACGTCCGCAACCATTCTGATAATTATTATAATTGTCGGGATTTCAAACGCTCAGTTTTTAGATCATTTTGACAAAGAAAAAGTCGACGGATGGTTCTATTTTACCGGGGATGGAACTGCCACCATGGATTTCGTTCAAAAAGATGGTTTTGCGTCTATCCTGGTGGATGCTACAAAGGATAAGTACAATGTATGGTGGGCTGTGATTAAACGTGATGTATCCTCCCATCTGGATATGAATAAATTAAAAGAGGCTGACTATGAACTGCGAGTTGAAGCCCGGTTACGGCTCGGTGATGCACCGCGAAGGGTAAATTTCATGGTCAATACACAAAGAACAATAAATTATCATCAGCACTTAATGGAATACGACATCCCGGATACAAGCAATTGGCATATTATCGGTATGACGACTAAAAACTTTGACGCTGTTCCCGGTGACACGGTTTATGTTCAATTGGGTGTAACTGACTGGGGGATCGGTAACTATCGTGTCGATCTGGATTATTACAGGGCTGATGTAATAAATATCAATCGAACTGAAACGGACAGAGGAGAGCTCACCCCCTATCATCCTCCTATTCTCCATGTCGGCACATTTTCATATCACATGGATGCTACAGAGGATGCCCTGATTAACACGGAATTTCCGGATGTGAATTTTAACGATTGGTCTGTTAATGAAAAAGAAAGTAAAACCAGGATATTAACTGTTAGTGCCAATCAATGGATTATTTTACGCTGGGACGTAACAAACTATAATGATTTAAAAGTAGAAGGGTCAGGTATTCTTGAACTGACAACATATTCTGTTTTTAAAGGTGGAAATTATGGGGATGCCTATGGTCAGGATTTCGGCATCGAGTTTAACAAAATAAGGGTGATTGAAATACTCGGTGGAGATCCTCAATGGTCCCAGGAAAGCGTGACCTATGATAATCTTGTGCTGGGAAGTAAATATGCTGATGTATTTAATACGCAGATGATTTATGATAGTGACGTTTCTGGAGTGCATGGTACGAAAAATTATATAACCATCTCAAAACCGGTAATACAACGATTGATAAATGGACAAACCAAGGGTCTACTGATTCGTCCGCTCGGTGCCATAATTTCTTCTTTTTATGCATCGGAAAATGAAGAAAATAACGGCCCGAAATTACATTTTAATATTGTAAACTAAACTCGTAAAAGTTGAAGATTCTAATTTTATTGGTGTGATCTAGCTGCCGCGAGGTTTTCTTGCCGCTACATATCTTGTGTTTGTGCATCTATTCTGTTTTAAGGAGGAAGAAAATGAATCATGCGTTCGTAATATTGATTTTAACAGTTTTTCAGTTTCTCCTAAGCGTGTTACCACTCTTTGCACAAAATGATTCAAAGGTTCCTATAGTGCATGTTTGGGAGATGAAAGAAATTACGCTGAAAACAGAACGAGAATACGATAATTATTATACGGATGTGACATGCTGGGTAGAATTAAAAGGACCAAACTTTTCTCAACGGATATATGGATATTGGAATGGTGGTAACCTTTTTAACGCGCGGGTAGTGGCAACAAGAGCCGGAGAATGGAGTTGGACGAGCGGCTCGAATCAGACAGGAGATGAAGGACTCAACAATCAGTCAGGTAGATTTACAGCTGTAGAATGGACAGAAGCGGAAAAAGATGAAAATCCGGTGCGGCGTGGATTTTTGCGAGCGACTGCAAATGGCCATGCCCTGCAGTATGCAGATGGCATACCTTTTTTTATGGTTGGTGATACCTGGTTAGCCGGAAGCACATGGCGGCTTCCGTTCAGGAACGCAGTTTCTGCAAATGATTACCAGCCCGGACCCGGAATAGGTTTCGAAGATGCCGTTATGTACCGGAAACGGCAGGGATTCAACTCCATCAGTATGATTGCTAGTTTTCCAAACTGGGATGCCGATTATAATCCAAGCACCTACGCCGATTCCAATGGTGTATACCTGCGGAATGCATGGGAGAAGTTTGGCTATGATGTGGCCGGCGCAAACGAGGCCAACGCTCTGCTTCGTTCGGACTATTGGGGGACTCTAACCGCTAAAAACATGCGGGATGAATACGGCCAGCTCCCTTTCGAGATGTCGGAAGAATATGAAGGTGTAGCAGATTTTAATCATCTCAATCCCAAGTTTTTTCAGAGCCTCGACAAAAAGATAATTTTCCTGTCCAAACAGGGATTTGTGCCATTGCTTGAAACGGTGCGGAGAGATGTCGGTCCCTCCTGGAATGCCTATTTCAACTTCAAGGAAAGCTTTGCACGTTATGTACAATACCTGGCTTCGCGATATGGTGCTTTTAATATTATTTTCAGTGTGATTCACCTGGATTGGATTCCGGATGAATTCAGCCTTACTGCCGACGAGTTCAATGAAGCACTAACTTATCATCTGGCAAGATATGGTCCCATGCCCTTCGGCCAGCCGGTGACGGTGCTCATAAATAACTCAACCTATACTCAGTTTGGCCATGGTGATAACGCTCCCTGGCTTACGATGCACAGTGTGGGAAATAAGCCAAGAGATCACCGGGTGGCAGATGCGCTCGAAACGATATTTAGACTAGATCCCCCCTACCCTGAGATAAACTTTGAACCCTACTACACCGGCTGGAATCATGAAATCAACAAACCTGGTGGAGAGCGCCCGCCGGCCAATTCCGATCGTGATAACTATTTTTCCCGTGCCCAGATGTACGGTTCTGTTCTCTCTGGTGGATTATCGGGTCATGTACATGGAACGGCGGCTTATGATATTACGGCCACCGGTGAACCGGCCGGGGCACGTCCTCATTTCTGGGATGCATTGAAATATGAATCGGCCAATTACATGCAACACTTGCGAGACTTTATATTATCGGAACATGGAGACTATCAGAATCTGGAACTTGCTCGTTATGATGTAAATCCTAACAAAGCACCGGACGCACCCGAGGACGGATTGGATGGTTGGGCATATATGATGCGGACGCCGGATACAAGCCTGGCTCTTCTTTATTTCGAGAATAAATCTGTGCTTCCCACCCTTCAAAATTTTATACCAGGTTTGGATTATTCATTTCAATGGTATAATCCAGTAACCGGCGAATGGAAAGAGAAAGTGATCATAAAAGCTGATGATTACGGGGTGCTTCGTTTGCCAGAGTTCCCGGACATGGTAAACCGGGCATCTAACGACTGGGCGGCAAAGATTATAGAAAAATAAGTATTCGATACATAATTACGATTTCCGCCATGTCCAGATTGCTGAAAAGGATCCATGTAAAATCTATTTTACTTGATTGTGATATAAAATAAGGAATTATTATCATGAAAAGATTATTACTTATTTTCATTCTCTTTATAACAGTAATCATATGCCAGTCGCAGCAAAATATATCGGATGTTCATATTGTCTCTACTGAATTTGAACGGATTGAAATCATTAGAATGAGGTCTGGTACTGATTTATTAGCAGGCTTAAATGAAGCTGTTAAGCAAACAAATATAAAAAATGCAGTTATTCTGGTTGGAATTGGTTCTGTAACAGATTACCATTTTCATGTAGTTAGCGATAAAAATTTGCCTCCAGCAGAAGAATTCCCAAAAGCATCGGTTCCAAAGGATTTAATTTCTGTACAGGGCTACATTCTGAATGAACGTGTCCATGCTCACATATCATTGTCTGATGAAAATAGTGTCATTGGTGGCCATTTGGAGCCAGGAACAAAAGCACTGACATTTTTTATTGTAACAATTGGTGTATTACCTGATGATCTTGATATTGAATATTTAGATAATTATAAATTCTAAAGGTGAGAATGTCCAAATCTTGATTGAAATTTTTCAGCAACATTGTTTCCGCTATGCGTGAGTTAGTCCGAAACGTGATCAGTTTTTTAAATATGCCAGAAAAATGTATGAATCATGTAGATTCGTTGAATATCCGCCTTATAGAAACGATGGCGAAAAGATGATTTACTATTCCATTGACCTGATAAATCACGAGCACTATGCTGCAAGAGACAGAGTAAAAAGCAACCTGTCTCTGAGCACAGCGTTCGCTGCTGGATTGACAAATAAAAGAGTCATAAGATGGAAGACCTGATAGCAAAATGTGGTTGCAATTGCAGCAGTTGCCCGACATATAAAGAAAACCTTCAGACGAACGAGAATAGAATACGTTGCAGTTCAGGATGGGAAAAATATCTTAATATAAAATTGAAACCGGAAAAGCTGCGATTGTGCAATGGCTGCCCGATTCCAGACGAAGACAGAATTGTATATTACCTAAACTGTCGGGTAAGAAAATGTGCGATTTTCAATAGAGTTAAAAATTGCGCCTATTGTTCTGCATTCCCATGTCATGATGTTCGAGCAGTTCACAGTATTCAAGAGTCGGAATCACGTCATACAATTGAAGAACGAATTGGCTACAGGATGCCTGACAAGGATTATTTGGAAATTGTTGAGCCATATGAAGGTATTAAACATTTGATTGAGATAAGAAAAACTTTAAAACCAGAAGATATATTAGAGATGATTCCTGTCTCCAAAACACCTAAAACAATCCCATTTCCTGAAGAAATCTCCATTAATCCGAAGAATAAATCTGCTTATCGAGAAATTCATCAGTTGCTAAGTCTAATTGAGGTAGCAGATAATGTTTCATACGCTCGGAGTATTGAACTTGATAAAAATAGAAAACAATTATTAAAACTTTTGTGGACATTTGGATTATTTGGAGAATTTAAAAAAAGCACTGAATATATTTTGCTCAGCAGCGAAGAGTATTCAGCTCAAAAAAACACCTCCTATTATTCAAAACTACAAGAATATGTTGCAGTACTTGCGAAATATGGATTAAGTTGTCAATTCGTTTCAATAAATGATAACAAGTGGCTGACTAAAACTGGCGCGTTGAGGAATAAAGGTTGGCACATAAAAATATCTTTTCAAAAGAGAACAAATCAGGAGCTGTTAGAAACATTGAAAAATTACACAATCCTGCTTGATCGGAAATATGCAAAAAATGCTTTTCGGTATTTTTCGAAAGCAGACATGCGAATTGTGTGTTAAGTAACCAGGTAACATGAACTCAAGCAGGCTTCTACACGCCCTACGTCTAAAATCTGGGCTGGGCTCTAGAAAATTGTGATTTTATTTTAACCCGGGCACAGCGTTTACATTTAACTGTTGGGTACCATGAAATTATTCTTTGTCGCTATCGTCTGTTTATTTTATAAATAAAGAGGTAATATAATGAACCGGAACATTGGAAGGAAAATTATTTTTCTTCCAATAATGTTAATATCCATTGGTTGTGGAAGTAAAAAAATTGAATATCCATCGCCATCAAAAAATGCAATTAGTGTTTATGTACAACCGGTTAAATCTATCGCACCTTAGAAAGATGCAACCACAGAACGAAGCGCACGAAGGACACGAAAACTAAATCTATGATGTCATCTCGTCCCGGGACGCGATCCCTTTTCGGGACAGGGATCTATGTAGTTGCTTGCGACAGCTTTGCCGACAATGACATAGATCTCTTCGAGATGACATATCTGTGATTATTTTTGACGCTAGCAAATAAAATAAAGGATTATAATATGAAAAAATATTTAGGTCTTTATCTATTAATAACCGCTTTGATTGTAAGCTGTCAATCAGAAAAATCAGTCGAAATATCTGATCAATCGCTTAAGGAAGTATTTAAAGATTATTTCATGACCGGTACTGCACTGAACAGCAACCAGATTATGGGTAACGATGAAAAATCCATGGCCCTGGTGAAAAAGCATTTTAATACAATAACACCCGAAAATTGCCTGAAATGGGAAAATATCCACCCTAAAATGGGATCATATGACTTTGAGGAAGCGGATACTTATGTAAAGACAGGATTGGAAAATGCTATGTATATTGTCGGTCATACCCTTATTTGGCATAGCCAGATACCTGATTGGGTGTTTGTGGAAGAGAGAGGTGAACAAATTGATAAAGAATCACTACTAAAGAGAATGAAAGATCATATCCAAACGGTTGTTGGTCGATATAAAGGCAAGATTGATGAATGGGAAGTTGTCAATGAAGCAATCGACGAGGAAGGTAATTTTCGTCAATCAAAATGGTATGAGATAATAGGTGAAGAGTATATTGAGAAAGCCTTTCAGTGGGCCCACGAATCGGATCCGAAGGCAACGCTTTATTATAACGATTATAATATGTGGTATAAAGGTAAACGGGAGACCGTTATTCAACTGGTAAAAAATTTACAATCTAAAAATATACCGATACATGGCATTGGGTTTCAGGGACACTGGGGATTAGACTATCCCCCCATGGACGAGTTGGAAGAGAGTATTAAAGCCTACGCTGAAACAGGTTTAAAGCTAATGTTTACCGAACTTGATATCTCTGTATTGCCACGGCCGGGAAATATTACGGGAGCGGAAATTTCACAATCATTTGAACTCCAGGAAAAATTGAATCCCTATAAACATAGCCTTCCGGATTCTGTGCAATCCGCACTTTCAAAGCAATATAAAACCATTTTTAAGCTGTTTATCAAATACAGAATGAATATCAGTAGAGTGACATTCTGGGGAGTCCATGATGGGGTCTCCTGGAAAAATAACTGGCCGGTAAGAGGAAGAACAAACTACCCGCTATTATTCGACAGAAATTTACAGCCTAAACCTGCCTTTTTTGAAATTATAAACCTTATAGAAGAGAATATATAATCATGGAACGTCTAAATATTGTATGGGTGATTGCCCGAATCATCCTTCTCATTTTATTGCATAGCGGATTAGCTACTGCAGATGATGGCTATCGTCTGTGGTTAAAATATGATCCAATCCGCGATTTGGAGGTATTGAATTCATATAAGCAAATCATTAAATATCAATATGTTAACGGTAACTCAGAAACGGTCAGTATCATAAAGAAAGAACTTCAGAAAGCATTCAAGGGTATGATTGGAGAGATAATTCCTGAGAATGAGACAACCACCGGCAATTCATTACTCATTGCCTGTCTTCGGGATTTACCGGATCAATTAGCGGATCAGGTAGATCGGGAAGAGAGTACACTCACATTAGAGGGATTTATCATCAAGACAGTCCAGATTCATGATAAAAAATCAATACTTATCACGGCAAGCAGCGAAAGAGGACTCCTTTACGGTGTTTTTAAGTTTATCAGTCTCCTCCAAACATATCGTGATCTGTCCGATCTGAATATCGTTTCAATCCCTAAAATAAAGATCCGTGTCTTAAATCACTGGGATAATCTGGACCGCACTATTGAAAGAGGTTATGCCGGATTTTCTCTATGGGACTGGCAAAAACTTCCCGATTATATTCATCCGCGTTACCATGATTACGCCCGGGCAAATGCCTCAATTGGCATTAACGGAACAGTTCTGAATAATGTTAACGCGAATGCCCAGATCCTGACACCGCTCTACCTGAAAAAAGTTGCTGCTCTGGCGAATATTTTTCGGCCATATGGTATAAAAGTATTTCTTTCCATTCGCTTTAGTTCTCCGATTGATATTGGGGGATTGAAAATTGCAGATCCACTCGATGACAATGTGCAAAAATGGTGGAGGGATAAGGTACGGGAGCTATATAAGTTAATTCCTGATTTTGGAGGATTTCTTGTCAAGGCAAATTCTGAAGGTCAACCGGGTCCGGGAGATTATGGCAGAACACATGCTGACGGTGCCAATATGCTTGCCGATGCTCTGAAGCCTTATGGAGGTGTCGTCATGTGGCGTGCTTTTGTATATGATCATAATGTGAAGGAAGACCGGGCAAAACAGGCATATAATGAATTTAAACCGTTAGATGGAAAATTCAGGGAGAATGTCCTTGTCCAGGTCAAAAACGGACCGATTGATTTCCAACCCCGCGAGCCCTTTCATCCCCTGTTTGGTGCCACTCCCAATACACCATTAATGATGGAACTCCAAATCACTCAGGAATATTTAGGATTTAGTACGCATCTGGTCTATCTGGGTACATTGTTTACAGAAGTTTTAGAATCGGATACGTATGTAGAAGGACTGGGCAGTACTGTTGGGAAAGTGATCGATGGATCCCTTTTTCATCATAAATTATCTGGTATTGCCGGCGTGGCAAACACAGGTACTGATCGCAACTGGACCGGACATATATTTGCCCAGGCAAACTGGTATGCGTTTGGGAAATTGGCCTGGGATGATATAATGTCAGCAGAAGAAATTGCCGTAGAATGGATTGAGATGTCGTTATCTCATGAGTCCGATGTGGTAAACCAGATAAAGCGTATCATGATGTCTTCCAGGGAGACCGTCGTCAACTATATGACCCCGCTTGGTCTTCATCATATCATGGGTTGGGGGCATCACTATGGTCCTGCCCCCTGGATAAAGGATAAGCATCGAGATGACTGGACATCGGTCTATTATCATCAGGCAGATAAGAAGGGTATTGGATTTGACCGCACCAAATCCGGAAGTAATGCAGTAGAACAATATTCCGAAACCGTCGCCAAAAAATTTTCTTCTTTAGAGGAGTGCCCTGAGGAATTATTGTTATGGTTCCATCATCTGGATTGGACCTTTAAAATGAAGTCAGGCAGAACGTTGTGGGATGAACTCTGTTTCAGGTATTATGCCGGCGCGAAACAAGTTTCCGACTATCAAAAAGTTTGGGATAGTCTAGAGGGGAAGATTGATGATGAGATATATTTACATGTGAAACAATTATTGCATATTCAGGAAAATGAAGCAATCTGGTGGCGAAATGCCTGTGTTCTTTATTTTCAAACATTTTCCAATCTACCGATTCCCGAAGATTTGCCTAAGCCGGAGAGATCGCTGGATTACTACCAACATTTATTTTTCCCATACGCACCTAAATAAATATATACTATATAACAATGAGTGGAGTCGATTTTTTTTAAACATGGGAGCACGATAGATAAAAATAATATATGAAAAATGACAAATGAAAAATGAAGTACAAGTATCTTTTGTCAAGAGAGAACTTTCGTTGAGTTGCGTATTATAAATTCTGTTTCTAAAACGATATGTTCAACGGGAATCGGTTCTGTCGTTTCGATATTTTTGATGAGAATTTCGGCCGCTTTTTTGCCTATTTCTTCAAGAGGAGCCCGAATGGTCGTCAGCGGAACAGGATAGATCCGAGAATAAAAAATATCATCATTTCCGACGATTGAAATATCATCCGGAACTTTCAGGTTTAACTCTTTAAGAGCCATCATCACGGCCAAGGCCTGCTGGTCATTAAAACAGACAATTGCTGTCGGATAATTATGGGTATGAAGGCTCTTAAAATAGTCCAATGTATTCGTGAAGCATTCGTCGTAGTGAGAGCCCACAGGAATAATCATGTCCTTATGAAAAACAAGGGGACTTTCACTGAACGCGTGTCGAAAACCCTCAATTCTTTCCTGCGTATGAGAAGATTTTGAAGGTCCGGCAAAATGCACAATTTTTTTATGTCCACCTTCAATTAAATACTTTACCGCTTTTTTTATTGCTCTTAAGTTATCAATGACAACCGCATTCGCCTGGATACCTTTTACATCCTCCAATAATACAAATGGAAAATTTAACATCCGTAATTTAAAGAGATGTTCGATTTCAGATCTTCCCTCTACAACAGGCGCAATAATTGTTCCTTTGATATCTTTTGCCGAAAAAAGATGTGACAGTGTAACTTCACGTTTATTTTCATCTTCCGAGCTGGCAACAATGACAGAATAGCCTTTACTGTTTGCATACTCTTTCACACCGACGGCAATCTGGGTGTAAAAAGGATAAATGAAATCTTTTATGATGAATCCAATACTTTTATCCTTGGTATCATTTTTCAGATTTCTGGCGATACCCCGCGGTCGAAAATGAAGTTCCTTCATAGTGCGCAAGATGCGATCTCTGGTTTCAGGTTTTACTGTATTTTTTCCGTTAATAACCGCAGAGACTGTACCCATTGATACATTGGCTTTTTTTGCTACATCTTCTATAGTGATTCTTTTCATAAATTGCTCCGGATCGCTAGAAGGAATTATCCTTTTACCGATGATATATCCTGGATAGATAAACGTATTTTGTTATAGAAATCAATTCATATTTTAGGTTCAGATATCGACTAATTGTATATCAAGTTAATTTAATTAATCAATATTAACTTATCAAACACCGTTAGTATATCTCAGCAAACGGACTAATAAAATAATTTTTTCACTATGCTTTTTTTATAATCATTATAAGAATATTTCAAGAAGTTTTTTAATAATGTTTGAAATATACCTTAAATATGCTTATTTTTTTGAAACGTTTCAATAACACTTTTTGCTTCCCTCTTGCGCAAAAGACCGTGATCTATAAATATCGAATGGAGATTTTCAGCAATTGCTCTATGAATTAGTACTGCGGCAATAGACGAATCCACGCCCCCACTTACACCCAAT
>Ga0209536_100005353_pt1 | contig 19978 bp, 17 predicted proteins | sample DeeMarSeWOR28_12_FD_187461 | JGI IMG/M metagenome (GOLD analysis project Ga0209536, IMG submission 187461) | Marine sediment microbial communities from White Oak River estuary, North Carolina - WOR-2-8_12 (SPAdes) (version 2) | ecosystem: Environmental > Aquatic > Marine > Intertidal zone >...
CCTCCAAAGACAGGATACATGCAGCAGATCACCTCGATGAACGCCGGCCTACCTGACTCGTTCTCCCTCAACGCCCTCCTCAGCGCTGGCGCCACCTCGTCAGGGTTCTCAATCCTCTCGGAGTGGATGCCCAATCCCTGAACGGACTTGGCGGTGCTCTGCCTCTCCGAGGTCGTAACCTTGTACGTGTGCGGGGAGTGGCCGGGTCCCCAGAAGCCGGGGCCGTAGCCGCTGAACCCCGAGTTGTTGATGTGGACCGTCGTGACCCCCATCCCATTCCTCATGAGGGCCTCGTAGTTGCCCAGCTGGTAGCCGACGCCCGCGTCCCCCGTCACGCTCACCACCTGCCTGTCGGGGAAGGCCAGCTTAGCTCCTATCGCAGCTCCGAGGCCGAAGCCAAGGGTGGTGACGTTTCCCCAGCCCATGAAGCCATGGGGTATCATGGCCTCGTAGACGGTGCTCAGCTGGTCCCGGGTGCCCCCTGACTCATGGGTCACGAAGGAGTTCCTCTTGTCCAGGACCTCCATCATCTCCCCGTAGACCCTATATGGGTTGATGGGGGACTCGTCCGAGGAGAGTAGGGGTCCAAACTTTTCCGCCTTCGACCTCTTCGCCTCCTCCAGCTCCTCCATGAGCCCCACTCTATCGCCGGGCAGCCCCCGACTCATCACGCAGTCTATCATCTGCCTGAGCACTAACTTGGCGTCACCGAGGATGGCGTGGTCCGTCCAGTAGCTCCTGTTGATGTCGGCCTCGTCCACGGTGCAGTGTATGATGGTCTTATTCTCAGGATCCGGGATCACGTGGCCGAAGTGACCGGGGGAGAAGCCGCACCCGATGGCGAATATGAGGTCGGCTTTGTGGAGGAACCTCTCCGCTGGGGCGCCCCTAACGCCCAGTGAGAGGGGGTGGTTCTCGGGGAAGCAGCTCTTCCCCTTGAGGGTCGTGAGCACTGGGGCCTGGACCGATCCGGCGAACTTGAGCAGCTCGTCGCATGCGTCAGCGTAGAAGACGCCCTGGCCGGCGTAGATGATGGGCCTCCTCGCCGAGAGGATAGCCCTGACCGCAACCTCCACGTCCCTGGTGTCGCCTTGAGATCTCCAGCCCTTCACAGGAGTGTAGGGATGCTCTTCGTCGTCGTACTCCCCGAGCCCCCGGGGGAGCTGGAGGAGCACCGGGGCGGGCCTCCCCGAGCGGAGGTGGGTGAAGGCTCGCCTCATGTACTCGGGAACCCTGTCCGCCCTGTTGATGTACCCGCTCCACTTGGTGACGCTCTGGAAGGCGTCGTCGATGTTGAACCTCTCCACGCCGCTTGACCTGGTGGGCACACCGTCAGTCAGGCATAGGAGGGGCGTCCCGTCCTCATAGGCCTGGGCGAGAGCGCCGTAAGCCATCTGGATGCCGGCGGCGTTGAGGCCTCCCATAACCGAGCAGACTCCGAAGCTCTTCCCATTGGAGACACGGGAATAGCCATCCGCGACGGCCACGGCGTAGCGCTCGTCACGCACCATGACATTCGGTACACCCTCCTCACCGCAGGCGTTGTTGAATATATTCGTGGGGAATGTACAGACGCCCTCCACGCCCTCGGCTTTCAGAATCCTGACGAGACCGTTGGCTGCTTTATCCTTCAAACCTTGAACCTCGAATAACATTGACCATACGCCCGGAAAAAACCTGCTATACGTAAACTAGTGGGATCTAGGGAACGGTTTATTACAGAGTTGAGATACCTAAGCAGAGCCTCGACCGTAGACTGGAGAATGTATCGAGATTGCAGGTGTTGGAGAGGTCCCGTGAGTTCCTGAGGAGGCAGAACCACAACTACAGGATGCTCCTCGTCCGGGCCTCCGGGGCCACATTCCTCATGAACCTCACCAGCAGCTACCAGTCCATCTACACCACGGCGCTGGGTGCTGATCCCGTGACCCTGGGCACCATGAGCAGCGTAAGCAGCGCCATCAACATGGTCATCTCCCTGCCCTCGGGCTGGATCTCCGACAGGTACGACCTCAAGAAGGTGATGGGCATCGGGATGGCGTTCCAGGTGCTCATGATCGCCCTATACGCCCTCGCCCAGGACTGGAGATGGATACTGGTGGCGATGATGGTGAGCCCCTTCACGATGGCGCTGATGTTTAGGAGCCAGAACGTCATGTTCTCCAGAGCCCTGAGGGATGAAGAGCGGGCTCAGGGATTCGCGCTACGTCAGGTTATTGCCTCTACCATCGGTATCGTCGCTCCAATTCCCGCAGCCCTCCTCATCGACTACTTCGGTGGACTTACAGTCCAGGGCATCAGGCCCATGTACTACATACGCTTCATCGGACTGGCGATCATATACGGCTACGTCTACATGAAGCTCGACAGCGTCCCGCCTGCGCCTAGGCCGAAGGGTGAGAAGGTTAACTTCCTTCGCGATATCCGTGAGGTCTTCAGCGAGGGGGAGGGTCTCAAGGCCTTCCTGGTGGTGAGCGCTCTCGGCTCCTTCATAATGGGGATGACGATGTCCTTCATATTCCTCTACGCTGCAGAAGTGAAGGGGGCGGACACCCTCACCCTGGGTCTCCTTAGCACAGCCTCGACCCTCTCATCGATCATCTTTGCCATCCCCATGAGCAGGCTGGCCGACAGCCGTGGCAGGAAGCTTGCGTTCCTATTGAATAGGCCCGCCCGGTTCCTGTTCTTTCTCATCTTGGTGTATGCCCCCCATCCCTCCTGGCTCATCCTCGCCTGGGCCTGCCGTGGGATAAGCATGTCAGGGAGCTCCTACCAGACTTGGATGCTTGAGCTGGTTCCCTCGGAGAAGAGGGGCAGGTGGCTCGGCGTCACCAACACCGTCAACTCCTTGGTGAGGATCCCCGCCCCAATTATAGGCGGGATGCTCTACGATGGCGTGAATCCCGGCCTCATCTTCCTGATATCTGTGATCCTGGAGGCCGTAATCAGGCTCCCCATCGTCTACTTCAAAATACCTGAAACACTGAAGAAGAACTCCGTTGCACTTGAGTCCTTAAAAAAGGAAGGAGAATCTACCAGTCCTTCTCCGGCCTAAGACCCAGACGGAAGGCGATGTTCGCCTTATCATCCTCGACCGGCACAAGTTTTCCGGGGTAGCCTGACATGATAGGTGAGACTCCGGGTCCGTGGCCTGTTGAGAAGCTTGCACCGTGAGAGACGACGCCTATGGTCACCGCCCCGGGGTGGATGCCCCTGGCGTAGTGGGAGAGCATGTCCTTTATGCCGACGATATCGCCGATCCGGACCCCGGATAGACCGTATTTCTCGGTGAGCTCTGGACTCGTGCTCTGGATGTCGAAGTCGCCCAGGTCGGGTATGCCTCCGCTTCCCCCTCCCATCCCTGAGCCCATCATCCTGCCCTCCACTATCTTCGCCACAGGCACCACCAGCCCCCCTTCTTCTTCACGGATCTCCATGGCCTCGAGGAGCCTCGGGGAGAGAGACATCATCCGAATGTCCTCATGGCCTTCGATTTCCAACCCAACCCCCCAACCAGTGACCTGTATCCTGTCCCCGATAGTCAGCTTCTCAAGGGTCTCGAGGGGGAAGTCCACGAAGGTCTTGGAGTAGCCGTGCTTCCCCGTGACCGTGCCCTTCTCCCCCTTCGCCTCACCTGTCACGACCCTCCCCTTGTTGCCGATGCAGGCGAGGGCGTTGAGGGCCGTGAACTGCCTCACGGATCCCCGGTTCTGGAGACAGACGCCCGGCTCGAAGTGGTCAGCGACCCAGCCGTAGGCGCAGTCTCCGACCCTGAAGTTGAGCTTGATCCCCGAGCCTCCGGGGTTGAGTCGCGGGACGCCGTCGAAACCGGTCCTGTAGCTCCCCATCGTGGAGGGGTGGGAGATCTCCCCCATGACCGAGACCTGGACCAGCCTGTCCTTGTTGGTCTTCAGCATCTTCTCCACTCCAGGTCTCCTCTTAAGCCGAGGTAGTAGGCGACGTTAGCCTTTGGCTCGATGACCGGCTTGAGCCTCTCCTTGCTACCGGAGAAGATAGTGGCTATGCCGGGTCCGTGTCCTCCGATCTCGCTCTCTCCGTGGGAGACGACTCCCACGACTAACCCTCCTTCGAAGACGCCGTTGCCGTACTCTGAGGTGACGTCGGTGACCGCGACGAGGTCCCCGAACCTGAGGTCGTCAAGCCCCAGTTCAGCGACGAGCTCCGGGCTGCAGGACTGGATGTCCCAGGCTCCTGCGTGGGATCCCCCTCGCCCCACACCAGTGCCCATGAGGCTGCCGGGGACTATTTTCACGACGGGGACGGTCAGCTTCCCATCCTCGATGCTCACACCGATCTTCTCCAGCAGGTCTGGCGAGAGCGAGGGAATCCTCACGTCCTCGAAGCCCTCTACGGTGAGCCCGGTCCCCCATGCCTCTATCTCGATCTTGTCGCCTATCACCAGCTTCTCCCTGTCCTCAGGCTTGAAGTCGATGACGAGCCTGTATGAGCGTCCTGCGAAGAAGTAGGTCTTGCCGACGACGACGCCTTTGGCTCCCTTCGCCTCCCCTGTGAGGGCCTTCGCCGGGTTCCCGATGCAGGAGAAGACGTTCACGCCCCGCTGCTTGGAGGAGTCGGGGTCCGAGACGGCCACGCCGGCGTTGAGGTGGTCGGCGTACCAACCGAAGACGGGATCACCCACCCTCACGTTGTGGACGATGCCTCCGATGCCTACTGTGAGCTTTGGTCTCCCATCCCATGTGGTCACGAAGCCCTGCTCGATCCAGAGCTCGGGGTGGATGATCTCCCCTTTCACCTTCATCTTTACGAGTGAGTCGACGTTGGTCTTCAACTCATGTTCACCAATCGAACCATAGTTCTCCATAACTATGTAAAAATGGAGGGGGTCGTTCCCCGGTTCAATCAGAACCTTTAATTCAACCGATCCTAGTTTGTTAAAAAGGTTGTAAAATTGCCTTACTGTCCAAAATGTGGAGCCCAGGTCGAGGAGGAGTACACGGTCTGCCCGATCTGCGGTGAACGGCTCAAGGGTCAGACGCACCAAGCCCGACCCTCGGGAGCGAGGGCCTCGGATCACCTGTCGCTGGGCTACAGGATAGCCTCCTCGAAGCCCATGGTCTTCGCGCCAGTCCTGTTGGGTTCCCTGATATCGACGCTGGTCAACCCCGAGGGGTGGTCCCCCCTGGACCCCAGCGGCTACTCTCCTGTGTACTTCTTCGCTGCGCTTTTCTCCCTCGCCGGCTCCGTACTTGTCTACCTGCTGAACTTCGCCTCTATCGATATGGCTCGGGACGCCTATGTCGGTGAGAGGCTGGACCTGGGTTCCAGCATGAACTACGTCGTCGGGAGGATAGGGACGTTCATCGTCGCCTCAATCGTCGGCGTCCTGTTGTCCATTACCATCATCCTGATCCCCGTCTCCATCTTCATGTTCGTGATAATCGTCATGGACGAGACAGGCGTCGGGACCGCCGTCTCCAGGGCCTGGAGCGTCATAACGAGGGACATCGGTGATGTAACCGTCATCATCCTCGCCTCGATAATCGGGACCATCCTGCTGAGCTTCGTGCCCTTGATCGGGGGGCTCCTCACCGCCTGCCTCGGCGTGGTCATCGACCTCGCCTTCATCAGCGTCTACGAGAAGTACAGACGCGAGACTTATTAGATGTAAAAAAGGGGGAGCCAGAGAGTTTTTTCACATCGCCTTGAGGCGTTTGATCCGCTCATCGATGGGGGGGTGAGTGGCGTAGAGACTGTCCAATGCGCTCTTGTTGGGGTCCGCGATGAATAGGTGGCTCACCGCCTCGCTCACATCCATGTCGCCCCTGTTCCTCTCCTTGATCTTCTCGAGGGCAGAGGCCAGCCCATCAGGGTAACGGGTGAGCTCGGCGCCTGACGCGTCCGCGAGGAACTCTCGCTTCCGGGAGACCGCGAACTGGACCATTCGTGTCAGGATGGGGGCGAAGATGGCGAGGATGAACCCAACTGCGAGTATCGCTATGCCGAGGCCGCCGCGATCCTTGTCCCTGCCGCCCCTGCGGCTTCCGGCGTACGATCTGAACCTGTATGTCCTGAGGATTATGTGACTGAGGATGGCTGCGAGGCCGACGAGTACAGCGACCAAGGTCATGAACGTGACATCTCTGTTCCTGATGTGTGAGATCTCGTGGGCGACGACCCCCTCAAGCTCCTGCCTGTCGAGGGCCCTCATCAGCCCTCTCGTGACGGTGACGCTTGCGTGCTCCGGGTCCCGGCCCGTTGCGAAGGCGTTTATCTCGTCGCTCTCGATGACGTAGACCTTGGGTTTGGGTATGCCGGCGGCGAGGCTGAGACCCTCAACTGTGTCGTTGAGGTAGACGTAGTCCCGCCCCTCGGCTGGGGTGGCCCCCGTGGCTGAGAGGACGACCTGGTCGCCGTACATGTAGGAGCTGTAGGAGTAGATAGCCATGAAGACGAGGGTCAAAGGGAGGATGTAGAAGAGCGCCTCGGGGGCGAAGAGGTATGACAGGGTGACTGCCAGAGCCAAGATCACGACTGTGAGTGTGGAGGCGAGGAGGATGGAGCTCCTCCTGTTCCTCGCAATCTCCTCGTGGAAGCTGCGCCGTTCCATCAGAACTCCACTTTAGGCGTCTCACGGCTCTCCTCGGGGATCTCCAGGAAATCGTGGGGCTTCCTTCCGCCCGCGAACCAGACTCCGGGTATCGTGGTTATTAGGTTGTTGAAGTTGAGCACCGAGCTGTTGTAGTACTGCCTTGCGTAAGCGATCTTGTTCTCGATCCCCTCCAGCTGCTCCTGGAAGAGCTTGAAGTTCTCGGCTGCCTTCAGGTCTGGATACGCCTCGGCGACCGCGAAGAGGCGGCCCAGGGCTCCCGTAAGCATGTCGGATGCTGCCATCCGATCCTGGGGGCTCCCCGCGACCATCCCGGCCCTCGCCTTGGCGATGCTCTCGAAGATCTCCCGTTCGTGGGATGCATAGCCCTTCACCGTCTCCACGAGGTTAGGTACCAAGTCAAATCTCTTCTTCAGCTGGACATCGATCTGGGACCAGGCCTCGTCGATTCGGTTGGATAGGACCTTTATCTTGTTGTAGTAGGAGATGGCCCAAAGGATAGCGGCTCCGATGACTACTGCGAATAATAAAATCCATTGCCACACTTTTTCTGCACCAATGTATATTGATTCAAGTTTTCTTATTAAGCTATTGAAAATTAGTGGATGATTACCCCTATTCGAGCCGGAATTCGACGGTTCTCCTCCCCTTTTTACCTGAAGAGAACCTCAGCTCGGAGAGATGGCCTATGTCCCCAGTGCTCCTGACGTGGGTGCCGAAGCAGAAAGTCAGTGCGTAGGGCGGGATCTCGACCATCCTCAGAGTGTCAACCGCCTTGGGTATTTTCTCAAGGAAGCCTTTCTTCCTCTCGTCCTCCTCGTCAGCTAGCTCCTCCCGGGAGGTGTGGTAGATGCGTAAGGGGATGTCCGCGTCGATAATCTCGTCGAACTCCTTCCCGACTCGCTGCACCGTCTCCTCCGTCAGGTCGGAGGGCTTGAACTCAAGCTTTGTGAGGTCGGAGTAGACCTTGGGCCCCGCCCCCTCTCTCTCGAAGAGGCCTGTGAGGAGGTGCTCGCCACTGTGGCGCCTCATGTTGTAGAACCTTGGCTCCCAGTCGATGGAGCCGTGGACCTTCATGCCGACAGGTACGTCCTCTCTCAGGTAGTGGAAGATGTCTCTCCCCCTCTTCAAAACCTTGTGGACCTCGGTCTCCCCACCATCCCATCGGATAACTCCAGTGTCTGAGGGTTGCCCCCCCGACTCCGGATAGAAGACGGTCCTGTCTAATATGACGAACTTTGGCCCGGCCTTTATGACCTCGGCATCGAACTCTCGCAGGTAGCTGTCCTCCACGTATAGTGGAGTCGATGAAAGGTAATCATGTGCATTCGACATGTCAAACCTCTTCTACTCCGTGTTTAGTGAATTGGTTGAAAATAAGTCTAGTTGTAAGCGCGCTATTTTCTACTTACAATTATAAGAAGAGTGTTTAAAAAATACCTGTTTCTTATTATCTACGTGTTAGTTAAGAAACAGTATCTATCATTTCTGTTGGTCATTTCGTTTTGTCTGTCCATATTTATATCTCCGGTCCAAGCCCAATCGACGGTAGAGAGGGTGATAATTATCTCCGTTGACTCGATGAATAACGACTTCATCTTCAACGAGAATGAGAACCCTGACTTCAGGATCACCCCGAACATCGGCTCACTGGTGAAGGGTGGGGCGGCTTTCACCATGGCTGAGGCGGTGATGCCAACGAAGACACAGGTCAATCACGTGACCATAGTGTCGGGCTCATACGCCGACAACATCGGGATAGTGGGGAACTATGTCTTCGATCCCACGAAGAAGAGCACGGCCTACATGGGGAACATCGATTTCCCCTGGAAGAATCCCTCGCTGATCAAGGCTGACACAATTTTCAAGGCGATGGAGAGGGAAAACCCTGGATACACGTCTCTGGTAGTAGCGGGGAAGAACTACGTTGGTCGCCCCATCTGGGCTGACTATCAATCGGGCCCGGCCTACACGTCCGACAACGCCGAGAAGCTCGGCGTGAAGAAGTTCCCCGAGATAATGCTCTGGGACTCCCCCGACGAGTGGGTTATGGACAACGCCCTTCTACTGCTGGACGAGGTGGACCCTGATATCACTCTCATAAACTTGCCCTTCCTAGATCCTGTTCAGCACTCCTTCGGCCACGGTTCTATGGAGTCTTGGGCGACGTTGGCATGGGCAGATTACCAGATCGGCAGGCTGCTCCAGTACCTCGTAGAATCCGCCAAGCTGGAGAGCACTCTTCTCGTCGTCACCGCCGACCATGGCCAGACCAACACTTGGGAGAGGGTCAACCTTGAGAAGATCCTCAGGTCGCAAGGGTTGGACTCTCATGTGATCTCCGACGGCGCGTTCGCCAGCGTGTTCCTCACGAACAGGGCGGATCTTGATGAGGCGGTGTCCCTCCTCAGCGGCCTGGAGTACATCGATGGAATCTGGTATGGCGACGGATTCGACGAGATCAACATAAGGACCCCGTACACGGGGGACATAGCCGTCTCCATGGCCCCACCCTACGAGGCGTTCTCAAGGATCAGGCCCCCGTTCATGGGGATCCACGGAGGCTTGCAGCAGAGGTTCGTGCCCCTCATATTCTTCGGTCCAAACGTGGAGAGAGGGCTCATTCTGGAAAAAGCTTCCTTGACCGACATAATCCCAACGATCTGCGAGATCACGGGGTTCCCTCTCCCCCTTGACTCTCAAGGTGACGTTCTTCCGGTGATAGACCGAACCCAGGGAAAGGCACCACAAATAACCCCTACCTTCGTTGAGTACCCGAGGTACAATCTGGCCTACATCCCAATGATATTCCTGTTCCTCTCGGTGTTAACCCTCATCCCCGCCCTTGTCCTCCAGAAGAACTATGGCTACTTCGCGGTGGAGATCTCCCCCGGGAACCTCTCCAACATCATCCCATCCCTCCTCATGAACACTGGCGTAATCTTCGCCATTGCCGCCTCATTCTACTCATACATTGTAAACCTATACGCTGTCCCGGGTATCCAGCCCGACTCGTTCTTGACGGCCATGGACTTCGGGATCCTGGGCTCCTTCCTCATCTCCATCTCCCTGTCGTTGATAATCCTCTGGTATGCACCCCTGGCGCTGCGCTTCGGAGTACAGAAGATCAGCAGAAGACCCCTCAGCATCAAGACCATACCCTTCGCGACAGTCTTCCTCTTCGTCTCCCAGATCGTCTTCACCGTTGTGAACCTCCTAGTCCAGATACCTTACAACATCGCATTCCACATCTTCATGACGTTCTTCTTAGGAGGTCTCGGGCTGTCATACATCTACAGGATCTACATGGTAAACAAATACGTCGAGAGGCGGAAGCGGACTGCTATTATCGCCACGGCCGCTTCAGGGGTGCTTGTGGCTTTCATCTGGTTCTATGTGATGATGTTTCTCCTGTTCCCGAACTACCTCTACGAGATGGGGATACGGGGGATAATCTGAGGGGCGCCCCGCTACTTCAGCAGCAGCACCAGGAGGACGGAGACGAGCCCCGTCAGGTAGACGCCGTCGAAGGTCCCAGCCCCTCCGATGCTCACGGAGGGCGCCTGGAGTTGGCTGAGCTTGTTGAGATTCAGTATATCCGCCCCTATTAGGGCTCCCAGGGTCCCCCCCACGTAGGCTATCTGCGTGGGGCAGGTCACCGGGCTGATCCAGTTTATCAGGAAGGTGACGAAGGCCGTCATCGTCGGGGGCCCGAAGGCCGGGGTCGCGATTCCCATCCCCTTGACGATCTCAGAGCTGTTGTACGTGGAGATGGCTACCACAACGAGTATCACCAGCGTCTTGAGGTAGGTGGCGTAGAGGTCCGGTGAGACGCTGGGGATGGAGAAGAGCAGCAGGTATAGGGAGATAAAGATGGGTACTAGGCCTCCCCCGACGTTGATTGTAAGCAGCGTCTTCATCTTTCCCATTTGGACCTGGGGTATCACCCAGTCGACCCCGAACTTATTCACCTGCTCTAAATAGACTAATGGATTATTGATCTCGAGGGTCTTGAGAGGGATGTTGATGAAGCTCCCGACGAGGCTCAGGAAGAGGATGGCGCCGAAGAACTCCGGCGGGATCCCCACCCCCTCTATAAGGAGGTCGCGGAAGTAGACGTAGGCCGAAGAGGCCACGGTTAGGAGGAGGAAAAGGAGGAACCCCCAGTAGAGCAGTGAGAAGGGCTTGAGGATGACGGTTCTGACGTTCTTTAACATCCGACTGACCTGCAGATATCTGTAAGAAAAGGCGTAGTAAATATATCTATCAGCGGATTTGGGAAAATGATAAAACGACCCTTGAAGCTCTAGATAATGACCGTTCTTGTCGCAATTTGATAACCTCCTTACCATCTTCCCATGGCTCTACGATAACGTCGACAACTTTGTGATATCCACCATCTTCCTGGCCTTAGCGTATGTGTTCTATCGCTTCTCATCCGGCCAGATAGGGCGCCTCATGGTGCAGGGCAGGCTCGACGAGACGGGGGCGTCCCTCCTCCGCAGGCTCTTCCGCTGGGGGAGCATCCTGGCCGTCCTTGCCTTCACCTTCTCCCAGCTCGGGATACACATAGATCTCCTGGCGGGGCTCCTGGTCCTCGCTGGGGGCACAGTGCTCGGCTTCGCCGCGATGAACACCCTGGGGAACGCCATAGCCGGCTTCATACTGATGATCAGCAGGCCATTCAGGATCGGCGACCGGCTCTACTTCGAGGGGCAGTTCATGGATGTGGAGGACATAGACCTCATCTTCACCCGCATGAGGACGCCGGACAACGTAAACATCGCCGTACCCAATCAGAAGCTCCTCCAGACGGACGTCGTAGACTTCGGCAAGGAGAGAGTCATCAGGAGGCGTCACGAAATAACCGCCGGGTACAGCGACCCGCGCGAGACGGTCGAGGCAGCGCTCCTGGAGGCTGCCAGGACGGTCGAGGAGCTTCTGGATGATCCTAAACCATACGTCTGGATAACGGAGTTCCAGAGCTACGCCATTGAGTACACGCTCTTTGTCTTCATCAACGAGCCCAGGAGAGTTCAGGAGATAGACGCGAAGGTAAGGAAGGAGATCATGAAGGCCTGCGACAAGTACGAGATCGATCTCAGCACGCCGACTCTGATACGGACGTTAAAATGAGCGGGCTCAGCTACCCCCCCTTGTGTTGGTTGTTGAGGGAGGAAAATGGATGAGCTGGCAATACAGTCACGTGGTGTACGATGCTGGCTCTAGCTTACGGAAAAGTCAACTCGTCAGATGGGTCTATGGCACGTGGCTCCGCAGCATGGCTTCATATCTGAAATGATATATCAAAAGACTCAGATGTAGTTCTTGAATATGGAGAAACCTTGGGCCCTCTCTGAAAGCGAGCTCTATGCGCAGTTAGAGACGTCAGCTGATGGGCTCACCACATCCGAAGCTGAGGAGCGCCTATCTCGGCACGGGCTGAACACGATAGGCAAGAGTGAGGTACGGACAGCCCCCATCATTCTTCTCTCCCAGTTCAAGAATCCCCTCGTGCGCGCGCGAGATAATCAGGAAGTCTAGCAGGGCGCCCGCGAAGTGTCCCACAAGCAGCTGTATGGGCCCCAGCCTCAGGATGTAGGTCTGCCACTCACCCTCAGGGATGAAGAAGGTGATCACCAGCATGATTATGTCCTTTACGAGGGCCGACACGAGGCTGCTCACGGCATTGCCCATGATGAATGCGATGGCGAGCCCCATTACGTCGTACTTGTTGAGGAACTGGACGAACTCGTCGATCAACCCCCTCGGCGGTGTTTGCTGAGGAGCAGGCGGTGCAGGCTTGGCTAGAGCCTCCCTAATCTTCTGAAGCTCCTGAAGGATTTGCGTATCAACACTCTCTTCCGACATAAAACCAATGTAGTAAATTTAAGGACGGGAGTAAAAGGAATGTTCGTTTTTCATTCGAGCTGACAGCGGAGCATCGTCTTCCCGAAGACGTCGCTTCCGCTGCAGGCCCCGCAGGAGGTGCACGTGGCCTTCGCCTGCCCCTTCTCCAGCTTCCTGACGATGTCCGGCTCCCGAACGTAGGGCCTGCTCATGGAGATCAGGTCGGCAAGACCATTGTCGACGATGGCCTTCATGCATCCCAGGGTCCTGATCCCGTTGACGAGGGCCATGGTCGTGGGCCTGGTTGCCCCCCTGATCCTCTCAGCGTGCCCGGCGAAGATTGCCTCCTCGACCTCGGGATCGTCAGTTCTCGCCCTCTCGTAGAGCTCGTCCCTCCTCCCGAAGCCCCCTCCGCTTATCTCCACCGCGTCGAGCCCCTTCCTGCAGATGGCCTTGGCGACCTGGGCGCTCTCTTCCACGGTGAAGCCGTCGGGGGAGAAGTCGTCGCAGTTCATCTTCAGGAGGACGGGGACGACACTCCCCACCCTAGAGCGTATCTCGTCGTAGACCTCCACAAGGAGACGCATCCTGTTCACCAGGCTCCCCCCGTACTCGTCCTCCCTCTTGTTCGCCTCCTTAGAGAGGAACTGGGAGATGAGGTATCCGTGGGCGCCGTGGATCTGGATCCCGTCGAAGCCAGCCTCCAGTGACCTCTCGGCCGCGTCGCCGAAGGCCACGACGACCTCGTGGAGCTCGTCCTCGGTGAGGGCCCTGGCGCTCCAGTCGTCCCCCCTGTAGTACGAGGGCCCGACTTTCTCGGTGATACTGTTATACCCCCCGTGGTTGAGCTGGGTGACGATCTTCCCCTCGTGCTCGTGTACGGCGTCCGTGAGCTCCTTCAGCCTTGGGATGTGGTAGTCGTGGCTGATCCCCGCCATCCCCTCGTGGGCCCTGCCGGAGTCCATGACGTAGAGGTGCCCCTTCACGATGAGGCCGACCCCGCCCTTAGCCAGCCCCCTGTAGAGCTCGATGTTTTCGTCCCTGACGAAACCCCTGTCATCAGAGAAGTAGGAGGTCGTCGCGGACCTCATGAAGCGGTTCCTGAGCTCCATGGAGCCGATCTTGTAAGGCTTGAAGAGGACGGACATGATAACTCAGTATATTGGATCTGAAGCGGGGCTTTATTAGTTATCGACTGAACCGCACGGTAGAGCATGCTAATATTGAGTCGCGGAGTGTAGGATCTGAGACCCTCCTCCTAAACAACCTTCTCCCTTATTCTCTCGGCGATAGCCCGCAGGTCTTCATCGCTTGGGCGCCCCGTCGCGCTCACCAATCCCTGCATTATCCCTCCCATGTCTCCCCTTCTCCGGGGGATGACGTGGATGTGGACGTGGGGGACCTCCTGCCCAGACTCGGGGCCGTTGTTGATGCCGATCGAGCTGGAGGGGGCGTCCATCGCCTCTTGGATCCCAGCCACTAACCCATGCAGGGCCCTGAACAGGGCTTCGGCGTCCTCCCGACTCAGATCCTCGACTCGGCACTCATGGGCCTTGGGGATTATCAGCGTGTGGCCCGGCGCTGACGGGTTTATGTCCAGGAAGGCGAGGGTCTTCTCGTCCTCGTAGACCTTGTAGGATGGGATCTCCCCCCTGACTATCCTGCAGAAGATGCAGCTCTCCGACATCTGTCCCCGTTTCCCTAGGGGTCGATAGTCCTTATAGCGGTGAGGGCTCCGTTGGGGCAGAGCTCGATGCAGCAGAAGCACTGGATGCAGAGCTCGTCGTTAATCTGAGGCGTCCCGTCCAGCTCTATGGCCTTCGCAGGGCATACGGTTGCGCATATACCGCAGCCCGTGCATTTCTCCACGCCGCACTCGATGGGCATCCTGATGTCGATGAAGGGCTGCCCGTCCTGGTGTGTCTTCGGTTTCTCGAAGGTCCTCGCCACCACCTGGATGGGGGCTCCAAGCAACTCTATGTCCACTAGTGATCTGGGCGTCAGTCCCCTCTCAACGGCGATGAAGTTGGTCCCAACCTCCATGGGGTCCCACCCTATGACCTTCGAGACGACCAGGTCGACGGCTAGGGGGTTGTCTCCGGCGATTATCAGCCCAAGGTCCACGGGGGTTCCCGTAGTGGGGCCCTCCCCCTCCATCCCCACCGTGGCGTCGACCACAGTGAGGCTGATCTGCTCCACGATGGTCTGGTAGAGGTCGACGAGGAGCCTGCTGAACATTTCGGGGTCGTTCTCGGTGACGACGTGGTAGTGGGCCTTCTGCCCTCCCTGCTGGAGGCCGTAGAGGTTCTTGACGGCGCAGGTGAGGGTGGTGAGGACGTGGGACTTGAGCTTGGGCAGGTTGATTATGCCGTCGCAGGTGAGGGCGAACTCGGGGAACCAGAACTCGCCCACGACCTCCGCCTCCGGGTTCTCGGCCTTCACCGGGGGCTCCCTGTCGAGGACGTTCAGTTCGACGCCCGCCTCCTCGCACATAGCCCTAACACCGAGGCCGTCGAAGACGATGTCAGGCCTTGCGTAGCTGGCCATGGCGGGGCACTCACCGACGACGGGTTTGGCATCGGCCTCCTTCAGGATCTCAGCGACTGCCCTGATCACTCGTAGATCTGTAGTTGCCCCCTCTTTTGCTGTCTTGGTTGTGAAAAGGTTGGGCTTGACGAGGTAGGTGCCTCCGGGCTTCGCGAACGCCTCCATACCCCCTAGGAGTTTGATGGCCTCCCTGACTGCTGCCTCCATGTCTTCCTCGACGCGTACGATGGCTACCCGTGGTTTCATTGTCTTGGGAGATACAGTGGGCGTATTAAAGATGAATGGCGAACCCAGAAGATGAACTTAAAAAAAGGGAGGGGAGGGGCTAGTCAAGAAATGCGGGGGGGATCGGGATGGTCTTCCAGACCCTGATGAACTCCACCATGAAGTCCACCCGCTCCTTGAGGCGCTTGGCGTACTCCTCGGCGTCAGCCAGGTTCGGGTCCCCGGTACCATAGATGCCGTCCTTCGTGAAGTCGATGTTCACCGGGGGCGTGCAGGCCCCCCTTATCTGGCTCACCAGCTCGTAGTCGTCCCTGTCGACGTCGAAGTATTTGTTTAGCTCGGGACCGAGGTCTAGGGTGGGCTTCCATCCCTTGAGCCTGTACATCTCCACGAGCTCGGGGAACATGACGAGGGCGGCCGCGGTCTCGTTGATCCCGGAGTGGACGTCCCAGTGGCGCTTAGATATGTCGGCCTGCTTCTTCGCCAGCTCCGTTCCGCTGGGTCCCGTGGGGGACGCGACCATGACGTTGTAGTACCTCTTGGCCATCCTCATGGCTAGCTTGTATATCTCGGCGTTCCCGCCGTGGTGGTTGGTCAGCATGAACCTCTTTATGCCGTGGTCGGCGAGGCTGCTGATGGTGTCCAGTATCACGTTGAGGAGGGTGTCCTCGCTGAATGTGATGGTCCCCCTGAACTTCATATGGTGGGGCGAGTACCCCGGCCAGCAGGGATGGACGCAGACGCTGTTGCTCCTGCTCGCGATCTCGTGGATGAAGTACCGAGCGGCTAGGGAGTCCATCCCCAGAGGGAGGTGGGGCCCGTGCTGCTCGACGGAGCCTATGCCGATGATGACGACGGGGTCTGGCTCGTTCTCGACCCAGTCCTCGAAGGCGGGGCGCGTGAGCTCCTGGATCCAGAACTTGCTGAGCTTTCCGTTCTCTGACAATTTTTTCACCGTGAATAACCTGACGCGTTCGGGATTTAACAGGTTCCTCTGGAGGGCTGCTCATGGGAAAAAGGGTTATACTCGTTTCTACAGATGGACCATTCGGAGAGCGGATTGAAGAAGCCCTACGTTCATCCCTACATCCCTAACTCCGTGCCCGCTGTGAAGGAGGAGATGCTCAGGGTGGTCGGAGCCAGGGACGCCGATGAGCTCTACTCCCGGATGATCCCCGAGAGGCTGCTCCTGAAGAGGCCCATGGACCTCCCGGAGCCCCTGCCTTCGGAGCTCGATCTGAGGAGACACGTCGAGGGTCTCCTGAATGGGGACGGCGACTGCTCCGACTACCTTAGCTTCCTCGGCGGAGGCTGCTGGAACCACTACGTCCCCGAGGTCTGCGACGTCATCGCCTCCAGGTCCGAGTTCCTCACCGCCTACGCGGGCGGGGTCTACTCCGACCTGGGCAGGTTCCAGGCTATATACGAGTTCCAGAGCCTCATCGGGGAGCTCGTCGACATGGATTTCTCCTGCATCCCCACGTACGACTGGGGGGCCGCCGCGGGGAACGCCGTCCGGATGGCCTCCAGGGTGACCGGCAGGAAGGAGATACTGGTGCCCAGGACTATCAGCCCTGCTAGGCTGTCCATCATGAGTAACTTCTGCGACTCGGCTCACAAGCCCGACAGCATCAAGATCAAGTCGGTTGACTACGACCCGGAGACGGGAGCCCTCGACATAGGAGACCTTGAGGACAAGATCTCGGAGCGCACAGCGGGGGTCTACTTCGAGAACCCAACCTATCTCGGAGTCATCGAACCACGTTGCGAGGAGATATCGAGCATCGCCCACGAGCACGGCGCGCTATCGGTGGCGGGCGTCGACCCCATCTCCCTCGGGGTGCTCTCCCCACCCGGCGAGTACGACGCCGACATCAGCTGCGGCGAGGTACAGCCCCTCGGCATCCACATGCTGGCCGGCGGGGGCTCCTGCGGCTTCCTGGCTTCGAAGGACGAGGAGAGGCTCGCGGCGGAGTACCCGGCCAGGATGCTGAGCATCACCGACACGGAGGTGGAGGGGGAGTACGGCTTCGGGCAGGTCAGGTACGAGAGGACGAGCTACATGGCCCGGGAGAGCGCCAAGGACTGGGTGGGGACGACGACGGGGCTCTGGGCCATCGTCGCAGCGGTCTACATGAGCCTCATGGGACCAGAGGGGATGAGGGAGCTGGGTGAAGGGGTCCTCCAGAGGGCCCACTACGCCGCGAAGATCCTCGACGAGATAGAGGGCGTAGCTGTCCCCTTCAGGGGCTTCTTCAAGGAGTTCCCTGTCAACTTCGACGCTACGGGAGCGAAGGTGTCCGATGTCAACAGAGGACTACTAGAGAGGAGGGTCTTCGGGGGCAAGGACATATCAATCGAGTTTCCTGAGCTGGGCCAGAGTGGCCTATACTGCTTCACAGAGAAGCACACTAAGGCGGACCTGACCCGTCTAGCAGACGCATTGAGGGAGGTGTTCTAGGTGGGTGAAGAGAAGCCCCGTCGTTATCACGGGCCAGTCTGGAGTGAACCCCTCATCACCGAGTTGACCAGCACGGGTGAGAGAGGGATCATGACCCCGGAAGTCGACGAGGAGATAAAATCAATGGGGGACATCTCCTCCCTCGTGCCAGCCTCTGCGATCCGCAAGAGGGCTCCGGGGCTCCCCGAGCTCTCCCAAGCCCAGGTGCTCAGGCACTACCTGAGGCTCTCCCAGATGGTCCTGGGCATGGAGCTGGACATCGACCTGGGGGTAGGCACCTGCACCATGAAGTACAGCCCCAAGGTTAACGAGAGGCTCGTCGCCATGATAGGGGACGTCCACCCGCTTCAGGACGAGGCGACGATGCAGGGCCTCCTTGAGATGGTCTACAAGTTCGGCCACGTCTTCCTCGCGGAGATCTCCGGGATGGACGCCTTCTCCTTCCAGCCCCCAGGGGGCTCAGCGGCTGCCTACAACAACGCCGCCATCATGAGGAAGTACCACGAGGTCAACGGGGAGCTGGAGCAGAGGAACGAGATAATCACAACAATCTTCAGCCACCCGTGCGACGCCGCATGCCCGGCCACGGCAGGGTTCAACCTGGTCACCATCTACCCCGACCCTGAGACCGGGCTCCCGGACACGGAGGCGCTGAAGGCGGCGGTCTCTGAGCGCACGGCGGGGATGTTCATCACCAACCCCGAGGACACCGGCATCTTCAACCCCGAGATAGACGAGTGGACGAAGATGGTCCACGAGGTGGGGGGCCTCTGCAGCTACGACCAGGCCAACGCCAACGCCATCATGGGGGTGACCCGGGCCAGGGAGGCGGGCTTCGACATGTGCTTCTTCAACCTCCACAAGACCTTCAGCAGCCCCCACGGCTCCTCGGGCCCCGGCTGCGGGGGCGTCGGCGTCGTCGAGGAGCTCGCGGAGTTCCTCCCGGTGCCCGTAGTGGTGCACAGGGACGGGAAGTACCACCTGGACTACGACAGGCCCAACAGCATCGGCAGGGTCAGGGACTTCATGGGGAACGTGCAGGTCGTCCTCAGGTCATACGCCTGGAGCATGGCCATGGGCGCCAGGGGGCTCAGGGAGGCAGCCGAGGTCTCCATGATCAACAACCAGTACCTCGAGAAGAAGCTCCTGGAGGTCAGGGGCGTGACGAAGCCCTACAGCACCGAGGGGAGGGTCGACCAGATCCGGTGGAGCCTCGAGAGGATGAAGGAGGAGACCGGCGTCGGGGTAAGCGACCTCAACAGGAGGGTCATAGACTACGGGATCCAGAGCTTCTTCACCAGCCACCACCCCTGGATCGTGCCTGAGCCCTTCACCCCCGAGCCCTGCGAGACCTACTCCAAGGCGGACATCGACTACTGGGTCTCCGTGGTGCAGAGGGTCTCGGACGAGGCGTACAGCGAACCCGAGAAGGTGATGGGCGCCCCCCACAACGTGGCCATCCATAAGATTAAGTCGACCCCGTTCGATGATCCGGACAGATGGGCCACGACGTGGAGGGCCTACCTCAGGAAGAGGGGAAAGCGATGAAAAGGCTGGAAGAAAAAGTCGCCATCGTCACGGGGGCAGCGCAGGGAATCGGCGCCGGCGTCTCAAGGGTCCTCGCGGAGCACGGGGCCACCGTCATACTCACTGACATATCCGAGGCGGTGGAGGCGACCGCCAGGGAGGTCGTCGACAAGGGTGGTAAAGCGGAGTCCTACAGGATGGACGTCACCGACGCCGGGGAGGTGGACCGCGTCGTGGGGGCTGTCCTAGGCAGCCACGGGAGGATAGATATTCTCGTCAACAACGCGGGGATCTACCCCCGCAGGGACCTCGTGGAGATGCCCGAGGAGTTCCTCATGAGAATGTTTGACATCAACGTCTTCGGCATCTTCCGGTGCACCAAGGCCGTCCTCCCCTCGATGATGGAGAGGCGCTACGGGAAGATCATAAACATGTCCAGCGTCACCGGCCCCATGGTGGGCAGCCCCGCGGGGGGCCAGACTGCCTACGCGTCATCCAAGTCGGCGGTCCACGGCTTCACCGTGGGACTGGCTCTGGAGGTCGCCCAGTACGGCATCAACGTCAACAGCATAATGCCCGGTTACGTCCACTCCCCTAGCGCGTTCGGCACGCGGGGGGCGGTGGAGGGAAAGGACGCGGAGGAGGCGATGAGGGAGTTCGGACTCAGGATACCGATGTTGAGGCAGGGGACCCCGGAGGACGTGGGGAACGCCGTGCTCTTCCTCGCCTCGGACGAGTCCAGCTACCTCACCGGGATCTACATAGTGGTGGACGGCGGG
>Ga0209536_100005354_pt1 | contig 19976 bp, 17 predicted proteins | sample DeeMarSeWOR28_12_FD_187461 | JGI IMG/M metagenome (GOLD analysis project Ga0209536, IMG submission 187461) | Marine sediment microbial communities from White Oak River estuary, North Carolina - WOR-2-8_12 (SPAdes) (version 2) | ecosystem: Environmental > Aquatic > Marine > Intertidal zone >...
GATGTACGGCGGCTACCATCAGCTCCTACTCTATTACTACTGCAAGAGGCCGTTGCCGTTTGCAGAGCGTCTCATAGATCTGACCTTGGCTCTGCAGCATTCCGATGGCAGTTTTACACGGCAGGGTGGTGGAGGAGCGTGTGAAGACGCGGATGGGGTAGATATTCTCGTTAATCATTATAAACGGACCGGGTTCAGACAACGGGCTGTGTGTACCTCGCTTGCACGGGTTGTGGATCACATACTGAAGCAGCACATGGAGGACGGCGGCTTTGTATATCGCCGCGGTGTTCCATTTTCACACATGGGTATCAAGCGGACGTATGTTCCGGCAAATACGTCAGATATGTTCTCTACTTGGTTCAGGGTGCACACCATTGCCCTAGCATGCCAAGTGCTACACCATCACCCACTTGCAGAAATCAGCTGGCGTTTCAACGACACCTGTTCCATGGGTTGGCATCACCAGAGCCCACTGCCCACCCCGCAGGGAAACCCGTTGCCGGATTTTTTGCCGTTCAGCTGGCGCCGGCTCAGCGCGCGTGTTCTGAGAGCGGTGAAGACATCATGAAGGAGTGCTGGATGAGAGATGCCATTCCGGGGGAGGGCACAGATCATAAAGAGTTGGGACTCACCGAGCGAAAAGAGCGAAAGCTGGGTTCGGTGCCCCAGCACCACAGACAGAGGATCCGGGTGGCCGGGTGACGAGACCAAGAGTTAGTGTTCTCATGTCAGTCTACAATGGAGAGCGCTATCTGCGCGAGGCTGCGGAGAGTATCCTGAACCAGACCTACACCGATTTTGAGTTCATCATCATTGATGATGGGTCCAGGGATGGCACCTGGGAATTGCTGAGTTCTTTTAACGACCCCCGTATCCGCCTGGTGTGCAATGAGAAGAACATGGGCCTAACCCAATCGCTGAACAAGGGCATTCAGATGAGCCGTGGAGATTACCTCGCCCGTCAGGATGCAGATGACATCTCGACACCAGAGCGCTTGGCTCTGCAAATGCGGTTTCTCGAGGAGCATCCAGATGTAGGAGTTTTGGGGACTTGGGTGGCCTACGTTGACGAACAGGGCCAGCGTATTGGCACCTGGGCCACACCTGGTTCACCGCTACTTGTCAGCTGGTCACTGTTGTTTGGCAATTGCATTGCCCATCCATCTGTAATTGTGCGCCGCTCTCTACTCCGGCAAGGGATGAGGTATCGGGCAGAGATTCCGTACGCGCAGGATTACGAGCTCTGGGTCCGCTTGAATACCAAGACCCGGCTTGCCAACCTGACGGAGGTACTCTACTGGCGACGTGTTCATGATGAGATGATAAGCGTGAAGTACTCTGAACAGCAAGATCAGACAGTGAGGGTTGTGATGCAGCAAGCTATAAAGAGAGTATTGGCGGATGATGTTTCAGGAACTCTCATTGAAAAACTCTGGCGCTCGAGCCGCGGTCATCGGCTTGACAGCAGTGAAGAGGTCAAAGCCGTGGCTTCTCTTGTTGTGGATCTTTATCGGGCTTTCTCCTGCAAGAATACGCTGGCTACAAGTGAGCTCAGAGAGGTGAAAAAAGATGCGGTCCGACGCCTGCAAGAGCTATCTATATTGCATGCCAAGCAATTTCAGGCTACTGCGAGTCGGGTACTCTGGCAGTCGATTCGGTTGGATAGAAGGCTCCCAGTCGATGCGTGTTTTCAAATGATGCGCAAGTGTCTAAGGATATGATCGAGAAAGAGATATGATCTGCATATCTGTCGTCATTTGCACTTATAACCGTGGCAACCTACTGGCCGATGCCCTCAGTACTGCGTGTAATCAGACTCTGGATCCATCTATTTATGAGGTTATTGTTGTAGATAACAATTCCACTGATAACACTCATGGGGTGGTGGAAGGGTATCGCCGCCGCTTTAGCAATGTGCGCTACTTTTTTGAGCCGCAACAAGGCCTCTCGTATGCCCGCAACCGGGGATGGCGCGAGGCGCGGGGAGAGTATGTGGCCTATATAGATGACGACGCTCGTGCCGGGAAAAACTGGCTAAAGACGGCTTCGGCTCTGCTTGCAAACACGAAACCAGCACCTCTCTGCCTGGGCGGTCCTATTCTGCCATTCTACACTACCACCAAGCCCATCTGGTTCAAAGGGGAGATGAGGACGTGGGGGGATAGCCCCAGGTATCTCCGGCCAGGCGAATCTTTTTCAGGCTCAAATATGATATGGCGGAAAGAGATTGTAGAAACTCTTGGAGGATTCGATGTGAGGATTGGAGTGCGAGGTGACTACCTCTCTGTAGGAGAGGAAACAGTGCTTTTCGAAAAGATCTGGCACTCATTTGAGCAACCACATTTCTATTATTCACCGGAATTGGCGGTACACCATTGGGTTCCCCCCGCCAAGATGACGGTATCGTACCGACTGAAGCGGGCATTCGCAGCAGGGCAGAGATGGAACCGGCTCCATGGTCCAAGGATATCGTGGCGCCGCATGCGGTTTCTCATAGGAGGGGTATTGGACATCGCAACAATGGTGCGCCAGCTGCTCAGGCGGCGCAAGGAACACGCCTATTTTCAAAACTGGCTGATCGAGGATGGCAGTCCAATATTTGTCAAGCTTGGTACACTTTCTGGAGTCATGGGCCTGGATATACGCTTGCGGCAGAGATAGTAGGGGCATCTTGGGAAAAATCAGTGATAACAGTATTGAGATAGCCAGGTCCGGGAGAGGTTCGTCAAGCATAGTGAAAGACCTGCGGAGTGTTGAATCCTTTGAGGACTGAGGTGAGAGATCTGAGCCTACCAAGAGTTACCTTTGGCATCATCGTTTTCAACGGTGAGCCTTTCACTAGATATTGTCTCCGATCACTTTATCCCTTTGCCCACGAGATTCTTGTCGTAGAAGGGGCTGCACCGGCAGCAGCTGAGGTAGCAACTCCAGACGGTCATTCGACAGATGGCACTTTAGAGATACTCTATCGTTTTAAGGCCGAAGAGGATCCCGAAGACAAAGTCCACATTATTACTCAAGAAGGCTTCTGGAGCGAGAAAGACGAGCAGTCGCAAGCATACGCCAAGAGAGCCACCGGCGATTACCTCTGGCAGGTGGACGTTGATGAGTTTTATAATCCCCGAGATATGCGTACTGTTCTTGAAATGCTGCGTGACGACTCTGAAATTACCGCTATCTCCTTTAAGCAGATTACCTTTTGGGGCGGTTTTGACTACGTGGCAGATGGTTGGTACCTGCGACGCGGAGCAGAGATTTACCACCGTTTATTCAAGTGGGGGCCGGGCTATAGCTACGTGACCCACCGTCCTCCGACGGTTCAAGATGCCCATGGGCGAGACCAACGAGCACTGAAATGGGTGAATGGATACGAGCTGTACAAACGGGGAATTCAGCTTTACCACTACTCGGTATTACTTCCAAAACAGGTAAGCGATAAAGCAACGTATTATGCTGAAGGGCCATGGGGAGAGTACTCTGATGGGATCGTTCGCTGGGCGCATGAGAACTTTCTCGCTCCCCTCCACAGACCGTTTCAAGTCCACAACATGCATACACATCCAAGTTGGATTGTTAGATTTCGCGGCCAGCATCCGGAGCAGATTCAGAGTCTGAGACGCGATATCGCAAAGGGAGACCTGGATGTTTTGTGTCGCAATAACCAAGACATCGAGCAGCTTCTATCGTTGTCAAGCTATAAAGCTGGATGTCGATTATTGGAGAAACTATCATCGCTCGTTGGGCTTAGGTATTTTCCAATACAGCCACTGGCAAAGCTTTTTTTCCGCGTGGCGTATGATTATAAGAATAATCACCTGTTCCTGGACTAAATGATGGAGGTCACTTTGATGAATATGCTCTCACTCTTTCCGGAGATCGAAAGAGAGGGAATCGATTTTTTAGATATCGGCTGCAGTGGGGGTTTGAACGACAGGTGGAAAGCTCTCTTTCAGTTACTAAACTATGTAGGTTTCGACCCCAATAAAGAAGAGTGTCAGCGACTATCTAAATTACCTTCACCTTACAAGAATGCACATTTTAGTCCCTACGCTATTGCAGGTGATGTGGGCCAGGCTGTCATGCATTTGACAGAATTTCCACCATGTTATTCTATCCTGAGGCCTCGTCATCAATGGCTGCGCCGTTTTTCGTTCCATAATCTTTTCAATGAGGTCGGTAAGTCTACAGTGAATTGTACAACACTTAATTATCTTGCTGAAACTGAAGATCTGCGGGCCGACATAATCAAACTCGACACGCAAGGCCTCGAGCTGCCTATTTTGCGCTCCGCCTCTAGAATACTGCCCCATACATTTTGCGTAGAAACAGAAACCGGTTTTGTAGAAAACTATGTTGGTGAGACTGTTGCGGCAGAACTCGACGGGTTTATGCGGCAAAATGGGTTCCTCCTCTTTGACATCAAAATTTATCGAGTTGGACGGGCAAACCGTTTCGCTCAACGAAGTCGCCAGCAACCAATTTGGTGTGAATCTTTATGGATGCGTGACTATCGAGCTTCTGAATCATGGGACATCGCCGTGCCACTTCCAAACCGCGCACAGGCGATAAAAGCACTCTATATTTGCAAAACACTCGGTTTTCCAGATTATGGGTTTGAGTTGACTCAACACTTCCATTCAACGGGGTTGCTGAGCGATAGGGAGCTAACGATCTTGTCAGACAGCAGAATCTGGGCAGGCGCTGATAAAGTTAACCACCGCATAGCACGGCTCTTCCTCTTGTTGCCGAGGGTTTTGCGGCGAAAAATATATGATTCACTCGGGGCTGCTCTAGAACGTCAGCCTCCGGTTTAGCGCTTGATTGCATAAATGACTGAGACTTCGTAGAGGAAAGACTGATTCAAATTTTGCATATAAATACTAGTGACGTTACCGGCGGTGCTGCCCGCGCCGCTTATCGGTTGCATAGTGGGCTCAGCAGGCAGGACTATGATTCGTCCATGTTCGTTGCTCATTGTGGCAGTGGCGATCGATCAATCACCGCCTTTTCACCCCCGATGGACCTGCGCAGTCGGCTTCGCCGTGTTCTTCAAAGGGAGCTGATATGGCGCGACTTCGTTCGCTATCAGAGCTCACGACCGCCTAACTATGACAATTTTACTGACGATCGGAGCGAACATGGTGCGGCGCCACTGGGGCAATTGCCCTTCTGCGAAGTTATCAATTTGCATTGGATTGCTGGTTTTGTAGATTATAGATCTTTTTTTACTTGGGTTCCCAGCCATATCCCAATTGTCTGGACCTTTCACGACATGAACCCTTTCACTGGCGGCTGTCATTACGACGAAGGCTGCGGCAGATTTGTGGAGTGCTGTGGGGGGTGTCCTCAACTGGGTTCGAAAGATTTGCACGACCTTTCCAGGCAGATCTGGCATCGCAAACGAAACATTTTTCAGCAGATAGAACCTGACAGATTGCACATTGTGACGCCCAGTCTCTGGCTTACTGAGGAGGCCAAACGTAGTTCTATTTTGAGACGGTTTTCGAGTTCAGTCATTCCTAATGGGCTGGATACAGACATCTTTTCCCCACGGGACCCTGGCATTGCACGGGCCGTCTTAGAGGTACCTCAAAGTGCAAGAGTAGTCTTGTTCGTTGCTGGTTCGACAGACACCTGGCGTAAGGGCTTTGTTTTCTTGGCTGAGGCTCTCTCCGAACTGACTGAGGTGCCCAATCTATTCTTGGTTTCTCTCGGCGGTGGCAGGCCTGCTCTCAACTCCCACATTGATCATCTGCATCTGGGTCATGTAGATAATGACCGTCTGCTTTCCTTTGCTTACAGTGCAGCAGATGTATTTGTTATATCTTCCGTTCAGGACAATTTCCCTAACACAGTTTTGGAGGCTCTGGCCTGTGGCACTCCAGTTGTGGGGTTTTCAGTTGGCGGGATCCCCGAGATGGTGCGCTCCGGGGTTACAGGCTTGCTTGCACCACCCGGGGATGAGCGTGCGCTGGCAGGCGCAATCAGCCACCTGCTAGAGAATGACGCGACGCGGGAAGAGATGTCTGCCAATTGTCGCCGCATTGCCACTGAGGAATACTCACTGGAAATACAGGCCAATCGTTATATTAAGCTTTATGAGGCCCTCATGAATGGACAGTGAAAGAAATGTGCCTTACTGGGAAAATGAGGGCTGGCTTGTCCTTAACATATGGGACTACACGGCTGCAAACTCCATGCTCAATGGGTATCCCCAGCCCAGGATAAGCAGGTTAACTCTTTCTTACAATCAAGGGCAATTCATAACCAAAAGCAATGCGATAAAAGAATGATGCATCTTATCATATTCATGTTGAAAATATTTGGGCGAATTCCTCTGATACCCTTTGGCGCTAAGTTGTGGCTAACAGACAAAAGAAGAGTGTTTCGCTTTCTAATCCCACCAAACACAGAACTGGTATACGATCGTTATTTAGGAGATTTGAGAGTTAACATCAATACCCTGTATGCGGTAGAGCTGGAGATGCTTACAGGAGAGTATGATCCTCCCACGAGTAGGGTTATAAGAAAATTTCTCCAGGAAGGATGTGTTGCTGCTGATATTGGGGCAAATGTCGGTGCACTTACGATGTTAATGGCGAAAGTCGTTGGCAAGGATGGTGTTGTCCTTGCTGTTGAGCCAGGCCCGCCGATATTTTCGAGGTTGACGAAAAACCTGGAACTGAATCCTAAAATAAAATCTAGAGTAAGAACCGTTCAATTGGGTCTTTCAGATCGCAAGGATGAGCTTTTCTGGCACGAAGACCAAAGAAATCGCGGCAATGCTGGGTTGTTGAATGGTTACGGTATTCCGGTGGACGTAATTACACTAGATGAACTGGTTTCCCGTGAAAATGTATCACGACTCGACTTTGTAAAAATAGATGTTGAGGGAATGGAGCTTGAAGTTATTAAGGGTGGCACGAGGACATTTCAGGACTACAAGCCAGTAATCTACTATGAAACCTTAACGGCCTTTAAGCAACACCGAGGTTTCGATATCTTCGCTGAGATTGCAAAGATTCTGAAGTCCATGGATTACACACTCTTTGGCCTGGATCTTTTGGGAAACTTCCAATATTTGGAGAACCTAGAGGAACTCCCACGGAATACGCTGGCATTGCCAAAGGAGAAAGCGCGAGGAGGTTGTCTGGCTATGCAGTGCAGTTGACTTCTATCTCGTGGGGCCTCAGGCTCTCGCTGACGCGGGAAGCGCGAAAACAGTCTAGGGATATTATACATGGTATAGGGGATCTTATCGCAGTAACGTCTAAGTCAGTAGCACAATCTATGAAGTGAACTCAATGCGTTGTCCAATCTTAAAAGAACTTCCTCCGCCTCCTCCAAAGAAGACCGGCTGGCCGTGGACGGAGGAAACACCACAACTTCCAGAGAAAATGCCAAATGGATCGGCTTGGCCACGGGTAAGCATTGTCACGCCATCGTATAATCAAGGCCAATTTATTGAGGAAACCATACGCTCGGTGCTCTTACAGAAATACCCCAGCATAGAGTATATAGTCATCGATGGCGGCAGCACAGACCAAACCGTGCAGATCATAAAAAAATACGAGCCCTGGTTGACATATTGGGTAAGTGAGCCTGACAGAGGGCAGAGTCATGCCATAAACAAAGGATTCAGGCTTGCTTCGGGTGAAGTCGCTGCCTGGCTGAATTCTGATGATCAGTACCTGCCAGGCACTCTAAAAACAATTGCAGAATACGCCCACAGATATCCTGAGGCCGGTGCCTGGGCAGGTGGGGGCCGAAGGATAAACTCCAGGAGTGGGAAGTTAATCTGGGAAAGGCTTCCCCCAGGTCTTGAATTCAGTCAAATACTGGGCTGGAACAAATACTATCTCCCTCAACCGTCTTGTTTTCTAAATCGCAGGGTGTTGAAAGACGATATCTACTTGGACGAGTCATATCATCTACAGATGGATTTCGATCTCTGGTTGAGAATATCCAAAAGATTCTCAATTATACCGATAGAACAGATTCTAAGTGTTAATCTGCATCATTCCAAAGCAAAAACGGTCTCGTTGAAATTGAGGAATAGGGCCATGGCCGAGAGATGGTTGATTCTTGGAAAGTATGGGTCGCATGGCTCCATTATAATAGAAATTGAGAAGTTTCTTAGTGCTGATTTTGTAGTAGTTCTAAAGAATATATTTTTCGCTCTTCATGATCGATATAAAAAAAAGAAGATAGTTCATAAAATCGGCGATGATCATTAGTCATATATTTTTTGCCCTTTTTTATGCAGTGTCGTCCAATTGTTTGTAAAGTAAAAAATTGAGGAAGGGTTTCTCTCGTGCGTGCTCTTCTCGTTGTTTTCCATTGGACCAAAATTGGTGGCCTTGAACTAGTGACGGTGGAACTCGGGCGTGCCCTTCAAGCAGCAGGAGTTGACCTTGAAGTTTGGAGTATCTATGAGAGCGGGATCATTTCTGAAGGTGGTATTGCCGCCAAGGGATTTGCTCCGCACAACTATTTTCTGAAGTGGTTCCACGACATCTATTTTTGGAAAGGGCTTTTAGCGAACCGCATGAAGCAGAAACTGAGGTCTTTCGATCTTGTGATAGCCGGGCATGCTCGTTTGCTGACACCCATAAGGCGTGTTTTGGAAACAGGTAGAGGCGAGAGCCCCAAATGCTGGGCGTGGGCCCACGGCACCGAGGTTTGGGGGTATCTTGGTGCGATACTTGCTCAGGATCTCAACTGGGCTGATAAAGTTATCACTGTGAGTGAGTTTACTGCATCGCAGGTCAGGGAATGGGTTGAACCAGATCGACTTTGTACTGTTCCCAATATGGTAGACACCAGTCTGTTTACGCCTGGCAATGATGGGTCACAGGTCAAGCGGGACGAAATCTTAATAGTAGGTCGTCTGTCGGCGCGAGCTAGATACAAAGGCCATGACATGCTGATGCAAGCCCTACAAATACTCGAGAGGAAGTACTCTCTCAAGGCGTGCCTGTCTGTCGTGGGGGATGGGGATGGCCGACCGCGTCTGGAAGCAATGGCCGGCCAATTTGGGCTAGACCATCGGGTTGAGTTCAGAGGACGAATAGGTACTGAGGAACTCATAGAAGCCTACCGCAGGTGCGCTGTATTTGCCATGCCAAGCCGCGTGGACACTCACCCGAGGAAAGTGTGGACCGGAGAAGGGTTTGGCATTGTATATCTGGAAGCGGCGGCTTGCGGGAGACCTGTGATCGCTGGCACAGAAGGAGGTGCGCCAGAGGCAATTATCCCAGGGAAAACTGGCTTCTTGGTTGATCCACGTAGCCCTGAGGCTATCGCCGATTCTTTGGCAATATTGCTGGCCGATCCAGCTGAAGCAGACAAGATGGGCCGAGCCGGTCGCCTATGGGTGGAGACGAACTTCTCAATCGAAGTCTTCCGTGACAGGGTGAGAGAACTGTTGAATCGATAATGCAGAATCTGTGAGGGTCTTGTTAGTCAAGCCTTTTGTGGGGGCAGAGGAGGGTGACACAATAAATTGTTGAATCTAAGTCAGTTTTTAACCCTGTTCGGCATGTTGTTTATGCAAGGTTAGGCTTAATCCTGGTATGGAGAAAGCCTTGATGATCTGCATGGTGAGATGTAACTATGAACCCTATTATGAAATTCAACAACTTTGCCATTAGACCTTTGCGTGTACTGATAAGAAAAATATTAGGCACTTCCCTTTTTGGCCCTCCGGTTTCATGTTTGGTGCCAGAAAATCTTTACGCTTACCTGGATGCTGTCTACAAGAAGCGAAAACTGAACGGTACAATTCTCGAGGTAGGATGCGCCTTTGGAGCAACGGCTGCAATCGCATACACCTTTCTGGCAAGGCAAGGTCTTCACAAGGCCTACACCTGTATCGACACATTCCAAGGGTTTGTGCCAGCCCATCTCGAAGTTGATCGGCGACTTGGATTGCCACCTGAGAACGAATCTAAATTCTCTGACCTTAGTAAAGACATAGTTCAAGCTGCATTGAAATCTTGGGGTATTTTTCAGATTAGGCTTATTGAGGGGGATATTGCCTCTATGGATGAATCATTGATACCTGATGAAATTTCTGTCTGTTTGATGGACGTCGACCTAAAGGTGCCGATTTACAGGGGTTTGCAGCGCGTATATCCAAACTTGCAGAACGGTGGAGTGATACTTGTTGATGATTGTACGCTGGGAACGAGTTGGGTTGGCGCTCTAGAAGGATATAGGCAATTTATCAGTGAGCAGGGTCTTAATGAGAAGTATTTCATGGGTTTTGGTGTCGTGGAAAGCAATCCTCACTTAGAACCGTTAAATTGGCCAATGTCGTCGCATCCATCAAGAGAAACTCATTATCTTTATCGGGCTTCAAATCCGATTGTTTTTGACGAAAGATAAGGAATTTAGAGATTGAGAGATCTTTTAACCATATAGAGTTTGATGAAAGTATTTCAAATTAACAGATACTTCGAGCACAAGGGCGGCACCGAACAGTCAATGCTGGAATTGACGGAAGCATTGGAGGAACGGGGCCACCAGCTGGGGTTCATCTATCACGCCAAGACTCACAAGACTCTTTCCTTCCCAAGCCGCCCCGCCTATCACTTACCGGTGCTCGAGGCTAGAGTCTGGCCGGAGGTCAGGCGGCTAACAAAGCTTGTCAGGATAATAAAAGAGGAAAAAGTAGAGGTGGTGATTCTCCAGAACGTATTCAACCTCTGGACAGTCGCTCTTCTGAGCAGGTTAGTGCCCACGGTCCGATTTGTCCGTAGCCACGAGATGTATTGCATGGGGCTTAACAGAACGACAGAGGGGTTTCTCGAGGAGTGCGTCATCCCCCATTCCTACACTTGCATGAGAAACTGCCGCCAGGATTTATTGTATCCTCTCAGGGTTGTCCTCCACCTCTATCGAAAGGCGGAGATAAGAGTCAATCGAGGGCTTGAGCACTTGCTGGTAACCAGCCGTTACATGAGGCAGAACCTCCTTTTAAACGGCTTTTTGGAAGAGAAGGTGGAGGTGGTGCCGCCATTTTTGAATTTTCAGGTTACTGGTCCGCCGCCATCCTCTCGTCGTATAGCTCTTTTTGTCGGGCGGTTGGAGGAGATCAAGGGGACTAAACTGCTTCCTGAAATCGCCGGGCTTCTGCCTCATGGGGCCAAGCTCATGGTTGTTGGGGATGGCGAACTCAAGGATGAACTTCAACAGGCCGCAGCTGATGGTGCATTGAAAGAGAGACTGCTTTTCCGCGGCAGGCTTAATGGAGAAGAGCTTTTGCGGGCCTATTCGGATGCTCGGGTCATTATTTTTCCTTCAATTTGGCAGGAACCTTTCGGCAGGGTTGGAATCGAGGCTCTGGCCATGGGCAGACCGGTGGTAGCCTTCGATGTTGGTGGGGTTCGGGACTGGTTGACTCACGGTGAAAGCGGTTTTTTGGTTCCCAGGGGAGATGTCCAGAAGATGGCTGAGTTCGCCAGCCTCCTGTTAGAGAATGGTGATTTGGCCAGCAAGATGGGAAGAAAGGGACATGAACGAGCCCGGACTCTCTTTGATCGTGAGCAGGTGGTGTCCCGTCTAGAACAGATTTTGACCACAGCCATTCAGAGTTGGCGGAGGAGAACCGAGTCCTGAACCCAGCAGCCACTCTCACCTCGAGAGCACTTTGAGCGTCTCTTGAGCAGTTTTTTCCCAGGTGAAATTATGCGCCCGCACAACTGAAGCTTTGCAGAGCCGGTGGTGAGTCACATGGTTAAAGACCACCTCGTCAATACTTCGAGCCAGAGCCTCTACATCAAGGGGATCCACAAGGACTGCCGCCTCCCCAGCCACCTCCACCAGCGAAGGGACATTTGAAGTAATCACGGGCCCCCCGCAGGCCATTGCCTCCGTAACCGGCAAGCCGAAACCCTCATACAGGGATGGGTAGATAAAAACTTTGGCCATTGAATAGAGGGACGGCAGGTCTTCATCGTCGACAAAGCCTGTAAATACTACTTGTTCTTGTAAATCAAGCCTTCTGATTGTCTCAAATACCTCCCTATACAACCAGCCCTTTTTCCCGCTTATCACCAGCTTAAAAACCTCGCCAGCCCTACCTCTTGAGTAGGCTTCCAGTAGCCGGGGAATGTTCTTCCTTGGCTCCAGCGTCCCCGCAAACAAGAGGTAGGATTCAGGTAAGTTGAACTTTTCTCTTACTCTTTGATTCAGGGACTGATCATTCATCGGCACGAAACGGTGGTCTATTCCCAGGAAGGTAACCGTAATCAGCTCCTCTGGAACTCCGAGATGCATGATGAGGTCTTTCTTTGTAGTCTCAGAATTTACCAGGATCTCGTCGTAGCAGTTCAAATGAATTGCCCTGCTCAACCGGTAATAGTAGAGGGTGTGCTTGTAGTAACACTCTGGAAAAAGCAAAGGAATTACGTCATGAATAAAGACTAGCTGTCGTTTTGTGAATCTGAACGGGAGGAGAGGCCATATGCTGCCGGTGTTGAAATATATGTCCACACCGGTTTTTTTGCATAGATATGGGAGATAGAAGTGCACCCAGAGAGGGATGAGTATGATATCGTTAGGGATGAATTTCTCTAAAACATTGCGGTCTAAGACCTTAATATTAGGATACTCGGACAACCTATCAACATCGTCCTTTTCGAGAGGAGACGGGCTAAAGAGGAAATAATTGTTAAGGTTGTCAATTTTGGCTAGATTGAGGGCGATGTTGAAACCATACTGTCCCACCCCCGTTTTTTTTCCGTGCAGATGTTCGATGCTTAAACCAATATTCATCTTTTTACAGCCAATTGCAAAAGTATTTCTGCACGTAACGTGCAAAAGTCATGCAAAGTCAAATAATTTAGACCATAGTACAACCCTGCAGACAGGCAGGCTCAATTTTCTGCTGGGCAGGTATATGATTCTGCGGCGGAGGTGAGCCTTCGTATTAGGTTTCTCTGTCGATGCAGTATGTTTGCCTTACCCAGTCCCTCACTCGTTTGCATATGCAGATACAATCCAACAGCAAGTGAGAAGTAGTTCATCGAGAGAATAATTGAGAAACTCCTTTGCTAAAGTTATCTTCTGAATATTTTCGACAGAACCTCTTTCAGCTAAATTATACAAGATCTTAAACCCAGCATTTTGATGTAGTGAGATATAATCTGAAAGTAAATTTCTGTTTTGATAATGTAGAGAATTATTAAATATTCTAAAGACATTTGCAGAGAATTTTCGAAAATTAAAAAAAGAAAGAGATTTGTCAAAGTAATGATAGTGATCAATCATGTCAATATAGTGGCTCATAATGCAAGAATTGGAAGATAGTCGTTTGAATTCTGTGAAAATACTTTGAATTACATCATTTCTGATATGTTCCAAGGTATTATTTGATACAAAAAACTCTATGGAACCCTCCTCAAGTCTCGTATCACGTGCATCGCAATTTATTGCGTAAATATTGAAGTATTTGAGGAGTTTTTTTGGATGCAAGGCAGGCTTTTTTTCTAGCACCACTGAAAGGTTAGCTATTCTATCTTTACGCGCACAAGGCAAAAACTCAAACAGTCTCCCGCTTTTTGCATACTCAATGAAGAGACGCAAAACCGTTGCGACGCTCGTGCGCCGAAGAAGGGAGACTTTGTCAATCGTCCAGATCTTCGAGGCGCCAGAAATATACAGACCTACAGGAATTACAGGATACAAACCGGTACCGAGCTCCAAGACGGAACACTCCGGTAGGGATTTTCCCTGCGAGGTCAAGGAGTGCCCTGTGAGCCCATGTTGGGGAATCTGGTGTAGGACTGGATGAGAATAAAGGCAGGAAATCGTCTGAGAGAAATCGCTTGAAAGGTTTCGCAGATGGTGAGCCGCGAGGTAACTTTCTATATGACAATTACACTGCCTCAATTTATATTCGAAAACGCTTGCAGTGAGCTCTACAGTCTCAGGGCAGGTTGGCACGAATATAGCAGCATATTTCTGGGTGAGATAATTTGATAAGTGGCTTTTGGGTGTAAGAGAGAGTACACCTTGAACTGTCGCCTTAAGCATCCAGTGAGGCATTATACCAGCCTGGCAGAAAGGAAGAATAACGGTGCCCCATTAGAGGGGCAGTATAAGCATAACTGCCTCAGGTGTAAAGACGAAACGCTTGGTCAGAAATGGAGTAACCCGAGTAAATGACCGGTGACAAGACTTTTAGAGGATTATGCCCGAGAAGATTTGAGCTTGAACAGTTTTGATACAATATACTCGCTGAATTCTTTATCATTATGCCTTGTTCAAATACCATCGAAGGCTTGTTTTTCCAGCCAGAATTTTCAGGCTGGCGGGATGATGGATGCCTGAGGTATCATGGAATGCAATTCTCCCCAGCAGCACCATTGGTGGGACTTTATCAGGAGTGTACATAATTTATGGAGCTAGTTGTCAGTTATGAAAGTTAGTGTGGTCATACCGGCATATAATGCCCAGCAAACCATTGCCGAGGCCGTGGAGCAGAGCGTTGCCCAGGCAAAAGGACCAATGGAAGTTGAGGTCGTGGTTGTTGATGATGGCTCAGTTGATGATACTGCAAAGATTGCTGAATCCGCGGGGGCGACGGTTATAAAGCAAGAAAATGCAGGCCCTGCTGCAGCCCGTAATCGAGGCTGGAAGTCTGCCACGGGCCAAGTCATCTGTTTTACGGATTCGGACTGTGTTCCAACGTCGGGTTGGTTGGAAAATCTTCTGGATGGGTTCACTGACCAGCAAGTGGGCGCAGTGGCCGGTAGCTATGATATAGCCAACAGCGGCTCGTGGTTGGCCCGCTGGGTGCAGCAGGAGATAAGGGAAAGGCATAAGCGGATGGGCTCTTTTGTCCGTGCTTTTGGTTCCTATAACGTGGCGATTCCACGATACGTCCTGCAAGCAACCGGGGGATTTGATCCGTCATATCGCCGGGCCAGTGGTGAGGACAACGATCTCTCTTACAGGATCATCAAAGAGGGTTGGCGCATAGCTTTCAGGCCGCAGGCAAAGGTTTCTCACTATCACCCGGATAGACTGTGGACATATCTGAAGGAACAATACCGTCACGGATTCTGGCGCGCCAAGCTCTACAAAGACCATCCACACATGGTCGGCGGCGATGATTACACCAGGCTGCGCGACAGGTTAGAGCCAATTTTAGTGTTGGGGATTGTGGGTTTTTCAATGTTATCAGTGCTTGGGATCACTGGCGTCGGCTGGCCGCTCTGCTTTCTTCTGGTGCTCTACTTCTTCATCCATTTCTCATGGCCAGTTAGCTGGTGGTTGGGCGAAGGCAAGGCTGATGCCATTCCCTACTTTGGGGTTACCTTCTTGCGAGGATTCACTCGAACATTTGGCTTGGCTGTCGGGTTTCTCCGCTTTGGCCTGAAAAAGGGTCAAAAGAGGTAGTGAATAAGCTCAAGCGGAAGAGGGTGAGCACGGTAGAAATCAGCAGGTGATCGTCAGCTAACTAGGGATATAATTTTGTCGAAGAAAACTTTAATTATCATACCCGCTTATAATGAAGAAGGATCTATTGCCCGCGTCATAGCAAATATCCGCCGGGACGTTCCGCAGGCGGACATACTGGTGGTGAATGATGGCTCTCGAGACAGAACTGCACGTCAGGCGCGGCAGAATGGGGCCATGGTTATGAACTTGCCTTATAACATGGGTATTGGCAGCGCCGTGCAAAGTGGTTTTCTCTTTGCCAAAGAGAAAGGCTACCATTTCACCGTGCAGGTGGATGGTGACGGCCAACATCCACCCAGCGAAATCCCCAGACTGCTGGAGGCCCTGGATAATGGAGTGGATATGGCCATCGGCTCTCGCTTTGTCCAGCCGACGAAGTACCGTCCCACCTTTACCAGATCTCTGGGCATTAAGATCTTCTCATTTTTGGTCAGTCTGATCGTCGGCAAGAAGGTTTACGACACCACCTCCGGATTTAGGGCCGCCAGCCGTAAGGCCATCCTGCTCTTAACCGAAACGTATCCCCATGATTATCCGGAAGTGGAGGCGCTGATTACCTTGCACAGAAACGGGATGCGGTTCGTTGAGATCCCAGTGGAAATGAATTCCCGCCAGGAAGGTAAGTCCTCAATAGCAGCCAAGAATGCTGTGTATTATATGCTCAAAGTTACCCTGGCGGTATTTATCGCTATCATCAAAAGGAGGCAGAGATAGACAATGGAGATCGCAATCCATCTGCGAGTATTGATAGGAGTTCTTTGTTTTGCCCTGGTGGGAATTATCATTGAACTCATACGGCAAAACCGTCTGAAAGAACACTACGCTATCATCTGGTTGTTTACGGCTATGAGTATCTTCGTCTTTGGAATCTGGCCGGATTCGCTGAATCTCATTTCGCGCATCGTCCAACTCCATCACTTGACTACTCTGTTCCTCGTGTCCTTTATTTTTCTGCTGGCCATTGTATTGCATTTCACTTTGGTTATCAGTCAGCTCTTTGATCGGAACCGCAGGTTAACTCAAGAGGTTGCTTGGCTGAGATTCGAATTGGAAGATCTCAGACAAACAGGACAGGATCAACTTTAGTCATTGCATTTGCCAGATCTAATCCCGGGGACTAGGATCATCAAAGTATGCAAACTGATCGCTTGCCACGCCTCGTCTACCTGCTGTTGATCTTTTCAACTCTGGTGGTATTCCATCGTTTGCCCACCCACGACTTTATAAACCTGGATGACAATCTTTTAGTTTACGAGAACCCGCAGGTGCTGGCAGGCCTTAGCAAACAAGGTATTGTCTGGGCCTTTACCCAGTACCATGCCGAGTACTGGCATCCAGTCACCTGGCTGTCTCACATGCTGGACTGCCAGTTGTTTGGCTTGAGACCGGGGTTGCACCACCTCACCAGCTTATTGTTCCATCTGGCGAACTGTGCGCTGTTGCTTCTCATTCTCAGAAAGATGACTGGGGCCTTATGGCGAAGTGCCTTTGTTGCGGCCCTGTTTGCCCTACACCCCCTCCATGTGGAGTCGGTGGCCTGGGTGGCTGAACGAAAAGACGTGCTCAGCGCTTTTTTCTGGTTTCTGACCATCTGGGCCTATGCTGGTTACGCTGAGCAACCGGGGCTGAGACGCTATCTCCTGGTCTTGCTTTTCTTTGCACTCGGCCTGATGGCGAAGCCCATGGTGGTGACCCTGCCGTTTGTGCTGCTTCTCCTGGACTACTGGCCTTTAGGCCGCCTGCAATTGCAGAATGTGAGAACTGTGAGCCACCTTGATATCCCAAAAGCGTCATTATTCCGTTTGGTTTGGGAAAAAATTCCCCTCTTTGTCCTCACAGCGGTCACCATTGTCGCAACAATTGTGGTCCAGGATAAAGTGGGAGCCTTAAGATCTTTGGAGGCATTTCCGCTGCAGACCCGAATCGCGAACGCTCTTGTCTCCTATGTAAGCTACATGGCAAAGATGATCTGGCCTCACAATCTCGCGGCCTATTATCCACACCCAAACACTATACCTTTATGGCAGGTTGCTGGAGCTGGATTGTTATTGATATTTGTGTCTATGCTGGTCATTAAGGCAGCCAAAAACCGTCCGCACCTTGCAGTTGGATGGCTCTGGTATCTCGGCACCCTGGTTCCGGTGATAGGTCTGGTTCAGGTAGGATCTCAGGCCATGGCAGACCGATACACCTATCTTTCCCTCATCGGCCTGTTCATCATGATTGCCTGGGGGTTTCCCAGTATTTTGGCGGGATGGCGCCATGGACGATCTGCCTTGGCCATTGCCTCAGCCCTTCTGCTTCTCGGCTGTATGATGGGCACCTGGCGGCAGGTTGGATACTGGCAAAACAGCATTACCCTTTTTCAACACACGGTCAAGGTGACCAAGGACAACCATTTTGCCTATAATAACCTGGGAGTTGCGCTGGCGCATGATGGAAGACTGGATGAGGCCATCAGCTATTATTCTGAGGCCTTGCGAATTAAACCCGATAGAGCGCAAGTGCACAATAACCTGGGAAATGCGCTGGCTGCCCAGGGAAGTGTAGACCGGGCCATTGACCACTATTACCAGGCGCTCGAAATAGACCCCAACAATGCCAGGGCCTACAATAACCTTGGCAACCTGCTGGCAAACCAGGGCAAGACGGAGGAGGCAATCAAACATTACACTGAAGCGCTTAGGCTGGAACCAGACTACGGAGGAGCTCACTACAACCTGGGCACTGCTCTGGCAGAACAGGGCAGAACCGAGGAAGCAATCAATCACTTTACTGAAGCTCTGCGACTTATGCCCTACTGGGCCGGAGCTCACAATAACCTGGGGGTCTTGCTTGAGAGGCGAGGTAGACTGGATGAGGCCATCCATCATTATTCCGAGGCACTGCACCTCGATCCCGGCTATGCCAAGGCTCGCAATAATCTAGAAAGGGCTTTGCGGCTCATGGAGAAGTCCGCCTGGACATTAAACCCCGTCCGGACCTAGATACCGATATCCCGGAAACCCGTGAGACCTCTATTGGGGCACTTTCGTAGATGTGGCAAGTGTTTTCTTATATTTCGAAAGCTTGAGCTTTAGATAATGTTGATCTACGTGCTCCTCAGCAACTCGTCAACGCTCTCCAAAGTTTCAGCCAATTTCCCCCCATCTGGCCCTCCACCCTGGGCCATATCCGGTCTCCCACCACCTTTACCTCCCACCATGGCGGAAAGCTCCTTAATGATTTCACCGGCATGATATTTGTCGGTAAGATCTTTGGTTACGCCGCAAATGAGCATGGCCGCGCCATCTGGAGCCTCGGCGCCCAGCACTATCACCCCTGACTTGATTTGACTTTTCAAACTGTCCAGCATCACCCGCAAATCCTTGGCACTGTCAAGATTCACCTGCCGGGAGAGCACCTTAAGGCCATCGATTTCACGGATATCTTGACCACTAGGGGTGAACTGTCGGCTCATGGCCTGAGCTTTAATCCGCTCCATTTCTTTTTCCAGCTCTTTCTGCTGGGCCAGCAGTTTTTGTACCCGCCCGGCCAAATCCTGGGGTGCTGCTCTGAGTAGGGCGGCCGTTTCTTTGAGAGTTTTTTCCTGATTCTGAATATACTGGAGGGCGCCGGTGCCGGTGAGGGCCTCGATGCGACGGATGCCAGCAGCCACAGAGCTCTCACCGACGATCTTGAAAGGACCAAGGTCGCCGGTGTGGTGGCTGTGGGTCCCACCGCAGAGTTCTCTGGAATAATCACCGATGGAAACCATGCGCACTTCATCACCGTATTTTTCGCCGAAAAGGGCCATGGCCCCTTCGGTGATAGCGGTATCCATGTCGGTTACTTGGTCGGTAAGATCTTCGTTCTGGAGGATTCGTTCGGTGACCAGCTTTTCGATGGCGGCAATCTGTTCAGAGGTAAGGGCTTCACCATGGGAAAAATCGAAGCGAAAGTAGTCGGGACCTACGTAAGAGCCCTGCTGTTTTACGTGGTCTCCCAGGACAGTCCTGAGCACGTAGTGGAGTATGTGGGTTGCCGTATGGTTCCGTTCGGTGGCCTGGCGCTTCTCCTTGTCTACGGCCAAAGTAACCTCTTCTCCAACTCTCACTGTTCCCTGCAAGACGTGACAAACATGGACGAGCAAATCACCGGGTGTTCTTTGGGTGTTTCGAACTCCCAGCGTAAAACCCATGCCACTGATGCGTCCACTGTCCCCCACTTGACCACCGGCTTCTCCATAAAAGGGAGTTCGCTCACAAACCACTTCAACCCTTTGGCCTTCGCTGGCCTGGTTGACTGCACCGTCATCGGTGAGCAAAGCCAGAATCACTGACTGATCCTCTGTTCTGTCGTAGCCGGTGAAGGTGGTGGTTACCCCCTGAGCTGCAAGTTGCTTGAGGGCCTCAGAGGTTTCCATAACACCGGAAATTTTGAAGGCGGCCCGGGAACGCTGCCGCTGTTCCTCCATAAACTGGTCAAATCCGACCTCATCTACCTCAAAGTCCTGATCTCGA
>Ga0209536_100005357_pt1 | contig 19968 bp, 20 predicted proteins | sample DeeMarSeWOR28_12_FD_187461 | JGI IMG/M metagenome (GOLD analysis project Ga0209536, IMG submission 187461) | Marine sediment microbial communities from White Oak River estuary, North Carolina - WOR-2-8_12 (SPAdes) (version 2) | ecosystem: Environmental > Aquatic > Marine > Intertidal zone >...
AGCCCGCGTGACCACCGATTGGATGAAGCGTCCCGAAGGCGGCGGCCAGGCAGCCCTGCGCCTGATCCGCGCCATCGCGATGCTCTTCGGCCGTCCCGTTGCGCGCGCGCTGCTGTATCCGGTGGCAGCCTATTTCGTGCTTCGCAGGCGCCCCGAGCGACTGGCATCGAGGCGATTCCTCTCACGTGTGCTCGACCGACCTGCGACGCTCCGCGATGTCCTCAGGCACTTCCACACCTTCGCCGCCGTGACGCTCGACCGCGTCTTCCTGCTGAGCGACCGCTTCCGGCGCTTCGACGTCCGCTGCCACGGCCTCGAGCAACTGCATCGCGCCATGGACCTGGATCGTGGCGTACTGCTGATCGGGGCGCACTTCGGCAGCTTCGAGGCGCTGCGGGTGCTGAGCCTGCAACGCTCCGACGTCGAATTCCGCGTGGTCATCGATCTCGAGCAGAACCCGACCGTCTCTCAGCTGCTCAACTCGCTGAACCCGCAACTGGCCGGTACCGTGATCAATGCCCGTCAGTCGGGAACCACGGTTGCACTGGCCATCCGGGATGCGTTGGAGCAGAAGGCACTGGTGACACTCCTCGCGGACAGGACCCGGCCGGGCAATCGGGTCATCGCAGTCCCTTTTCTGGAGTCTGCGACGCCGTTTCCGACCGCAGCCTGGGAACTCGCCGCGGCACTGCACGCGCCCGTCGTGCTCTGCTTCGGGATCTACAATGGAGGGAACCGCTACGATCTGCACTTCGAGCTGTTCGCCGAGGAGATCACGCACGATCGCCGCAACCGGCAGGCGTCCATGATGCACTGGATCGGTCGCTACGCGCAGCGCCTGGAGGCCTACGTGCGCAAGGCTCCCTTCAACTGGTTCAACTTCTATGATCTCTGGGAAACCTGATGCTTGCGCCCGCCGGCTGGCCGTCCTCCTGGCGGCCGCGTGGCTGGCGCTCGCGGGCCAGCCCGCGGCCGCTGCGGAGCAAACGGTCGGCGAATTCCTGCAGGGCCTGGCCCGACCGGCGCCCGACCGGATCGCGTTCGCCGAAATCCGCTTCTCGCCAATGCTCGATGGGCCGCTGGAGGTCTCCGGCGAGCTCGAGTATCTCGGCCCGGAGCGACTCTCCCGGCACGTCACCGAGCCCTACGAGGAAGTCACCCTGATCGAGGGTGACCGCGTCCGGATCCGGCGCGAAAAGGAGCGGGAACGCAGTTTTTCTCTCGAGCGGGCGCCGGAACTACGTGGCTTGCTCGCGAGCTTCGTCGCGATGCTCGCCGGCGACACTGCTGCGCTCGAGAGATATTTCGAGCCCACGCTGACGCGGCGCGACGCGGATGATCCGCGTTGGATGCTGCTACTCGAGCCGCGCACGGCGGCGATCCGGGCACAGCTGGGCACGCTGCGCATCCACGGGGCCGGGACCACGCCGAAGTGCATCAGCATGGTCGCGGGCGAGGGCAAGGCGAGCATCATCCTGCTGGGACCGACCGCCGCCGCGCGCCCGGAGCCGTTGTCGCCAGAGGCTCTCGAGCAGCTGTGCGCCGACACGCTCTGATCACGTCGTCCCGGGCCGCCGGCTGGCTGCTCGCCTGGTGCCTCGCGATCGTGCTGCTCGGCGCCTACGTCTGGCATGGACTGCATCTGAGCGGTGACCTGCGCTTGTTCCTTCCCGAGCCGTCGACGCCCGAGCAGCGAATGCTGCTGAAAGGCATCGGCGAAGGGCCGGCCGCGCGGCTCCTGCTCGTGGCGATCGAGGGCGCGGGCGAGGACAAGCTCGCGCAGGCGTCGCGGGAGCTGGCTGCCCGCCTTCGCGCTCGCGACGAGTTCGTCAGGGTGGAGAACGGGGCGGGTGGACTGGACAGCATCCCGGAATCGCTGCTGGCGTATCGCTACCTGCTGTCGCCCACGCTCGACGTCGAGCGCCTCGACGAGGGAATGCTCCGGCGGGAGCTGACGGCGAGGCTGCGCGACCTGGCCTCGCCGGCGGGCTCCGCGCTCGAGTCGCTCCTGCCGCGCGATCCAACCCTCGAGATGCTGCGGCTCGCCGACTACTGGACACCGACCCACGAACCGGAGCGTGTGGGCGGTGTCTGGTTCGATCCCGGCCACGCTCGGGCGCTGCTGCTGGTCCAGACCGGCGCGGCCGGATTCGACCCGGAGGGCCAGCAACTTGCGCTCGCCGTGCTGCAGGGCGCCTTCGAGGATGTCGCGAGCGGCGCCGGGATGCAGCTCGTCGTCAGCGGACCCGGCACATTCTCGGCCATCATGAAGGAACGCACGCAGTCCGAGGCCGAGCAACTCGGCATGGCGGCGACTTTCGGGCTGGTGCTGCTGCTCGTGCTGGCTTACCGCCGCGTGCGGGTCATCCTGCTCGGGTTGCTGCCGCTCGCCTCCGCGGCGCTGGTCGGACTGGCGAGCGTGAGCCTGCTGTTCGGCGAGGTGCACGGCATCACGCTGGCGTTCGGGTTCACCCTGATCGGGGTCGCCCAGGACTACCCGATGCACCTGTTCAGCCACCAGCATCGGGGCCTCGATCCGGTCCGCAATGCCCGCGAACTCTGGCCGACCATGGGAACCGGCGTCGCGAGCACCTGCATCGCGTATCTCGCGTTCATCATCGCCGGTGCGCAGGGCCTCGCCCAACTCGGCGTCTTCACGATTTCGGGTCTCGCGGTGGCCGGGCTCGCCACGCGGTACCTGTTGCCCTGGGTCATCGGCGAGGACTACCGCGACAACGGCGGCACGCGCGAAATGGAGGCGGCGTGGCGCTTGCTCGGCCGCCTGCCGGCGCGTCCAGGGCTCGTCGCCGGCGTCCTCACGGCAGCGAGCGTAGCAGCGCTGCTGGTGGCGCCGGGCCCGTTCTGGGACGACGACCTCGGCCGACTGACACCCGTGCCCCGGAATCTGCTGGAGCAGGACATGGAGCTTCGGCGGGCGATCGGCGCCCCGGACGTGCGCTACCTCGTGGGCCTGCGGGGCACGTCGTCCGAGGACGTCCTCGAGCGCCTCGAGGAGCTCGGTCCCGTGCTCGGTGCCGCCGTCGAGGCGGGGATCCTCGACGGCTACGATCACGCGGCGCGCTACCTGCCGTCCAGGAAGACACAGCGTCGCCGCCAGTCGAGACTTCCTGCGACGGACGCGCTGAAAGACGCACTGCAGGTTGCACAGCAGGGGCTGCCATTCCGGGCGGGGGTTTTCGAGCCGTTCGTCGCGGACGTCGCACGCGCCCGCACGCTCGATCCCCTCGGACCCGCGGATCTCGCGGGGACGCCGTTGGCCGGAGTGCTCGAGACCCTGCTGCACGAACAGTCCGGCGAGTGGGTCGCCACGGTGACGCTCGCCGGCGTGCACGATCCGGCTGCACTGGCCGGCCGGATCGCCGAGGCCAGCGCCGATGCGGTATTCGTCGACCTGAAGCGCGCCTCCGTCACCCTCGTCGTCGCGCAGCGCAACCGCATGCTCTGGACGCTGGGACTGGCCGCGCTGCTGCTCGCCGGAGTGGTCCGGTTCTCCCTCGGTGAGTGGGGCAGATCGGGCACAGTGCTCACACCGATGGTCGTCACCACAGTCGCCGTCGTCGGAGTGCTGCACGCGATCGGGCAACCGCTCAACCTCTTCCATCTCATCGCGCTGGTGCTGGCGGCGGGGTTGGGGCTCGACTACGCGCTCTTCTTTGAACGTCCCATGCCGGGGGTCGAGGAGCAGCGCCGAACCCTGCACGGCGTGCTCGTCTGCGCAGCGTCGACCCTCATGGTGTTCGTCCTGCTGAGCTTCTCCTCGATTCCGGTGCTGAGGTCGATCGGCCTGACGGTTTCGCTCGGCGTCGTCGGCAATTTCCTGCTCGCGTTGCTCGTGACGCGCGATTCCGGGGGACCGAGGCGTGCCGCGGGCTGACCGGCTGGAAGACCTGGTGCCGCACGCCGGGTCCATGTGCCTGCTCGAGTACGTGCTGGACTGCACGCCGGAACGGATCCTGACCGGGACCGGCACGCACCGGTGCGAGGACAATCCGCTGCGAAGTCGCGGTCGCCTGCGGGCCGTGCACCTGTGCGAGTACGGCTCGCAGGCGATGGCGGTCCACGGTGGGCTGCTGGCTCGCGAGGCGGGCGGCCGTGCTCCGCCCGGGATGCTGGTTTCGCTGCGCGAGGTCAGCTTCGGGATCGGGTTCCTCGAGGCGCTGCCCGGCGACCTGATGGTCGAGGCGACGAGGCTGCATGGAACGCCCGCCGGATGGCAGTACGCGTTTCGCGTGACCCACGAGGGCGTCGAGCTGGCTCACGGCCGTGCAACCGTGATTCTGCACGCGGGCAGAGGCTGAGCGGCGCCTCAGCTCGCAGTGGCGAACAGCAGCAGCGGCCGGGGTCCGGCTTCCGCCACGGTCTCGCCGAGCACCGCCTCGACCCTTGCGCGGTCGAGTTCCGGGCACTCGGCTTCGGCGCGGGCGACGATCTGCCGGGCCAGCGCGTCGAGCTGACCCGTCGTCTCGCGCAGCCGGCGGTCGAAACCCGCGTCGTCGAGGCGGTCGGTGAGGCCACGATTGAGCTCCGCGAACCAGTCGAGGCTCGCCTGGTCGAGCAGCGTGGCCGAATTGCGGCCGGAGCTGTGCCGCGACCACTCCCGCAGGAAGGTCTGCATGGCCTCGTTCAGTTCCTTGGCGCGCAGCAGCTCGGTGCGCAGCCTCGACAGGGCCTGCAGGTCCGTAAGGCGTCGCTGGAAGAAGAGCTGGCACAGCACGCCCCAGTAGTACGTGTAGTCCCAGAGTACTTTCACGGGAAGCACACCGGGGTCGCCGAAGAGGTCGTATTGGCCGACGTACAGAGTTAGCGTGCTTTCGTAGAAGGAGCGGAAGTACTGCTCGTAGATCGAGGCCCGCGTGCCGACGGGCTCTCCCTCCAGGTCGCGACCCACGAGGTCCGTGATGTAGGTGTTTGCGATGGCGATGAAGTCGCTGCCTGGTGAGTAGAAGGGGTCCAGAAACACGCCGGCCTCGCCGGTGATGGCCCAGCGGTCGCCGGAGAAAAGCTTGCGGCAGTCGTAGGAAAACCGCCGGAAGAAGACGAAGTCCTGTAGCAGGCCGCGCTTGCCCTCGAGGTCTGCCGCCAGACGTGGCTGGTGGCGGTGCAGCCAGTCCATCGCCTTGTCGAAGGTGTTCATCTGCTCGATCGGGTGGGTCTGCGCGTCGGCCACGATGCCGACGGAGTGCGAACCGGAGGCAAGCGGGATCAGCCAGACCCAGTAGCCGCGGCCGACAAGGTGATTGGTAGAGAGCCATCGGGACGGTGGGTCGCAACGGCTCAACCAGGCCTCGTTCGTCGACCATTCGTCGACGTCGATTCTGGCGCCGATCCTGAACCAGACCGCGTTCGCGTTGTGCGGACTGCTCGCCGCCAGTCCGAGCTTGCGCTTGAGCAACCCGGCGCGGCCGGACGCGTCGACCAGCCAGCGCGACAGGATCCGGCGAGGCCCGTCTCGATCCTCGAAGGCGACCTCGTGACGGTCCTCGCCCCGGCCGATCTGCACGCCGCGGACGTTGCAACCGTCCAGAAACCGGACCCCCGCTGCGCGTGCGTGCCGGCCGAGGAAGTTCTCGAAGATGCCGCGGTCGATCTGGTAACTGGGGGTCGAGAGGAAGCGGCTGGCGCCGAGCTCAGTGACGGCCTCGATGTCCCGGCGGCCGTCGGAAAAGAAGAAGCGGAAGCCGAACTTCTTGAGCTGCTGCGACAGCAGGTGCTCGCGCAACCCGAGCACGGTGTCGAAGTAGTGGGCGGCGATCTCCACCGACGACTCGCCCACCTTGTGGGTCGCCGCCGGCACCGGATGCGAACGACGCTCGAGCACCGCGATTGCCGCTTCGGGCAGGCGCTGCCTGAGCTGCAGTGCGAGCGTGAGGCCGGCGAGGCCTCCACCCAGGATCAGGATGTCCTGCTCCGTCCTGTGCATCAGCCGCGACACTCCAGAGCCACGATCTCCACGCCCAGCGCGAGGCCGGGCCCGAGCGCCAGCGACACCTCGCCACGGCCCGTGGCCAGCGCCTCGAACAGCGGCAGGCACGGCGCCATGGCGTTGCCCTGCACCAGCGCGAGTGTCCCGGGGGATGCCACGGTCGGTGGATGCGAAGCACCGTCCACGACACGCCAGTCGAGTCGCAGCCGAGAGTGCGCCGAGGCCCGTGGGCTGATGACCAGACCCGCCCCCAGCAGCCCGGCACTCGGCGCCATGGTGGCCATGGGCCCCTTGGCTTCGATGTCGTAGGCAACGTACAGCAGGGGCCATCCGTCGGTGACCGCCTGTACGAGCGATTCGAACAGGCCCTCACCGAAAGTGCTGGTGTGGGCGCTGAGCGCCGTGTACGGGGCGTAGCAGGCGGTCGCGATGGTCCAGTAGCCTGCGGCGGCATTGTGGACGGAATTGTGAAAACGGATCGGTGAGGTGAGCGTTGGCGTGCTGACCAGCGTGTCGCACATGTAGTCGCTGATGGCCAGGTCGCCGTGAGTGGAGGCAAATACGCTGGCGGTCGTCGCCGGGTCCAGCCCGGCCGCTTCGCAGGCCCTCGCGGCGACCTCCAGCGACACGGCCACCGTGTCCGGGGCGCGACGTCTCTCGGTGGGCGGGAGCAACGCGGGCGCGGGTCGTCGTGCCGGCTCCGCCGGCGCCGTCGTCTCGCCGCGCAGGACCTGCCTCGCGAGTTCCCAGCCGGGAAGGCGCGGCGCCCAGAAGGAGATGCCGTCGACGAATGCGGAGCGGACCGGCGGGTTCAAGCTGGGAGCTCGCCGCCGAAGGCGAGCACGCAGTTGCTGCCGCCGAAGCCGAAGGACTGGGAGAGCGCGTAGCGGATCGCGGCCGGCTCGTTCTCGAGCCTGATCTGCGGTCCGCAGGCCTCATCCAGCCTGCGGGAGTTGAGCGTCCCGGGTGCAAGGCCTTCCCGCAGGGCTAGCAGGGTGAGAACGGCCTCGACGATGCCGGCAGCTCCCAGGGTGTGCCCGGTCCAGCCCTTCGTGGAGCTCGCCCGCGTGCGGGCCGGGAACAGGTCCGCGAGGAGACGGGCCTCGACCTCGTCGTTCCGGGCGCTGGCGGTGCCGTGAAGATTGACGTAGTCGACACGGGCCGGCTCGAGGCCGGCCCTCGCCAGGGCATCCTCCAGAGCCAGGCGCGCGCCGAGGCCTTCCGGATGAGGCGAGGACATGTGGTGGGCGTCGCTCGACTCCCCGTAGCCGAGGAGCCATGGCCCCGCGAGCGCCTCGCGTTCGAGCAGGGCGAAGCCGCCGGCCTCGCCCAGGCTGATCCCCTTGCGCTCGACGTCGAACGGCCGGCAAGGCTCGGCAGAGACCAGCTCGAGAGAGTTGAAGCCGAACAGTACGCTTCCGCAGAGCGTATCCACGCCTCCGACGATCGCAGCATCCGCGAGTCCCGTGCGCAGCAGCCGCTCCGCCTGGGCGAAGACCTTGGCGCTCGATGAACAGGCCGTGGCGACGGTAACGCAGATCCCCGCGAGGCCGAGGGCATGCTGCACGAAGTCGCCGAGCGAGTGCGGGGTATGCACGATGGGACGCCGGAGGTCCTCGGGGTAGAGGCCCTCGGGCGTCAACCGCCGGTAGGCCTCCTCGCTCGCGCCTATGCTCGAGGTCGAGGTACCCACGATCACGGCGATCCGGCCGGGGCCGTGGCGGTCCCGGGCCTGCAACGCCGCCTCGATGAACGAGTCGGCCTGCAGGGTAAGCCAGGCAAGCCGGTTGTTGCGACACTCCCATTCGGCCAGACGCCCCGGCAGGACCTGTTCCTCCAGGCCGTCGACCCGCCCTATCCAGGTCCCGAGCGGCGTGCCCGTGAAGTCGTTGGGACGCAGACCGCTGCGCCGCTCCCGCAGGGCGTCAACATGGGCGTCGCGGCCGCGGCCGAGCGCAGAGACTGCGGTGAAGGACGAGATCCGGACCGGGGTGATGCGGCCGGGCCGCGGGAGCCGCCTGCCGGGGGCGCCGGAAGCGGGTGGTGACGCTCCGTTCCTCGCCGTCACCGGTGCTGCTGGATGTGGGCGGACAGCGATCGCAGGGACGAGAAGATACGGCGGTTCTCCTCGTCCTCGGCGCGGATCTGGACGCCGTAGCGCTTGGCGATTTCCATGGCGATCTCGAGCGCGTCTATCGAATCGAGACCGAGGCCGTCGCCGAAAAGAGGTGCCTCGGGATCGATGTCCTCCGGAGACACGTCCTCGAGATTCAGCGCGGCGATGATCATCTCCGCGAGTTCGCGTTCCTCTGACGTATGCGTGGCAACCATGCTGGCTTGTCCGGCGGACGCGTAGCGAATGGCCTGCGAGTATATATTGGTGGGATCTGGCCGGGCTAGAATGGAGCCGGACCTCTGCGCGACGCCACACATGCAGCCGATGCGGGAGCTGAAGACCGAGGTGCTGGTCGTGGGCGGCGGACCCGCCGGTTCCACGACCGCGACTTTCCTTGCTCGTCGCGGGCGGCGTGTGCTGCTTCTGGAGCGGGAGCGCCACCCCCGCTTCCACATCGGCGAGTCGCTACTGCCGGCAAACCTGCCGATCCTCGAGAGGCTGGGGGTCCTGGACGAAGTGGCCCGCATCGGCGTGTTGAAGCGCGGCGCCGACTTCCCTGCGGAGAATGCACCGGGCTTCAACGTCTTCCGCTTCGACCGCGCTCTCGGCGACACGCCGCCGCATGCCTTTCAGGTCAGGCGCGAAGACTTCGACCTGCTGCTGTTCCGCCACGCCGGCTCGCAGGGTGTCGACGCCCGTGACGGAGTGCGGGTTCGGGATGTCGAGCTTCGCGACGATTCCGTCGTCGCCATCGCGGAGGCTGAAGGCGGGGAGACGTGGAGGATCCGTGCCGAATACCTCGTGGATGCAACCGGTCGCGATGCGCTGCTCGGCCGGCGTCTCGGCCTGCGGCGCAAGCATCCGCGGCACCAGAGCGCCGCGCTGTTCGCCCACTTCCGGGGCGTGGAGCCCCGCTCGGACGAGGACGCCGGCAACATCAGCATCTATGTCCACGATCACGGCTGGGCCTGGATGATCCCCCTGCGGGAAGACGTCTTCAGCGTGGGAATCGTGGCGACTCCCGAGCTGTTCAAGGATCGCACGGAGCCGCCGGCCGGGTTCCTGAGGCGGATCCTGGACAGCGTCCCGCAAATCCGCGAGCGCATGGCGAATGCCGAAATGGCGGGCAACCTGCACGCGACGGGCAACTATTCCTACCTCTGCGACCGGATGGCGGGCCACCGCTGGATCATGGCCGGGGACGCCGGCGCGTTCGTGGACCCGATCTTCTCCACGGGCGTCTACCTCGCGATGCGGTCCGGGGAGGGGGCAGCCGCGGTCGTCGACGGATGTCTGCGCGAGCCGAAGCGCGAGCGCGCGCTGCAGCGTGAGTACCGGCGTGAGGTCCAGGAGGGCCTGCGCGCCCTGTCGTGGTTCATCGTGCGCTTCACGTCGCCGGCGATGCGCTGGCTGTTTGCGAATCCTCGCAACGACTTCGATCTGGAGAGGGCCGTGATATCGATGCTCGCCGGCGACGTGTTTGCAGCGCCGCGGGTGGCCCGGCGACTCGTGCTGTTCAAGCTGCTGTACTACGTCGTCGCGGCGAGCCGGCTCAAGGCGATGCTCGCCGACCGGACGAGTCGACGGCGACGCCTGGCAGCGGCCTTCGTCGGGGGCACCACGAGCCAGGACCCCGCGTGACGTCGTCCGGAGCAGGGAACTCGCTGTCCGCGCCGACCGTCGAGTTCCGCTCCGCGGAAATGGGCACGCTCGAAGACGACGTGCTGGGCGCCGTGGCGTATGGACCGGGACTGGACCTGGCGGACCCGCGGATCCTGAACGTCGGCCTGGCTCCGCTGGAAGGTACGGCGCACGTCGAGATCTGGCGGGCCGGCGGCCCGGTCGAGGTGAGGAGCTCGGGAAGACTGCGGTATGCGCGGGGAGACGGATTCCTGTTCGGCAGCATCGAGATCGACGAGGACGAGCATGACGGGCTCGTGGCCGCCAGCGAGGCCGCATACCGGGAGATCTCGCGCACCCTCGGGAGCGTGGAGGAGCGCCACCTGTTGCGAGTGTGGAACTTCGTCGACTCCATCAACGAGGGCGCGGGAGACGAGGAGCGTTACAAGCAGTTCTGCCTCGGTCGCGCGAGGGGCCTCGACTGGCTCTCCGAGGAGGCGCTGCCGGCAGCGACGGCGGTCGGCAAGCGCGATGGACTGCGGACGCTGCAAGTCTGCTGGCTATCGGGCCGGCTCCCCGGCCAGCCGCTCGAGAATCCGCGCCAGACCTGTGCCTACCGCTATCCGCGACGTTACGGCCCGGCGCCGCCGAGCTTCTCGCGAGCCATCGTCGCGCAAGGGCGACGGCTCTGGATCTCGGGCACGGCGAGCATCACGGGCAGCGAATCGCGCCACCCGGGAGACGTCGACGGCCAGTTCCGGGAGACGCTGCGCAATCTCGAGCGGCTGCTCGAGGCAGCCGCCTCGCTGGATGGGGAAGGCGGCCCGGCCCGACAGGTTCAGGGGACCGTGCTGAAGGCCTACCTTCGCGACAGGGCCGCGGCACACGCCGTGGGAGCCAGGCTCGCGGCTGCCCTGCCCGGCGTTCGCCAGCTCCTGCTCCTCGAGGCCGACATCTGTCGCGAGGAACTCGTGATCGAGATCGAGTGCGTGTGCGATCAGCCGGTGCCGGCCGGGTGCTGATGCCTGTGAGCTGCAGCCGACCCAAGCAGCTCGAGCGCGAGCTTGCGCGGCAGCTTGCCGACGTCGTTGCGTGGCAGCGCGTCGACCAGGACCAGGGGACGCGGCAGGAACAGCGGATCGACCTCCCGGCGCAGCAGTTCGATGACCTGGCTTTCCGTCATGCCGGGCGCGACGACCAGTGCGGCAAGGCGGCGAACCGCGCCTGACCCGGGCGCTTCCGGCATGAAGATGAAGCCATCCCGCACGCCGGGCAACGCGACGAGCCGGCGATTCAGGTCGGCAAGGGAGGCGCGCTTGCCGGCCACGTCCACCATGTCGGTATTGCGGCCGACGACCGTGAAACGGCCATCGGGCCAGACCTCCAGGATGTCCTGCAGTAGAGTCGCCTCCGGCATCCACGGCGCGGTGACGAGCGTGCCGGCCGCCTGAGGCGCGAGCCCGATCCCCGGATACGGACTCCAGGCTTCTTCCAGCGACGTGCGCCGGGTGGCGAACACGCAGGTTTCGGTCGAGCCGAACATCTCGAGTACCCGCGTGCCGAATGCGGACTCGACCTCGCCGGCAAGCTCCCGTGAAAGCGGGGCCGTCGCGGAGACCACGACCTCGACCGGCGGCAGCGCCACGCCCGAGCCCAACAGCGAGCGAAGGTGCACGGGCGTGCTGACGAGGATTCGCGGGGCCGGCACCTCGGCCAGGGCACTCGCCACGTCGGCCGGAAGCAGGGGGTGCGCCGCGTGGATCGCGAAGCCGGCGAGAAGCGGCATCAGCGCCGCGAGCTCGAACCCGTACATGTGCTGCGACGGAACCGTCGCGACGATCCAGGGCGTCTCACCGCTTGCGCTCACTGGGAGCAGCCTCCGGATCGCCCCGGCATTGAGCGTGGTCGTGGCCTTCAGTGCGGCGAGACGCTTGTGGTGGACGGCGGGACTCCCGGTGCTTCCGGACGTGTGCCCGGTCACCGCGATGAAGTCCACTTCCGGCAGCGTGGGCCGGCTGCCGGCGGCATCGGTCCTCGGCAGGTGCGAGAACTGTGAATCGTCGAGGACGCGGCAGTCTCCATAGGCGGTACGCATCTCGGCGATGACGGCCGGTGCGCCGGACGGCGGCAGCAGCGTCGTCTGCCGCCGTGATAGCGCGGCGGCCAGGCCGGCCAGGAACACGAAACGATCCTGGCAGAGATTGATGACCGCACTGCCTCCGGGGCCGATCGTCGACGCGGCCGCCCAAAGCTCGCCGGCGCAGCGGACCCGGCCCCGCCGGATGGACACCGGGGAGGCTGCGCCCCGGTGCAGCGGCAGGCACGGGGCGCCGGGCACGCCGGCGCCTTCGGCCCCGGCCGACCCTCGCGGGACCGGCAGCCCGACGTCAGAGGATCGCGGCGATCTCACCGTTGATGTGGCGCTGCAGGTTCAGGATCCAGTTGTTGTAATTACGGTGAATCGTGTTCTTCTCCGCGTTGTATCGGAGGTTCTCGCTCGCCACGTACTCGATCGAGTACTTCTCGGTGCTGAACGGAATCCGCACGTCCGCCTGGTGGGTCCGCAGGTTGAGCCGGCCGGTGATCAGTCCCGGCGAGCTGACCTGGCAGACCCAGCCGAGGCGGGAGCAGCCGGAAATGATCGCCCGTGCCACCTTGTCCTCCGTCGGCTCCACGCCGGGCAGCCACGTCACCGGCACATCGACGAGGTTCTGGATCGGCGCATCCCTTCCAGCCAGTGCCGGCGCGGAGATGAGCGCTGCGCCGAGCAGCGCTGCGGCAAGAAGTGTTCTCATCGTCGTCTCCGGTCCCTTTGTCGTGGCCGGGTCAGGGTTTCGCGAGTGCGGCCGTCACCGCTTCGTTCTCTCGCACCATCTTGCGGATGGCCTCGGCATAGAGCTTGGGCATGTCGCGCTCGAAACCGCCCTTGGCGCCTTCCCAGAAGGAACCGGTGATGCCGACCTTGTCCGTCACGATGCTGTTCGCCAGCACCTCGCCGGTCGGCGACTTCACGGTTACGAGCACGTCGTACCAGAACTGGCCGTTCTGGTAGCCGTCGAAATTCCAGTCCCGGATCGAGACGGTCATCTCACGGTCGGTTGGAGCCGCCTCCTTGACCGGGTGGCCGAGGGCGATCAGTTCTTCCGTCATGTCCCGCTTCATGATGTCCACGAGCGGCTCGTTGTTGTCGGTGGTGACGTCCCAGGGGTTGCCGAAACCGGCGCGATACTTGCCGATGTAGTAGGGCGGCTTGTCGCCGCTCTTCACGTAGGGACGGTCTTCGCTGACCGTGAGCAGGATGCTCGTTCCATCGAGCGGGGCCGTCGCCTCGGGCGCGACGTAGTCCGTCTGCAGCGACTGGCCGGCGACGCAGCCGGCGAGGATGGCCGACGTTGCCAGGCCGGCAAGGAGCTTGACTAGAGTGCGCATGGATCGACCTCCCGTCCCGGTACTTGCTTTTCTGCGTCAGGGCCCGCGGCGCAGGATGATGGACGTGTTGACGCCGCCGAAGGCGAAATTGTTGGTCATCGCGAACTCGACGTCCAGCGTCCGCCCCCCACCGGTGATGTAGTCCACCTCGCCGCAGCGCTCGTCGAGCGCATCGAGATTGATCGTCGGCGCGATCCAGCCGTCGCGCATCATCTCGATCGTGAACCACGCCTCGAGCGCACCGCAGGCACCGAGCGTGTGCCCAAGATAGCTCTTCTGCGAACTGAGCGGTACGCGCTTTCCGAATACCGACGCTGTCGCCCCTGTCTCGGCGATGTCCCCGTGCTCGGTCGCCGTGCCGTGGCCGTTCACGTACCCGATCGCGGAAGCCGGCAGGCCGGCGTCCTCGAGTGCGAGCTCCATCACCCGCCGCATAGTCTCCTGATTGGGACGGGTCACGTGTGCCCCGTCGGAGTTGGTCGCAAAGCCGACGATCTCGGCTTGTATCCGGGCGCCCCGGGCGAGGGCATGTTCGCGTTCCTCGAGCACCAGCATTCCAGCGCCCTCGCCAATCACCAGTCCGTCGCGGTCGCGATCGTAGGGACGCGGCGTCACGCCCGGTTCGTCGTTGCGCCGGCTCGTGGCGTAGAGGAAGTCGAAGGCGATAGCCTCGCTGGCGCACAATTCCTCGGCGCCGCCGCCGAGCATCAGTTGTTGGCGGCCGTGCCTGATGGCCTCGTAGGCGAAACCGATGCCCTGGCTGCCGGAGGTGCAGGCGCTCGACGTCGGGATGATGCGCCCGGTCAGCGCGAAGAAGATGCCGACGTTGGCCGCCGTCGTGTGCGGCATCATCCTCACGTACGAGTTGGCGTTCAGTCCGCCCGAACGGCCGGTCTGCAGCATCTCGACGAAGTCCCGGATGTCCGGTGTGCTGCCCACCGAAGAGCCGCAGGCGACCCCCATGCGGCCGTCCCGGATCGAGGCGTCGTCGCGCAGCCCGGCGTCTTCGAGCGCGAGCTCGGCGGCGCGCACGGCAAGCTGGGATACCCGGCCCATGCTGCGCAGCTGCTTGCGCGTCCAGTGAGGTGGCGGCGTGAAGTGGTCGATCGGCGCGGCCAGGCGAGTGCCCAGGTCGGTCAGGTGATCCCACTCCGGCATGCGGCGGACGGCATTCCTCCGGGCCCGGAACCGGGCCTCGATCTCACGCCAGGACGAGCCGAGGGCCGTGATTCCGCCGATGCCGGTGACCACGACCCGCCGCATCAGCAGAGTCCCCCGTTCACGGAGATCACCTGGCGAGTGACGTAGCTCGCTTCCGCCGACATGAGGAAGCTGACCACGGCCGCGACCTCCTCCGGCCGGCCCAGGCGACGTGCCGGGACAGCCTTCAGGATTTCGTCGATGGGCACGTCTGCATCGACCATGTCGGTGTCGATGAGCCCTGGTGCCACGCAGTTCACCGTGATGTCGCGGCTGGCTAGCTCGATGGCGAGCGCGCGCGTCGCGCCGATGATGCCGGACTTGGCAGCGCTGTAGTTCACCTGGCCGCGGTTTCCCATGATTCCCGACGCGGATGAGAGCGTCACGATGCGGCCGGGCTTGCGCCGCCTCACCATCGACATGATCAGCGGGTGAAGGGTGTTGTAGAGACCGTCCAGGTTGGTGCGGATCACCTCGTCCCAGGCCTCGCCCGTCAGTGCCGGGAACGCGCCGTCGCGGGCGATGCCCGCGTTGCATACGACGCCGTAGTAGGCACCATGGGCGGCGATGTCCTCCTCCAGCGCCGTGGCGGTGGCGGTGCGATCGGAGACGTCGAACTGCAGGATGCGGGCGCTGCGCCCCGACGCAGTGATGCCTGCCGCGACCTCTTCGGCCTGCTCGCGCCGCGAGCGGCAGTGGAGCACGATGTCAAAACCGTCCGCCGCGAGCCGGAGCGCGACGGCGCGGCCGATGCCGCGGCTCGAGCCCGTTACCAAGATGGTTTCCGTCATCCGATCTGTCCGCCGAGAGCCGCCCAGGGATCGTGCGGCCTGAAGACCGTCAGCCTGCCGGCTGCGAGAACCCGCCCCGCATCGAGAATGCGGCAATCGAACACGCCGCGTCCCTCCTCGTCACGGCTGGATTCCACCACTTCCACGCAGAGACGGGAATCGCGGCCGAAGCCTTCCACGTTGCAGCGGTAGTCGCGTACGCCCAGCAGGAGCCCGATCGAAGGCTCGCGGTCCGCGCCAGCCTCCAGGTTCGCGAAGGCCGAGACGGCTTGCGCCATCAGCTCGGGGCCGGCCCAGGAGCCCAGCGAGCCGTCGGCCGCGCTGAAAGGGGTACCGGGGCGGACCACGGCCGATGCGACCAGGGTGCCTGGACCCAGGGTCTCGATCTCCTCCAGCAGGACGGCATCGGGGCCATGGGCGAGGACGCGACCGGGTGGCGGAAGCATGGAAGGTGCCTCAGACCGCCACTCGCCCGGCCGGCGACGCACACAGGGTTGCCAGCGTGTCGAGGCGGCGCGCAGCGTCGGCGGCGAAGGGATTACTCCGGTCCCAGGCATACCCGGCGAGCACGGAACAGATCATCGCGCGCAGGCCGGGCGGCGGATCCTGGTAGAAGACGACGTCCTGAAAGCGGCCGTCGTACCACGCCTCGACGTAGGCGCGGAAAGTATCGACCCCCTGCCTGAGCGGCCGGGCGAACTCCTCCTCCCAGTCGACGGCGTCCCCTGCCAACTGGCGGTGCAGGACCCCGGCCGCCATGCTCGCGGAACGCATCGCGATCGTGACGCCGGAGGAGAAGACCGGATCGAGGAACTCCGCTGCGTTGCCGAGCAGCGCGAAGCCGGGACCGTGCAGCGTGCTCACGTTGGCCGAGTAGCCCGTGATGGAGCGGACCGGCGTATCCCACGCGGCACCTTCGAGGATGGCCTCGAGCCCGGGATCCTCTTCGACGAGGGCCTGAAGCCGGCTCGCCGGCTCGACGGGATACTGCTTCAGCACTTCCGGCCGCGCCACGACGCCGATCGATGACCGGCCATCGGCGAACGGGATCAGCCAGAACCACACGTTCTGGTGCTGCGGGTGCACGACGATGCGGATCTTGTTGCGGTCGAAGCCATGCGCGCCAGCGCCGTCGGCCACGTGGGTAAAGAGCGCCTCGCGCACGGGGAAGCAGGACGGTCTCTCGAGGCCGAGTCGCCGGGCCAGCACGCGGCCGAACCCGCTCGCATCGAGCAGGAACCGGGCCTCCACGGTGTGCGTGGCTCCGCGGTCGTCCCTGGCCACAACCCGTGCACGTCCTTCGCCGACGGACAGGTCCTCGATCCCGTGACCGTAGCGGATCTCGACTCCCTTCCGCTCCGCTTCGTCCGCGAGCAGCTCGTCGAACGGCCCGCGCGGTACCTGCCAGGTCGAGCTGCGCCCCTGCGTGAACTGGTCCGCGAAGTCGAACGCGGCGCATTGCCCGCCTCGGGTGAAGACCGCGCCGTTCTTGACCTGGAATCCGGCCTCCTCGACCGCTTCGAGCATGCCCGCCTCCGCGATGAAGTCGACGCAATGCGCGAGCAGGCTCTCGCCGATGGAGAACCGCGGGAAGCGCTCCCGCTCGAGAACGAGGACGTCGTGCCCGTGTCTTCGCAGCAAGGCGGAGGCAATGCTGCCGGCAGGGCCGGCGCCGATCACGACGATCTCACGGGCCTCGGTCAACGCAGGTTCGTCCCCGGATGCACGCCGCGGACATTAGATTGCGCGCACCCTGCCTGCAAGGGGAGAGCAGCCCGACGGCTCAGGCCGGCGGCTCCGTCGGTCCGGCGAGCACCTTCCTGACGGCACGCAGGAAGTCTGGTGGCGAGGCGAACTGCATCGCCCCCGAGCCGCGGTCCACGGCAACCTGGACGGTCCTGCCCCGCGCGACACGCTCGCCGGTGCGGGCGTCGGCTACGAGATAGTTCACGGCCAGCCGGTTCTCCCACTCGACGAGCGAGGCCTGGACGCTCAGCCGATCGCCGAAGCGGGCGGGACGAACGTATCGGACGTGGCACTCGATGACCGGCCAGACGAAACCCGAGGCGAGGATCACCTCGAAGCCGTAGCCGATGCGGTTCATCAGTGCCCAGCGCGCATTCTCGAGATAGCGAAGGTACTGGCCGTGCCAGACGACCCCCATCATGTCGACGTCGTGAAAAGCGACGTCGACCTCGAGCGTTTCTGTGATGCGGCTCAGCCTGCGCATCAGGACGTCCTGCCCTCGCCGGGAGAGATCCCTCGCATCCGGCGTGCCAGCAGCCCCGGCAGGCGCGTGAGCATGCCGACGAAGAGAGCCGCGTGCATGCGGCTGATGAACAGGTTGTCGAGACCCAGCCGGAAGTGCGAGACGCCGTCCGCAGGATAGCGCACGGCGGTATCGATCCACCGCAGGCGGGTGCCGCGCCAGTGGAGATGGACGAGGACGGCGATGTCGAAATCCATCCGTGAGCCGGGGCGCTCCGTATCGAGGATCTCGAGTACCGGGTTCACGGGGTAGACCCGAAAGCCGCACATCGAGTCGTGGATGTCGAACGACAAGGTGTGCAGCCAGACGAGCAGGTGCGTCAGGTAGCGGCCATAGAGGCGCAGGCGCGGCACGCTCGAGTCGAACACCGGACGACCGCAGATGGCGGCTCCGGGATCGGCTCGGCTCGCCGCGAGCAGGGACGGGATGTCGGCCGCGTCATGCTGGCCGTCGGCATCGATCTGCAGCACGTGCGAGTAGCCGCGGGCCGCCGCTGCGCGCAGGCCCGCGCCCACGGCTCCGCCCTTGCCCCGGTTGACGGGCAGGCGCAGCAGCTCGACGCCGTCGAGGCCGGCGAGCCGGTCGAGTTCCCGCGCGCAGGCTGGCCCGGAGCCGTCGTCGACCAACAGGCAGGGAAGGCCGTGGGCCCGGATCGACTCGACGACCCCACCGACGGCCCGCTCATGATTGAAGACGGGGACGACGGCGCAAAAGTCAGGCACTGCCGGATTCCAGCAGGAGCCGACCGGTGGAGTGCGGCCCCGCCGCGGATTTGAGCTCGAAGCGCAGGCACCGGGCCCGTGGCTGCCACAGCAGCGAGAGATCGAGCTCGTGCCCGGGCTGCACGATGCGCCGGAACTTGACTGAGTCCATTCCTGCTGCCCGGCCGTCGAGCCGCAGGCAGGATCGCGCCTGAGCGAGGACCCAGCGGATATGGATCACGCCCGGCACGATCGGCATTCGGTCGAAGTGCCCGCGCAACGAACTCAGGTCCGGCGGTACGCGCAACGTCACTTCGGCCTCCTGGTCTGCCCGCCTGTGACGGGCCAGCACCACCGGGTAGTCGGGACGCCGGGCATGCCAGGCTTCGTGGAGCGTCGGGGCGTCGGCCGCAGCCAGCCATGCGAGTCGGGATGTGTCGACGAACCGCACCGACTCCGGCGGTCCCCAGATGCCGGCCACGTGCCGGTGCCCGAAGCGTCGGAGCTCGGACAAGCCCGCGCCACTCAGGACGGCGAGAGCGCCACGGTCGCCATTGGCATCCGGCCAGGCGAAGTCCCGGAGCAGCGCGAACCAGCCTCTCCCTTCGGGACCGGCCGAGACGGGAACGCTGCTCGGTGCGGACACACGGGAGGCGGACGGAGCCGGGCTGGCCAGCGGATCAAGCCTCACTGAGCATCAGGTGGACCGCTTCGACGAGGTCGCCGATGGTCCGCACGGAGCGAAACTGCTCGGCCGAAATCTTCCGGCCGGTCGTCTGGCGAAGACGGTCCATCAGGTCGATGGCGTCGATGCTGTCGATCTCGAGGTCTTCGTAGAGCCGGGCCTCGGCCGTGATTCGCTCTGGCTCGATCTCGAACAACTCGACGAGCGCCGCCGTCACCTCGGCCCGGATCTGGTCTCTGTCCTGCATTCGACGGGCACCCTGTGGGGAGCGGACTTCGTGCTTGGGCTCCGCACGCTGGTTTCGATGGCCACCCCCGAGTGCCTTGCGGAGCTCCTCGCGGCCGCGATCCCGCATTTTACCGGCCACCCAGGCGCCCCGCATAGACTGCGAGCAGTCCTTCGTTGAGCGTCCGCGCGGCGCGCGGCGCGGGCATGGAATCCCGCAGCGGCGCGGGGTCGATGTCCACGCCCACCGCGAGCGAGAAGTGCGGGCGACGACGCGGAATGCGGTACCACGGAGCATGCTTGGTCAGGGTCGTCGGCTGTACGCTGACGAACACCGGAGTCACGGTCGATGCCGCCCGGATGGCGACCGTGGCAGCCCCGCGATGAAACTGCCTCGGCAGCCCGGGCTGCGTACGCGTGCCCTCGGGAAACATGATCAGGCACTGGCCGCCCGCGAGAGCGTCGGCGGCGCGCTCGATCATCGCATCGGTGGGCCAGTTGGGCACGTAGCCTGCCGCACGAACGACCAGCGCCATCGCCGGATTGCGCCACAGGGCGCGCTTCACGACGCAGCCTGCGTGCGGGATGAAGGCGATGAGGAATACGACGTCGATCAGCGAGGGGTGGTTCGCCACGACCAGCTGGCCGGGCCGGCCGAGCCGCTCGAAGCCCTGCAACTCGTAGGTCAATACGCGCATCGACCGCATGAAGCCGATGAACGCACGGAAGGCGCCTCGGACGAGACGCCGGATCCGCTGTCGCCGCGACCCCCTGCCGCCGGGAATCGCGATCAGCACCGGCACGGCGAAGAGTCCGAGCAGGAAACCGACCACCCCGAAGACCGAGAAGCTGAGGCCGGTCGCCAGCAGGCGCCATGCCCAGGCATCGCGGCGGGGACCCGTGTCGGGCGCGGTGGTCGCGGCGTCATCCACCAGGCAGCAATACGTCGTCGCGGCGCCGCCTGCAAGCCGAACCAGGCGTAGCATGC
>Ga0209536_100005358_pt1 | contig 19966 bp, 20 predicted proteins | sample DeeMarSeWOR28_12_FD_187461 | JGI IMG/M metagenome (GOLD analysis project Ga0209536, IMG submission 187461) | Marine sediment microbial communities from White Oak River estuary, North Carolina - WOR-2-8_12 (SPAdes) (version 2) | ecosystem: Environmental > Aquatic > Marine > Intertidal zone >...
CCGGGGAGGGAGCAGGGCATGTACTTCCAGATCATGCCCGGCCCTTACGATCACTGGGCCATCGAGTATGGATATTCCGAAGCCCTCGCCGATCCCGTGGCGGAGGAGCGGCGACTTTCCGCGATTCTGGCGCGTTCCACAGAGGCCCAGCTGTTGTTCGGCAACGATGCGGACGACATGCGGGCGCCGGGCGCCGGTATCGATCCCACGATCATGATCTTTGACGGCAGTTCCGACGCCATACGCTATGCAGACGATCGAATGGGAGTGCTCGACGAGGCCCGGACCGGCCTGCTGGAGAAGTATCGGCAGCCGGGGAAGTCTTACGCGGAGCTCGCGAACGCCTATCGTCTGACGGCCATCGAGATCAACGCCCAGGCCCGGGCGGTATCCCGTTACGTCGGAGGCGTCCTCATCGACAGGGCATTCCAGGATCAGCCGGGCGGCACCGAACCGTTCCGGCCCGTTTCGCGCGAGCAGCAGGCGAGGGCAATGGCGTTCCTGGCGCGCCGGGTCCTGGCGCCGGAAGCTTTCCAGGACTCGCCGGAGCTATTGCGGCACCTGCAGCAGCAGCGCCGGGATTTCGATTTCTACGGCACGACCGAGGATCCCAAGATCCACGAACTGGCGCTCAGTATCCAGAAGGGCGTTCTGGACCACTTGCTGCACCCGGTAGTGCTGCGACGGATGACGGACACGACGCTGTACGGCAACGAGTATCCGGTAACGGACATGATGACGGACCTGACGGCGGCCGTGTTCGATGCGGACATGTCGGGGAAGGTGAACGGGTTCCGCCAGAATCTGCAGTCGGAGTACGTGGGTCGTCTGGTGGCGATGATGGCGCCGGATAATGCCGGGGGGTATGACCAGCCAAGCCGGGCTATGGCCCTGTATATCCTCCAGGACCTGCGTCGGCGCCTGGCGGCCAAGACAGCCGGTGATCCGGGCACCCGGGCACACACGGCGGCTCTGCTGCACACAATTGATCAGGCGCTGGAGACTTCCTGATCCCGCCCCGGAGCCGGCCGGTCAGCCGCTGCCGTCGAGGGCCGGTATCAGGGTTGATGCCGACCGGGTCATGCGGGGCCGGCGCCCTTTTTCGCCAATCCCTGACAGACCTGTAGCCAGAGCGGCCTGTGCTACATTGGCCCGAACCTGCAACTGGGTCAGGCTGCATTCTCGGAGAGAAATTTGGAGAAGATCTGGCTTGAGAACTATCCGCCGGATGTCCCGGCGGAGATCCCCGTCAATCCGGACGAAAACCTGGTCACGATGCTGGAGCACAGCTTCAGGTCGTATCGTGATCGTCCGTCGTTCAGCTGCATGGGCCGGACGCTGAGCTACGGGCAGATAGACGAGATGTCCGCCGCCTTCGGCGCCTGGTTGCAGAAGGAGTCCGGGCTGGCGCCCGGCGCCCGCGTGGCCATCATGCTGCCCAACGTTCTCCAGTATCCCGTGGCGCTTTTCGGTGCTCTGCGTGCCGGAATGGTGGTGGTCAACGTCAATCCTCTGTACACCCCCCGGGAGCTGGAGCACCAGCTCAAGGATTCCCAGGCCGAGGCCATCGTAGTTCTCGAAAACTTCGCCGCCACGCTGGAGAAGGTCATAAGGGAAACACCCGTGAAGCGCGTGATCGTCACCGGCATGGGTGATCTTCTCGGCGGTCCGCGTTCGATGGTGGTCAATTTCGTTGTGCGCCGGCTCAAAAAGCTGGTCCCGCCCTACAGTCTGCCGGGCCACCAGCGGCTCGCGGACGTGCTACAGGCAGGCGGCGGGATGGAGCTGTCGCCGTTTCATCCTCGACACGAGGATGTTGCCTTTCTGCAGTACACGGGCGGAACGACGGGGCCCTCCAAGGGCGCGATGCTCACGCAAGGGAGCGTGTACGCCAATGTCCTGCAGATGGCGGCTCTGATCGATCCCTACATCCGTCAGGGCGAGGAGATCGTGATCACGGCGCTGCCTCTCTACCATATCTATGCGCTGGTGGTGAACTGCATGTGCTTCGTGCGGATCGGGGGGCACAACGTGCTGATCACCAATCCCAGGGACCTCCAGGGTTTTATCAAGGAACTGTCCCGATGGGACTTCACGGCATTTTTCGGCGTCAACACGCTTTACAACTCCCTTCTCCACGAGCCGGGCTTCTCGCGTCTGGATTTCTCTCACCTGAAACTGGCGGGCGGTGGCGGCATGGCCATTCAGAGTGCCGTCGCCACGCGGTGGCACGAGCTGACCGGACAGCTGCTCCAGGAAGGCTACGGACTGACGGAATGCTCCCCCGTCGTCTGCTTCAACCTGAAAAGTCAGAAAGAGGTCTACACCGGGTCCGTGGGTGTTCCTGTGCCCTCCACGGAAATCTCGATTCGCGACGAGTCCGGCCAGGAAGTGCCAATCGGGGAATCCGGAGAGCTTTGCGTGCGCGGGCCGCAGGTCATGAAAGGCTACTGGGGACGGGAAGATGCCACCGCAGAGGTCTTTTACCCTGACGGCTTCCTCAGGACCGGCGATATCGCCACCGTGGACGAGAAGGGCTACGTTCGCATCGTCGACCGTGCCAAGGACATGATTCTGGTGTCCGGATTCAACGTCTACCCCTGCGAGGTGGAGGACGTCGTCACCCGGCACCCCGGCGTGCTGGAGGCCGCCTGCATCGGCATTCCCGACGAGAGATCGGGAGAACGCGTGAAGATTTTCGTGGTTCCGAAGCCAGGGAAAACGGCGACAGCCGAAGACATCGTCGCCTACTGCCGGGAGCATCTCACCGGTTACAAGGTTCCCAGGGAGGTGGAGTTCCGGGACGAACTGCCGAAGACGAACGTGGGCAAGATCCTCAGACGTGCTCTTCGGGAGAGCTGATCCGGGCTCGCGGGAACTCCATCCGGAATTCGGGGACGCAGAACACGCCCAGTATCCGGCCACCCCCCGGCGCCGGGAACAGCGCGGGATCGCTCTCCGCGCGCAGCAGACGGGCTGCCCGAATCCGGCCGCGGGCGGTGGGCGCGAATTCGAAGCGGCGGTCGCCTGAGACCTGGATCAGGGTTCTCAGAGGCGCCGGCAACAGGCTGCCCGTGACCGGGAACCGGGGTCCGACGGGCTCGAACTCGAGGCTGGCAGCGCATCGGCCTTCCGCGGAGACCGTCACCCGCTGTGTCCCTCCGGGTTCGCCCTCCACCTGGAAGTCAGCCAGGTCCTTGGGAATCCCCCAGTTGGCCCGCCCGCTCCGTACGCTGATCGTGGTGCTGACATAGATTCGGGTGATGCTCCAGCGTCTGCGGCCCTTTACCCGGAACTGCCCGGGAATGAACAGCAGCTCCCGGTAAGGCCCGGCGTCGGAACTCCGGTAATCCACAAACATCATCAGGGAAGGGCTGGAAACGGCGTGTTCCCGCAGCTCAGGCGGAGTGAATCGATGAAGATTCCGATCACGCCGGTCCGCCCACCAGACCACGATCAGCCCGTTGCCGGACAGTTGCCACGGGGCCGGAACAATCTGCTGGCCTGACAATGCGCTGATTCCCCTACGCCCGGACTCAGCCGCCCCTGGGCAGCAGCCTGAATGACGCGGTGGCCCGGCCGCATAATTTGCCGCCGGTATCCAGGGCCTCGATCTGGATTTCGTATGCCACGTTGCCCCTGGCGGTCGTCCGCGGCGGTTCGGCGAGCGTGGCCACTGCTGTCATGTCGGACAGGATGGGTCGGAGAAACTGCACCGCGGAATCTTTCACGTAGATATCTCCCGAATTGCCGTTTTCTGCGGCGTGAAGTCCGCAGAGCCGCCAGCCTGCCAGCAGCATGCCGGAATACATGCTGCCGCCGAAAAGCGTGCCCTTGTCGTTCCGGTTACCGGCCAGGGGGACGCGAATGGAAACGCTGTCGGGCCCTCCGTGATCTTCACTGAATCCCAGGGTGACGTAGGGTTCGATGGCATCAAGACTCATGAGCGAAAAACCCCTCAGGCGAGGAAGCCGCCGTCCACCGGCAGGCACGCGCCCGTGATATAGGAGGCCGCGTCCGAGGCCAGGAAAGCGATTGCCGGCGCGATCTCCCCGGGCTCCGCAACCCGGCCCATCGGAATCAGGGGCAGTATCATGTTCAGCATCCTCTCGTTGCTGGTGAGGGCGGCCGCAAACTTCGTGTCCGTCAGGCCGGGCAATACCGCGTTGACCCGAATTTTCCAGTCCGCGCATTCCTTGGCGAAGGCCCGGGTCATGCTGATGACGGCCGCCTTCGTGATCGAGTAAATCCCCTGGAAGGGCGCTGGCCGGTCGCCGTTGACGGATGAGGTGTTGACGATCGCGCCGCCGCCGGTCTCCCGCATCATGATCGCCGCCTTCTGCGACATCTGGAAGTAGCCGCGAATATTGACCTGGATCGTCTTGTCCACCATCTCCAGCGGGGTGTCCACAATATGGCCGAAGTGCGGATTGGTGGCGGCATTGTTAACCAGTATGTCCAGCCGGCCAAACTCCGAGGCGATTCGGCCGAAGACGGCCTCCACGGATTCCGGGTCGCCCACGTGGCACGCGAGACCGGTCGCCTTGCCGCCCCCGTCCCGGATATCACCGGCGACTTTTGCGACGGCGTCGGTCTTCCGGCTGGACACAATGACATGTGCGCCCCGGGAGGCAAGCAGGCGCGCCGTCGCCTCGCCGATTCCGCGGCTGGCGCCGGTGATGAGAGCGACTTTGCCCGAGAAATCCAGGTTGACCGGGTCACTCATGTTTTCCTCCTCAAACGGTTCTCTGGCCACTGACGACGGATTTCGCCGTGGAAGAAAGCAGCGAGCAAAGCCCGCCGAAGTCGGCAAATCGGGGGTCGCGGGTCTGTCCCCCGACGTATCGAAAATAAATCTGCTGCACGATCACGGCCAGCCGGAACAGACCGAACGCGGCATAAAAGCGAAAATCGTCCGGGGCCGCTCCGCCGGCTTCAACGTAATGTTCCAGAATCTGCCTGCGGGTCATCATCCCCGGAAGGTGAGTGGGCAACATTCGCAGCTTCTGCACCGGCGCCGGATCGTCGGCCTCGACCCAGTAGGCCAGCGAGCAGCCCAGGTCCATCAGCGGATCCCCCAGGGTGGCCATCTCCCAGTCCAGGACGCCGATGATCCCCAAGTCCGACGGCCGCAGAACGACGTTGTCGAATTTGAAATCGTTGTGAATGATAGCGCCCCGGTTGGTTTCCGACGGCATATGGGAGATCAGCCAATCCATGATCGCCTCGTTGTCAGGGACGTCGTCGGTCCGTGCCGCACGGTACCGTCCGCTCCATCCCTCTACCTGGCGCCGCACATAACCGTCCGGTCTGCCCAGGTCGGCCAGTCCCGCCGAATGGAAATCAATCCGATGGAGCTCCAGGTGCGTATCGATCAGCCTTCGGCACAGGGTTTCAGCCTGCTTTTCGGAAAGGGACATTCCCGGCGGCAGATCGCGCCGCAGGATGACGCCCTCGAGCCGGCGCATGAGATAGAAGGGCTCCCCCAGTACGGAAAGATCGTCGCAGAAGGCGAGAGGCTCGGGGCAGTAGGGATAAACATGCCGGAGACGGTTCATGACCCGGTACTCGCGGCCCATGTCGTGGGCGCTGACGGCCTTCGATCCGAAGGGAGGCCGCCTGAGAATGAACTCGCCGCCGCTGGCGCATATCAGATACGTGAGATTGGAGGCGCCCCCTGGAAACTGGGTGATTGCTTCTATCTCGCCCCATTCGGGCATGACGTCGCCCAGGTATGCCTGGAGGCGGTCCCGCGGCAGTTCCTCCCCCGGTCGCGGGTCGGTCGCCTGGTCGGTGACCTGCCTCATCCCTGGAGCTTTTTGGCCCTGGCTCGCAGCATGCGGCGGGCCACCGCCATCTTGTGGACCTCGTCGGGGCCGTCGTAAATCCGGGCAGCCCGTTCCTCCCGGTACCAGAACGACAGGACCGTATCGTCTGTCACCCCGAGGGCCCCGTGTACCTGTACCGCTCGGTCCACAATGCGCTGAAGCGTGTTGGCGGTGATGAACTTGATCATGGACACCTGATCCCGGGCGGCCCTGAAGCCCTGCTGCTCGATGGTCCAGGCGGCCTTGAGGACCAGCGCCCTGGCGGCCTCGAGTTCGGCGGCGGATTCGGCGATCCACGCCTGCACGATCTGCTGATCTGCAAGCCGGCGGTCCGCTGACAGTTTTCGGGTCAGCGCGTAATCGCACATGAGCTCGATGGTTCTGCGGCAGATGCCGAGCCATCGCATGCAGTGATGGATGCGGCCCGGACCGAGTCTTTCCTGGGCCATGATGAAGCCCGCACCCTCGCTCCCCAGCCTCTGGGATACCGGCACCCGGCATTCCGACAGCCGAACCTGACCGTGGCTGAAATAGCCGGACCCGGCGTGACCCATCACGGGAATATTTCGCACCAGCCGGAACCCGGGATGATCGCAGTCCACAAGCAGCATGCTGGCCCTTTCGTGGGGCGCGGCGGCGGGATCCGTCACCGCCATGACAATGGCGAAGTCCGCGCCGTCCGCCGCCGTGGCGAACCACTTGTGTCCGTCGATGACATAGTCGTCGCCGTCTCGCTTCGCCCGGGTGCCCATTTCAACCGGATTCGAGCCCGCATACTCCGGCTCGGTCATGCAGAAGCAGCTGCGTATCCTGCCGCTGGCCAGCGGCTCCAGGTAGCGGGATTTCTGCTCCTCCGTCCCGTGGAGCAGTAACAGTTCCGCGTTGCCGGCGTCGGGCGCGTGACAGCCGAATGTGAAATGCCCGCAGGGCGATCTCCCCAGCTCTTCGGAGATCAGACCCAGCTCGACCAGACCGGCACCGGACCCTCCGGCCTCCCTGGGCAGGTTTGGCGCCCACCAGCCGGCGGTGCGGACATCGCGACGCTTGCTTTCCAGGGATTCCTCGAGCCTGCTCCAGTCACCGGCCAGCAGAACCGGTTCCAGAGGGACCAGCTCGTCGTCCACGAAACGGCGAATGTCCGCCAGCTTGTTTCTGAGCTCGTCGGAAACGGCAAAGTCCATGAGTGTCACCGAAATGTAATGAGATCACGGTCCCCGGTCATCTCCAGGTGCGTGATGTTGTTGTATCCCAGCAGCAGCGCGTCGGAGAATTTACCGGAACCGCGGTAATAGAGCTGGGTCACCGACGCGTTGTAGATACTCAGGGCAAGTCCCAGCGTCCGAAGGTGCGATAGCCCCAGGGCGGCTCGCAGAACGGCCGTGATCACGCCGCCGGAAGTGAATACCATGATCCGGGAGCGGGATTTCAGGCCCGCCAGAAGATCCTCCATGCCTGCGGACACCTGGTCACAGAACTGGCTCCAGGTCTGCACGGGCGGTCCTTCGTGGGGGCGATTTTCCATCCAGGCTGCCAGGACGTGCCGCAGCGCCCGCTCCAGGAGCCGATGGTCGGCCAGAATGTCGTCGATAGTGTTGGCCCCGTCCCCGGCCTGGGCGAGAAATTCCGGGAGGTAGGCGCGGAAAAGGGCTACGTGGTCGTATTCGGCGAATGCGCTGAGGGTCCTGATCGGCGGAGCTTTGTCACCCATGGTTTCGCGGGTGATCTCGGCAGTCCGGTCGTGACGGATCATGCCCCCGGAGCACATGAGGTCGATGCGGGGCGCGACCCGGGCGAAGTGATGGCCGAGAATGCGGGATTGTCGCTCTCCGATCTGCGAGAGCCGGTCATAGTCCCTGTCGCCGAACGACGCTTGGCCGTGGCGGACGAAGTAAATAACGGCCATGGAGCGGTCTTGTTCAACCTGGCGAGACGGCAATGTCAGTCGAACCATAGGTAGGGGCTCGCGGGGTGTCAACCACCCCGGATTTCTTTGCCTCTTCGCTCGAATCGGGCATCATTTGCCGCTTTTCGTCGATGGGAATCCTGATGACTGAGTCAAGAGCGTCGCGGGTGTTCATCACGGGCGCGGCCAGCGGTCTGGGTCGCTCGCTTGCCGTTGGCTATGCCCGCCGCGGCAGTCGCGTGGGAATCGCGGACGTCAACGACGACCGCGCCGGGGAGACCGCGGAGGCCGTGGCCGAGGCGGGCGGCGAGCCGCTGATTCTCCACTGCGATGTTCGCGATGACGGGCAGGTGGAAGCGGCCGCGGCCGCTATTCAGGAGGCCTGGGGCGGTATCGACGTCATCATCAATAACGCGGGGGTCGCCGCCGCCGGGACCGTCGTTGACACGGATCTGGAAGACTGGCGCTGGATCATGGACATCAATCTGCTGGGCGCCGTCCGGGTATGTCAGGCTTTCGTTCCCATGATGCAGCGATCCCGGGGCGGACACGTGGTCAACGTGGCCTCCGCGGCCGGTATCGTTCAATCCCCGGGGATGGCCAGCTACAACGTCAGCAAGGCCGCGATGATCGCCCTGTCGGAGACCCTGAAAAACGAGCTTGGCGGATTCGGCATCGGAGTCACCGTGGTCTGTCCGTCCTTTTTTACGACCAACCTCATGGAGTCCTACCGGGGACCGGATCCGGGACTTGATCTGGCCGGAAAACTCATGGCCCGCTCCCGATTGTCGGCCGACGATATCGCTGCTGCCGTGATTCGCGCCGTGGACCGGAATGAATTCATGGTTTTCGGACACCGGGAAGCGGGTGTGGCCTACCACCTCAAGCGGCTGATGCCAGGCGTCTTTTACTGGAGCACCGCGCGGGCCGCCCAGAAAATGCTCGGTAACGTCGTCGATCTCGACGGTAAGGGAGGGCGCGGCGAATGACCCCCGGGCGCGAAGGTCTGGTCTGGCAGCAAGAGTCCGGCAGCGAGTGACGGCCTTATGAGTGGCGCCCCGGCGCAACTGGAACCGTTTCGACCGTCCCGCCTCTGGCGGGGCGGGCATCCCCAGACCGTGATGGGCAGTATTCCCCTGCGACGGCCCCTGGTGGAGCGCCGAGCGCACCGGCTGCTGTCCTCGACTTCTGACGTTATCCTGGATTGTGGACGGGGGGTCCGGCTGCACGGCTACTACTCACCGGCCACTCACGTCGAAACCAGCCGGGGAGTGGCCGTATTGATCCACGGATGGGAGGGGAGTTCCGACTCCCTTTACCTCCTTTCCACCGGGGCCCATCTGCAGGCGCGAGGCTACGATGTTTTTCGCCTCAACCTCAGGGACCACGGACCCAGCCACCACCTCAACCCCGAACTTTTTCACTCCAACCGAATTCATGAAGTGGTGGGCGCCGTTGGGCATATCCAGGATCTGTTTCCGGACAGGCCTCTTTTCCTGGCCGGGTTCTCTCTGGGCGGGAATTTCGCCCTGAGGGTGGCCCTGCGTGCGCCGGCCAGGGCCATCCGTTTGCGCAAGGTCGTCGCCGTCTGCCCCGTGCTCGAACCCGCGAATACCCTGGCGGCCCTGGAATCGGGATGGGTCACTTACCGTCGGTATTTTCTTTTCAAATGGCGGCGTTCTCTGAGAAGGAAACAGGAGGCGTTCCCCGAACTCTACGATTTCCGCGATATCCGCCGGTATTCGACCCTGACCGATCTCACCGCCTATTTCGTGGAGTATTACTCGGGGTTTGCCAGCCTGGAGGCGTACCTGAAGGGATATTCCCTCACCGGCGACGTGCTCGAGCCCCTGGAGGTGCCATCCCACGTCATCCTGGCCCGCGACGATCCCGTGATTCCGGCCGGCGACCTGGCCCGTATCGCCCGCCCCTCATGTCTCGACGTGACGCTGACCGGGGACGGCGGGCACTGTGGCTACCTGGAGAACTTGAGACTGGCAAGCTGGGCGGAGCGCCAGATCGGCGGCCTGTTCGACAGCGCGGGGGACGCATGAGCGGCCGAGCCCGGCGGGCCGGGCCGCTGGCAGACTGGGTCGTACTGGGCGCCGCCGCCCTGTTCATGGCTGCCGGTATGCTGACAGTGCGCTACCCGGAAACGTCGATCCTCCGCCTGGCGGCCTTTGGTTTGCCCGCCTGGCCGGCGTACGTTGCCGGCGTCGTGGAGATGGTGGCCGGGGCTCTGTTGCTGCACGGGCGCGCTCGCCCCTGGGCTGCTGTGGTGCTGATCGCCGTATCCCTGGCGGCCCTGACACTCAACTTCGCGTACCGGGAGCCCCGATCCGGCCTGGAGGCCCTCGGGCTGATGGTGCTGGCCGTGGTGGTCGTCCTGCTGGAAAAGAAGCGTTCCTAGCCGCCGGCAACACCGGCAACCGGGGACACGTCCTGGCCGAACTGCAGCTCGGCAAGCCGGGCGTACAGGCCGCCCTGGGCCAGCAGTTCCTGGTGCGTGCCGGTGGCCACTACGCGACCGGCATCCATGACGATGATGCGGTCCGCCTTGATCACGGTGGCCAGTCGGTGGGCGATGATCAGCGTGGTCCGATTCTCCTGCAGCCGATCCAGGGCTTCCTGGACCTTGCGTTCACTCTCGGCGTCCAGGGAACTCGTGGCCTCGTCCAGCAGCAGGACCGGCGGATTCTTCAGTATCGCCCGCGCGATGGCGATTCGCTGACGCTGCCCCCCCGAGAGCCGGACACCGCGCTCGCCCAGGTGGGCGTCGTAGCCTTCGGGAAGGGGCCGGATGAACTCGTCTGCCAGGGCGGCGTCGGCTGCCGCGATCACACTCTCGTCGTCGGCGTCTGGCCGGCCGTAACGAATATTTTCACCGGCGCTGGCGGAGAAAATGACGGTTTCCTGGGGGACGATGCCGATCCGCTCCCGAACGTCGGCGAGGGCCGCTTCGGCTATGGGCGTGCCGTCCAGGCGGATCAGTCCCGAATCCGGGTCGTAGAATCTGAGCAGGAGTTTGAAGACCGTCGTCTTGCCTGCTCCCGATGCGCCGACCAGGGCCACACTTTCTCCCGGGAGGACCTCGAAGCTCAGGTCGTCCAGGGCCCGATCGTCGGGGCGGGAGGGGTAGCTGAAGCTGACGTTCTCGAACCGGATGTGCCCGCCCCGGCCCGGAATCGGCTGAGGATTCGGCGGATCCGCGATGTCCGCCCGGGTATCCAGCAGTTCGGAGATGCGTTCCATGGCGCCGGCGGCGCGCTGGACTTCCCCCCAGACTTCGCTGAGAGCAGCGAAGGCGCCGGCCGTCAGCACCGAGTAGAGGACGAACTGCCCCAGCTGTCCGCCGCTCATCCTGCCTTCCACCACCGACGAACCGCCGATCCAGAGAACGGAGACGATGGATCCGAAGACCACCAGGATCGCCACGGCGGTGAGCAGCGCCCGGGCCCGCAGCCGTCTCAGGGCGGTGGAGAAGGATGACTCCACGGCATCCCGGAAACGGGCGCTTTCCCAGCTTTCGCGGACATAGGCCTGAACGATCTGGATGGCGTTGAGGGCCTCCGCGGCGATCGCGCTGGTATCGGCGATCCGGTCCTGGCTCAGCTTTGACAGGTGCCGCACCCGGCGTCCGAAAAGGATGAGAGGCAGCAGGATCAGGGGAATCACGAGGACCATCAGGCCGGTCAGCTTGGGGCTCGTGATGACCAGCATTGTGAACCCGCCTATCAGCAGCAGGGCGTTACGCAGGGCCACCGAGGCCCCGGAGCCCACTACGGATTGAAGGACCGTGGTATCCGTGGTCAGTCGGGAAAGAATCTCGCCGGTTCGGGTGCTTTCGTAGAACCCGGCGCTCAGTGTCAGCATGTGTTCGAAGACGCGGGATCGGATGTCCGCCACCACCCGCTCTCCCAGCCAGGTCACCACGTAGTATCGGGCGGCGGTGGCGAAGGCCAGTATGGCGGCAATGCCGAAAAGGGCGAGGAAATATCGATCCACGGTCTCGGCGCTGGCTTCGGAAAAGCCCAGATCGATCATCTGTCGAACGGCCACGGGCAGGCTCAGCGTGGCGCCCGCCGCCACCAGCAGCGCCAGCAGGGCCAGGACCAGCATGCGCCGATACGGCGTGAGGAAAGGCAGCAGTCCCTTGAGCGGCCGCAGGTTGCGACTGCCCGATGCGCCGGTCTCGTATGTGGAGTTATGAGGTCTCATGGTAAGGCTCCGAGGGGCGCGGATTATACGTTATCGCGCCCCAGCACCCTGTCCATGGCAAGCTGCCACCGCTCGAAGCGCCCATCCAGGACCGTGTTCGCGCGGGGCTCGAAAATGCGGGCGCCGGGCAGCGACCAGTCCCGTTCGTGCCGGAACGCCAGCCAGGCAAGACCGCGGGCCGTTGCCTCCGTCTGTGCCGGCCGTTCCACCGGCAGCCGGCTGAGATCCGCGAGCCTCTGACAAAGCCCGTCGAGCCGGCTGAGTCCGCCACCGAGGCGGATCCCGGTCTGGGAAGGGACCCGATGCCGGATGGCCGCAAGATTGACCTGCAGCATGAAGACGATGCTCTCCATCACCGCCGTCAGCCGTGCGGCGGGGGAGCCCGGACCCTCGTATCCCGACGGAAACGATTCCTGCCACCATGGCGACCCGAGACCCGAGTAGCCGTTCAGGAAAACCGGTATCTGATCGGACTTGGCAGCAGCGCCCAGCAGTGACCTCCAGTTGTCGACACCCAGGTTTTCCGCCTCTGCTTCCAGGGCCGTCGCGGCCCCGTTCACGGTGCCCTCCAGCGCGAATTCCAGGTGTCGGTCAACGGCGCGGATGACGCTGGTCAGGAGTCTCTGTTCCCCGTTTGGCCAGTCCGCTTTCTGCAGGGCGAATGCCCCGGTACCGGCATTGACGAGCGCCAGCGAAGGGTCTGGCTGACCCCCGGCGAAGAGTGCTGCTGCCTGATCTCCGGTGCACAGCCGCAGCGGTATGGCGGGTCCGTCCAGATCCAGCGTGCCCAGGAGAGTTTCGCCCGTGGCGACGGGAGGAAGAAGCTCCTGGGAGATACCGAACTCATCCAGCATCCGTTCCGACCAGCTGCACGAGCCGATGTCCATAAGCAGTGTCCGGGAGGCGTTGACCGGATCCGCCGCCAGCGTGCGCTCGCGGGTCATGCGGTAGATCAGAAAGCTGGCCATGGGGCCGAAGACCAGACGTCCCTGATTCATGGCGGCACTCACCGCGGGAATATGGTCCAGACACCATCGCAGCTTGGCGGCACCGTAATGGGGAGAGGATCTCAGGCCGGTGACGCGGTGAACCCGGATGGGGTCAAGGTCGAGGGACCGGAGCCAGGCGGCGTTTCGCCGGTCCCGCCAGGACAGGATTGGCGAAAGCGGCTGTCCTGTTTCCCGGTCCCAGCAAACGGCGCTGGATCGCTGGGTCGCCAGCCCGGCGCCGACGGGGACGGCGTGATCGGGAAGCGTCTCGAGCAGTCTCGTCACGACGGAGCGCACGGACCGGACCAGAAGCTCCGGGTCCTGCTCATAGCGGCCCGGGGCCGGATGCTCGGTACTGACTTCTTCAGAGGCGTCACCGAGCTGCCTGCCGTCGGCATCGTAGGCAATCGCGCGGGTCGATTGCCCGCCCTGATCGATAGCCAGAATGACGTCAGCCACTGGGCAGAACTTCCGGCGCGGGTTTCAGGGGCAGAATCGCGGTGTCGGCCGCGGGTTGCCGTCGCGGCAGCCGGGCAGCGGCACGGGCAAGCACCTTCTGCGCCGTGGCCCGGTAGGCAGTAAGCTTGCCACCGTAGATGCTGATCAGCCGGGGATTAACGTCCCGATCCGCCACCAGGCGCGTCTCGCGGCTTCTCTGGAACGCGTGGCCGGACCCGGACGGCAGCACCCGAAGTCCGGCGAAGGCGGCGACCGGTCCCTGCAGGGCTTTCCTGCAGTCCGGGAAGAAATGCCGCAGGGCCTTTTTCAGGTACCTGATCTCGGCAGGGCGCGGGGCCACCCGGTCCGGCGGGCCCTGGAAACGGGTTTCGGTGGTGCCTACCAGCGTGCTCCCCTCCCAGGGAAGCATGAAGACACCACGCCCGTCCCGGGGATTCTCCATGTAGTAGCAACGGTCCACCACCGCCTGCTGTATCACCACGTGGCTGCCCTGGATCAGCTCGAAAGGTGTTTCCGGAGGACGCGGACGGATTCTGGCCGTCATCTCCCCCACCCACGGTCCGGCGGCATTGACCAGCACCCGGCACAGGACTTCCTGTTCCCGGCTGCCGCGCCTGATGCGCGCCACAGCGCCTTCTTCGTTCAGCTCCGCGCCCAGGCACTCCGCGGGCTGCCAAAGCCGGGCCCCCAGGGCGATAGCGGAATGCATGACGGCGCAGGTCAGCAGGCGATCGTCGGTTCGGCCGTCCTGAAAACGGAAAACCGTGCGCAGGCCCTCTCGCCGCAACCCAGGCAAGGCATCGATCTCCCGTGTTCCGAGTCGGGAAAAGCCGGACCCGGGGGCGAAACCCGCCAGCAACGCGTAGAGGCCGAGGCCGCTTCCGATGAGCCAGGGCGGGCGCCTGCCGCCGGCGTAAACCGGAAGATGAAAGGTGTCCATCCTGACCAGGTCCCCGGCGATCCTGAGAAGTATCCGGCGCTCTCTGAGGCACTCCCGGACCACGCCGAAATGGAAGCCCTCGAGATATCGGAGCCCCCCGTGAATGAGCTTGCTGGAGCGGCTCGAGGTTCCGGCCGCCAGTCTCGTTTTTTCCACGAGCAGAACCGAGTGTCCCGCGGCCGCTGCAGCCTGCGCCACGCCGACACCGTGGATGCCGCCGCCGATGACGAGCATGTCGACCTTCTCAGTCAACGCTGCCGGCCGCCTTCAGTTGCGGATGTGCCAGCATCTCGCCGATTGCCATGGTCTCGATGAAGCCCGCGCCGCGCCGGCAAAGATCCAGGGCAACGGGCGCTTCGGTGATCTCGTATATCGCCCACTGCCAGGGGCCCGGCGGCAGGACGCCTTCATCGGGAAGTTTGGTGACGTTGCAGAACAGATAATCGGGCGCCATGCGGCGCGCCCTCTCGAGGGACGGTTCATTACAGGCCGTGAGGACCCAGGCAATGGGCAGGTCGCAGTTCTCCCGGACGGACTCCAGAAGCTGATCGCTGTAGGAGGTCACAATGCACCGGTCCGGCGCCGCCTGCCGGATGGGCGGGAGACAGTGCTCGAGGACCCGGCTGATGCCGAAGCGCTGCAGGCTCTCGGTCTTGATCTCCACGAAGGCCTTCCGGTCCGGACGTATCAGCAGGCATTCCAGGGCCTGCTCCAGCGAGGGGATACGGGATGCCTCGAAGGCGCCGCCGAAACGGCGGGGTTCGCCGGCACCGGTGATGGCCAGGGCGCTCCAGGGCAGGTCGTGGACGCAGCCGCCGCTCTCGCAGGTCCGGTCCAGGGTGGCGTCATGCATGAGAACCGGCACATCGTCCGCCGACAGCTGTACGTCGAATTCCACGAAGCGGGCGCCGGCATCCAGTGCACCCTCCAGGGATTCCAGGGTGTTCTCCGGATATCGCGAGGCCCAGCCGCGATGGGCAATCAGCTCGGGGATTTCAGCGGCGGCCATCGTCTTGTCGGCAGCTTCCGGGTTGTTGCACGTCTCCGGCGGATCCCGGTCTTCGGCGGTTGGGACGATCCGCCGCCTGCAGCGATCCGAGCCTGTGCCGGATTACCAGGGCAGTGCCTCGCCGTTGGTGTGCCAGAAGCCCCCGCTGCTGGTCATGCTGAGTTCGTCCAGGCGCTGGATCAGGCCGCGGGCGGCCTCGTCCGGGTCGATGAATCCCTCCTGGCCGGTCATGTCCGTCCGGACATAGCCCGGGTGCAGCAGAGCCACCGCGATCCCCCGGTCCGCCAGATCCCTCGCCAGGGATACGCCGGCGATGTTGACCGCCGCCTTTGACATGCGGTAGCCGTAATAGCCCCCCGAAGTGTTATCCGTCACCGAGCCCATCCGGCTGGTCACGATCCCCACCTTTGAACCTTTCTGCAGATTGGGCATGAGCGCCTCGGTGACCAGTATGGGACCGAGACTGTTCGTGCGGAACTGGTCCACCATGTCGGTCACGGATTCAGCGGCGAGCGTGCCGAGGGAGTCACGGCGGAGGACGCCGGCATTGTTGATCAGGATGTCGATGCGTCGACCCGTCAGGCGCGAGGCCAGCTGCGCAACTGATTCCGGGTCCGCCACGTCGACATCCTCGATGACCTCGATGTCCAGCTGATCCAGATCCGGAGAGGAAGAACGGCAGACGGCGATCACGTCATCGCCCCGGGCCTTCAGCTGCCGGCAGAATTCCAGGCCGATGCCGCGATTGGCTCCGGTGACCAGGGTAGTGCTCATCATGCTCCTCCGACGAGTTACGTCCGGGGCCGGCCGCGTGTAACCTTTGGCCCGGGACTTGAAGGTGGTCTCCTATGGTACTCCATCGTTTTCTGTTGATTCTCGGGGCGGCAATGTTTGCCGGCTGTGCTTCCATGGCCGGGTACGGAGACGTCCGTAGCGTGACCGGCAGCGACGACGGGGCGGCTGCCGCCGCGGTCCTGGATCTGCTGCGCGCACGCGATATCCCGGCCGAACCCGCCTCCGATGCAAGATCGGTTTTCGTCTACAGGGGCGGCATGGCAACGCTCTTATCGCCCATTGTCCAGTCCGACGGCCTGGACAGGATCGTGGCCACCCGGAGTTACGCGCCCGCGCCCGGCCACAGCGATGAAGACCTGCATCTTCTGGCCGGCCAACTCAACGAGAGTCTCAACGTAGGTGTATTCAGCGTCGACGAGGGGGCCCTGGTTTTCCAGAGTCAGATGACGTTCTTCGACCGTCTCCAAAGCGACGAGCTGGTGGCTTTTCTGGGCTGGCTGGATGCGGCGGAACTGGCCATCGTCCGTGTCGACGGCCGCCCGGGAGCCCTGCTCATTTCCCAGTGACGGCTGTCTTGGCATGCGGTGTCCCCCGAACTAAGCTTGGGCGAAGTCGATCACATGGACGGGGAAATCCCTGATGAGCACCACCGTAGAAGCCACTCACGAGTACGAACATCCTATCGAGACGGTCATGGAGGTATTCCGTGACCCGGACTTCTACCTCGAAAAATTCGAGGGGGTTGGTGCCCGCAACGTCGAGGTGCTGGCCAGCAGCGACGAGGAGGGGGTTTTCGCCATCGAGACCCAGCGCGAAGTGCCCCTGGAGGTCCCCGCCGCCCTGAAGACACTGCTGGGATCATGGACCACGGTCATTCAGAACGAGGAATGGGTGGAAGGGGAGGACGGCGAGTATCTCAACGAGCTGGAGGTGAATTCGGAGGGCGTGCCCGCCATCATCACCGGATCCATGAGGCTGGTACCCACGGACCAGGGATGCGTCAATGAAGTGGTCATGGAGATCGGCTGCAGTATCCCCCTCGTCGGTCGCAAGCTGGAACGCTTCGTCGCCGACAGCACCGAGGAGCAGCTGGAGGCCGAGTACGACTTTGTCAAGGAGTACCTGGACGGTCTCTAGAAGACGTTCCGGCTCAGCCCTCCCCGAGCAGCTCGCGAAGATCGATGACCGCGGAATTGGCCCGGGACAGGTAAGAGGCCATCACCAGCGAATGGTTGGCGAAAATCGCGAATCCGCTGCCGTTCAGAATAATGGGGCTCATGAGGGGCTCCTGGGCAGCCTCCAGCTCCCGGATGATCTGCCTGAGGCTGACCTTGGCGTTCTTGTCGTCCAGGACGTCGCCGAAATCATATTCCGCTGCCCGGAGAAAATGGGTCAGGGCCCAGGCCGCGCCTCTGGCCTCGAAAAATACGTTGTCGAGCTCCAGCCAGGGCGTCTTGACCACGATATCCCCGGGCCTCGGCGTGGCGACGGACGCGGAAGGATCGCCCGCCAGATCCGTATTCACCCTCCGCTGGCCCACGCTTGCGCTGAGCCGCTGGGACAGGTCGCCGAGCCGCTTCTCCACGATGGCGAGCCAGTCGCGGAGGTTGTCGGCCCGGGCGAAAAACTGCGCATCCTGATCGGCCGGGTTGCTGAGTCGATCCCGATAGCGCTCCAGGGCCCGGATTGCGTCCCGGTACTTTTTTTCCGTGCTGGGGAGAATCCAGCGCTCGCTGTCGAAATGGAAGGCGGGATCGGCGGCTGCCAGGTCCGGCTCCTCGAGAGACTGGGTCTGGGACCGGCTGAAGTCGTTTCGAAGCGCCCGGGCCAGGTCCCGGACCTGGACCAGGACACCGAATTCCCAGCTGGGGATATTGTCCAGCAACACACCCGGGGGGCCGATGTCGTTGGACAGATAGCCGCCGGGCTTGTCCAGCAGAGTCCGGGCCACCTCGATCAGGGTGTCCGTGGTAGCAAATCCCCTGACCGCGGGCTGCTGGGACTCTTCCCACCGAACCCAGAAGGGAGCGGGTTCTCTGGACCAGTACCAGGCCAGGCCGAGCTGCACGATCACGAAAAGTGCCAGGACCACGGCGCCGATCCGGCCGGCGATGCCCGCGCCGTCCGGCAGCAGTCCGGCGAGCCGGCGACCGAGCCCGGAAAACCAGGCGCTCACGGAGTTCAGGAAATTCTGCATAGACCTGCTTCTGCTCTGGGCCGGGAACATTCCGGCGACCTCTCAATGTTTCGGGGCGCGTCGCCACATTTCAACCCCGGGTGTCCGGTAACAGGCGTATGAAAGCGGTTTTTATCAGGAAACACGGGGGCAACGAGGTCCTGGAGTTCGGCGAGATGTCGGAGCCCGTGCCGGGTCGGGGAGAGGTTCTGATCCGGGTTCGCGCCGCCGCCGTGAACCCGAGGGACTGGATGATCCGCAGCGGCACCTATCCCTTTCGTTTCACGCTGCCGCCCTTTCCCATCATCCTGGGGGGCGATTTTGCCGGCGAAGTGGCCGCTGCGGGTCCCGATGCCGGGGATTTCCGCATTGGCGAACAGGTCTACGGCATGCAGCGGGCCTTCGGGGGCTTCGGCGCTTTCGCGCAATACGTTGTGGCCCGGCAGTCCCTGCTGGCCCGGATCCCGCCATCGCTGGACTTCGAGCGGGCGGCGGCGGTACCCCTGGCCGCCCTGACCGCATGGCAGGCCCTGCGGGACGACGTGAAGCTGAAATCCGGTGACGAGGTGCTGGTGAACGGCGCAGCCGGCGGCGTGGGATCCTTCGCGGTCCAGCTGGCGGTGGAGGACGGCGCCCGGGTCACCGGGGTGTGCAGTGCACGCAACCTGGAATTCGTCCGCGCTCTGGGGGCCAACGAGACGGTGGACTATCGGGAGAAGGCCTTCCTGCAGCTGGATCGCCGGTGGAACGTGATCTGCGACGCCATCGGCAAGGAGACCTGGTCCCGGTGCCGTTCGAGGCTGACGCCGGACGGCGTCTATGTCACTACCGTGCCCAAGATTCCAGATCTGACAGCGGCGCTCCTGGGCAAACTCAGCCTGGCGAGACAGCGCGGGGCGCGCCGGTGCGTCCTGACCGTGGCGCAGAGCCGGGGAGACCGTCTGCAGGCCATCTCCCGGCTGATCGAGAAGGGCCGGATCCGGGTGCCGGTGGAGCAGGTCTTCGATCTGGATAAAGCCGGCGAGGCCCTGGCGCGAAGCCGCACGTTGCACACCCGGGGCAAGCTCGTGTTGCGGATCCCGTAGCAGAGAAATCGCGCAAGCAACTGAAAAATAGAGAGACTTTGCTTCCCGTTCGTCCCGGGACAGCGACCGTTCGTCGGATCGGGTCTGTTGCCTCCCGCAGGCAATCCGGCAGAGGGCAGGGTCGCCGGGGCTGCTTGTCCTGCCATGCCGATCGTGAATAAAAACTATCATAATCAATAACTTGTGTCATGCTCGTGTCAATGACCAGGTCAGCGGACAATGCCCGACAGCGCCTTGCCGGCGGCGCCTAACCCGGACGCCGGCGTGAACTGGGTCAAAGTTTGCAGCCGCCTGAATCCATAGGATGTACATCACCCCGGAGACCCAACGGACCCGGGGGAGGATTGGGAGGAAACGAATGCCTGTTCACAGAGGGTTCACCCTCATAGAAATGCTGGTGACGATCACGGTGCTCGCCATCGTGCTCGGTATCGGGCTGCCGGGCTTGAGGGACTTCATTCTCAACAACCGGCAGGTGTCCACCGTGAACGAGATGGTGGGAAGTCTCCAGTACGCCCGGACCGAGGCCATTGCCCGCAACCGCAATGTGACGGTATGCCCGAG
>Ga0209536_100005359_pt1 | contig 19963 bp, 19 predicted proteins | sample DeeMarSeWOR28_12_FD_187461 | JGI IMG/M metagenome (GOLD analysis project Ga0209536, IMG submission 187461) | Marine sediment microbial communities from White Oak River estuary, North Carolina - WOR-2-8_12 (SPAdes) (version 2) | ecosystem: Environmental > Aquatic > Marine > Intertidal zone >...
CGCCGGTAAGGTTTTTTAGTGCCGGAACTTGAATACAACGAAGCAGATGTTCTAAAGCGTGCCTCGCAGGGTGACCGCGATGCTTTTGGGGAACTCTACGAGCGTTACATTGAGCGTATTTTCAACTACGTGTACTACCGGACGGGGAACACGCATGATGCGGAAGACCTCACCGCTCGCGTCTTTCAACGGGCGATGAACCACATTCAAAATTATACAGACCGCGGCGTCCCATTCTCTGCCTGGTTGTACCGCATTGCGCACAACCTGGTTGCCAACTGGCATCGTGACCGCAGCCGCAAACAGGAAATCCCTATCAATGATATTCCTGTGCTGCCTGCCAAAGGCGACCACCCGGAGACCTCGCTTGTCCGTACCGAAGAGCAGGATGCGCTTCTGAGACTCATTCGCAAACTGCCACCGGAACGACAGCATTTGCTTATTCTCAAGTTTGTGGAGAACCTCTCCAACGCTGAAATTGGGCAAATCATGGGACGCAGTGAAGGGGCTATCAAAAGTCTCTACCATCGTACGCTTCTGGCACTGCGTGACCAAGTTGGTGACCAAGATCAGTTTTAGTAAGGAGAGTGATCTATGCTTCGTATCATTACCGATGGAGCAGCTGATTTCCCTGCTGGGTGGGAAGAAGAATTCGATATACAAATCATCCCTATTAACGTTCATTTTGGCGAGGAAACATTTCTACAATATGTAGAAATAAGTTTAGATGATTTCTATAAAAAGATAGATTCGGGTTCAGTTTTTCCAAAAACATCCCAACCATCCCCACATCAATTTTCGGAGTTCTATAAAAAAATCGCCGACGAAGGCGATACGATTTTGTCAATACACGTTACCAGTAAATTGTCTGGCACATATGCATCTGCTGTGATCGCAGCAGAAGAACTAGATGGAAAATACAATGTGATCCCCTTTGATTCGGCTGGTGGCTCTTTAGGAATTGCTTTTATGTGCCGTGCTGCCCGTATGATGGATCGTGAAGGTAAAAGTGTTGATGAAATCGTAGACCATCTTGAAGCAATTCGAGAAAAAGTTGAAATCATCCTTACATTGGATAACCTCGAATATGCCCGTCGCAGTGGGCGGGTGGGTACGCTGCGCGCAGCCCTGGCTTCTGTGCTGAATGTGAAACCCATCGCTGTGCTCAAAGATGGCGTTCTAGAAATGGTGGAAAGGGTACGCACGCGAAATGCTTCTCTCGAGCGGGTATTGGAAATGGGTAAGGAATCTTTCGGTGACCGACCTGTTCATCTGGGAATAGTTCATGCGCGGGATCCAGAATCTGCAATGAAATTGTCAGGTCAGGCCAAGGAACTTTTTAACTCTAAAGATGTTGTACAGAGTGATTTATCTGTTTCTTTAGCGATCAATCTAGGCCCTGGAACGGTTGGATTGGTGCTGTACCCTGCCGAATAAGTGAGGCTATATGAGTAACCGACAGGATGAACCCTCCCCCGAAAACTTAGAAACTCTGGAAGCGCATCTGGCTGGAACCCTGCGACCTGTTTCGCCCCCGAAGCACATTGTCCAACGCTTGCGCGACCAAATTCGTTTGCCCGAGCGTGAAGTGATAGTCAGCCGATTGCGCGATTGGAACCGGCTGTTCCTGGTCTTTGGGAGTGTGATGTCTGGAATGGTGATCCTCATCACCATCACTCGGGCTTTGTACTACTTGTTCGGGCGCAGGAAAATGGCGTAACATTCAAAAAATTAAAAGAGTAGGGACACGATATATCGTATCCCTACTCTTTTAACAATCCATCACACAACTTGTGCGCCTCATCTAGCAAATCTACATTGATGGGTAATTTGAATTCCTCATTGACCCGCAAAGTCAGATAAACGGCAGCTTGCTTGAGATCGGGGGAAAGATGCGGTTCCTCGGCAATGAGTTGTAGTAAATCGTAAGCGCTCGGTGTGCGGACAATTTTCCCGCGGCTGGTATAGTATTCACGAATGGCGATGCCTGCTGCGCGGCGGGCGCAAACGCGCGCCTGCCCCTCGTTGCCTTGCGCGCGGGCGGCTTCAGCGCGGTCAAACTCATTTTGCAGTTTCTCTTTCCAATCCGTCATTGTTGGGATTATACTTGTCTCCATGAATAAATGGGAAAAACTTAAAGGTAAAGCGATTACTGCTTGTGGTGGTATTCTAAAGGATCCATCCCGATACCCTTCTAGAGAGTATAAGGGTATACAGGTGTATTTTTGCAACCAGGATTGCCTGCGTGAATTCGAAGAAGATTCAGATCGCTTTATGTCGGGCAAAGTAATGCACCCGGTGGGGCGCGCGAAATAACGAAATTTACCAGGCATCTGGTCTGCCATAATGAAAGCAGGTCGGGGCCTGGTCAGGTGTGTTGATGTTGCAGCGGGGGCGAGGGTGTTCAGTAATTCTTCGGACGGCAGTCAAACAGCCGTCCAATCTTTTCTTAATCCACAAACCGGTACTTGAGCAAAGTCCAAACCGCTTCAAATGCATCTTTGAGCTTGATCTTTTTGCCCTGTGAATAATCACGCGGGTTGAAAGTAATGGGCACTTCGAAGATGCGATATTTACGCTTGAGAATTTTAGCTGTAAATTCAGGCTCAAAGTCAAAACGTTTGGCATGGATGGTCATGCCTTCAACAACTTCTTTGCGGAAAACTTTGTAACCGGTTTCCATGTCGCTCAAAATAGTATTATAGAGAATGTTGGTCATGAAAGTAAGCATGTAATTGGCAACCATATGCCAGAACATGACAACGCGGCGCGGCCCGCCCAAAAAGCGTGAGCCGTAGACCACATCGGCGATTCCTTCTTTTAGCGGTTTGAGCAGGGTAGGATAATCTCGTGGATCGTATTCGAGATCAGCATCTTGAATAAGTATTACATCGCCTTTCGCGGCTTCTATCCCGGTGCGTACGGCTGAGCCTTTGCCTTCATTTTTATCCTTTAGGATGACACGGACATTGTTCTTACCATCCAGTTCTTTCAACAGATCGCGCGTGCCATCCATGGAGCCATCGTCAACCAGAACGATTTCCCAGGCAAGTTTTGTGTCTTGAACCCGGTTAACGATTTCACGAATGCTTTCAACTTCATTGTAAATGGGGATTATTATAGATAGTTTCATAGTTTGGGATTATAAACGAAAAAGCGTCTGACAGTTAATTCATTCTTGTAGCCATGCTATAATCGAAGGACCATCTAAGATATTCATGATGGGAGGTATTATGACTAATCCAATGCAAAAAGCTGCTCCTACTTCAACTGGTGGACTTGGCTTCATGCCGCCTCAAGTTACCAGCTTAGAAGATACTGGCCTGAACATACTCTGGTTGCAAGACCTCGTATTGAAGGTTTTATATTTTCGCGGTTATCTGAGTGGGTTTAAGATTGCGGAAGAGATTACGCTTCCCTTCGCAGGCGTTACCGATCAAATCCTGGTGGCACTAAAGACCGAGAAATTGATTGAAGTCAAATCTTCTCAAGGGGGGGGATTAGGAGAGGGCACGTACACTTATGGCATTACAGGCGCAGGAATCCAGCGTGCGCGCGAAGCCTTGGAACGCAGTCAGTATGCAGGGCCAGCCCCTGTTCCCTTCGAAGTGTATAACGAGGCTATTCGCCGTCAGAAAAGCGGACGTATGAGTGTGACCGCGCGCACTATGCGCCAGATTCTTTCGCAGATGGTGCTCTCGGAATCGACTTTTCAGCGGTTGGGACCGGCACTGAACTCCGGGACATCTATCTTTATGTATGGCCCGCCTGGAAATGGCAAGACCAGTGTCGCGCGCGCATTTGGAAACCTGGTGCTTAGTCAGAATATGTTCATCCCATACGCGTTATATCTGGATGGGCAGGTCATCAAGGTTTATGATGCCGTCAGTCACAAACTGGCTTCGGAAAGTGCCCCGGAAGCGCCCGGCACGACCACTGGACGTCTGCGCACGAATACGCGTCGCGACCCACGCTGGGTGAGAGTGCGCCGACCATTTATTGTTACTGGTGGCGAGTTAACTCTCGAAGGGCTTGACCTGGTTTTTGATGATACCCACAAATTTTATGAAGCGCCATTCCAGGTGAAGGCCAATGGCGGCATTTTGCTGATTGATGACTTCGGCAGGCAGCAGGTGCGGCCTAGAGATTTGCTCAACCGATGGATTGTTCCACTTGAAAACCGTGTAGATTACCTGACACTTCATAATGGCCGTAAAGTTGAAGTTCCCTTTGATGTGTTGATTGTATTTTCTACGAACTTACCGCCCAAAGATCTGGTAGATGAAGCTTTCCTGCGACGCTTACGCCATAAAATAGAAATTGGCGATCCCTCATACGAGGATTATCGCAAGATTTTCCAACGTGTCGCGGAAGGTAAAAAGGTTGAATACAACGACCAGGGTTTAGCCTACCTTTTGCAGGAATGGTATATCAAACGCAATCGTAAGTTGCGCGCCTCACATCCTCGCGACTTGTGTGATCAAATCCTCGATATTTCCAGCTATCTTTCTGTCCCACCTGTCATGAACCGCGAAATGATTGACCGCGCTGCACAGGCTTATTTTGTGGATATCTAATGAGAGATTGGCCGCATCCTTTGATTTTGGCTCATCGGGGTGCTTCGGTTGATGCGCCTGAGAACACCCTGGCGGCTTTTGAGCTTGCCCTTGCACAGGGGGCACATGGTGTTGAGTTGGATGTCAAGCTCAGTGCAGATAGGGAAGTAGTCGTTTTTCATGATGCAACTGTAGAGCGCACAACGGATGGTCAGGGAAAAGTAGCACAACTGAGCTTGGCTGCTCTGCGTGAGTTGGATGCAGGCAGTTTTTTCTCGGACGAATTTCGAGGTGAAAAAATTCCCACATTGGCTGAAGTGTTCGAGAAGATGGGTAATCGTACAATTATTAATGTAGAACTGACTAACTATAAAACCCCGCGGGATGGATTGGCTGATAAGGTTTGTAAGCTGGTGCAGCACTTTGGATTGCAGGATCGCGTTCACTTTTCGTCTTTTCTTTCCTCGAATCTAAAACGGACCCGTAAACTGCTTCCGGATACCCCTCGCGGACTCTTGGCCTTGGGCGGTTGGATTGGGTGGTGGGCACGTTCATTTGGTTTTAACTTTGGAGAGTATCAGGCGCTGCATCCAAACCTGAAGGACACAACTGCCCGACAGGTAGCCCGTGTGCATCGCCTGAAGCGCCGCATCATTGTATGGACGGTAAACAACGGGGAAGATATGCGTCGACTCTTTAATTGGGGTGTGGATGGTATCATTACCGACGATCCGAAACTTGCGGTGGAAATAATATCTGAACAAACATGATTCCTTACGAATGGCTTGAACAAGCTGAAAGCCGCATTTCTCCTTACATCCAAACGACGCCGCTCACTTATGATGCGGCGCGTAATCTGTATATCAAATGGGAGAATCGACAGGTGACCGGTTCGTTCAAAGCGCGTGGAGCCTTCAACAAGGTGCTCATGCTTGAAGATTGGGAGCGTGAAGTTGGGCTTGTGGCTGCTTCAGCTGGCAATCATGGACAGGGTCTTGCGTTGGCCGGGCGCGAAGTCGGCGCGAAGGTGGAAGTCTTTGTTTCGGAGCATGCAGTTCCTGCCAAAGTGGAAGCCATGCGTGCACTTGGGGCAACGATCCATGTGGTATCTGGTGGTTATCCAGAAGCAGAAACTGAAGGTAAGGCCTATGCCCAAGAACATGATAAGACCTGGGTATCTCCTTACAATGACGGGCAAATCATTGCTGGGCAGGGCACGGTTGGATTAGAGTTGTCTCGCGAATTGTCTGATGACACTAGTGCCTGGCTTGTATCAGTTAGCGGAGGTGGCTTGCTGGCCGGAATTGGTTCGTCGTTGCAGAAGCAGGCCCAACGTCCACGCTTGATCGGGGTGCAGGCTGAAATAGCCCCGTTTATGTACAGTCTATTTTATAAAGGCTCACAAGATGGCATCCCTGATTTGCCCAGCTTAGCTGACGGGTTGCTTGGCGAAGTTGAGCACGGCTCTGTGACCATTCCTATGGTCAAGCAAATGGTGGATGAGATCGTTCTGGTGGATGAAGATGAAATTGCGCGTGCCATTGCGTTTGCGTGGTACGTCCATGGGGAGAAAATAGAAGGGGCTGGAGCAGTTGGTTTGGCGGCGATCCTGTTTGGGGGTGTGAAGGCCAGCCCAATTGTAGTAGTCGTTTCGGGTGGCAATTTGGAACCTGAAGTCCATGCTGAAATCATAGAGCGTTTTGCAGGAGAAAAATGGGAATGAAACATGCACTCACCTTTCTCCTGCTCATCGTGTTGTTGGTTACATACATGCCAGTTTCCCAGGTTCTTGCTCAGACAGAACCGCCGGCAGATGTGACGCGTTTATTGGAGGTGCTTTCACCAGAAGAGCGAGTAGGTCAGTTATTCCTGGTGACTTTTACCGGAACGGATACAAGCGTAGAATCGCAAATCTATGATCTGGTAACGAATCATCATGTAGGTGGCGTGGTTTTGTTGGCCGAAAATGACAATTTCAGCCCTACGCCAAAAACAGTTTCTGGCGCGCACCAGTTGATTTCTGATTTGCAGCATATTGAATGGGATAGCGCTGAGACACCATTCCCTGATTCTGATACTGGAGCAACACAGCTACGAGCCTACGTGCCTCTATTTGTTGGAATTGAACAGGAAGGCGATGGACACCCATCTGACCAAATCCTGAACGGACTAACTCCAATCCCAAGCGCAATGTCATTAGGCGCTACCTGGAAGCCTGATCTGGCGCAGCAGATCGGTGAAATACAAGGTGATGAATTGGCAGCCCTGGGATTCAATTTATACTTGGGTCCGTCCCTGGATGTCTTGGATACGCCCAACCCGGCTGCACGCGGTGACATTGGCACGCGTGCTTTTGGCGGTGATCCATATTGGGTAGGTGAAATGGGGAGAGCATTTATCAGTGGTTTGCATTCTGGAAGCAATGGGCGTATGTTGGTGATTGCCAAGCATTTTCCGGGTTTGGGTAGTTCAGATAGACCTGCAGACGAAGAAATTGCCACTGTACGTAAATCACTGGAGCAGTTGAAGCAGATCGAGTTGGCGCCCTTTTTCGTAGTAACAGGTAACGTGCAGGATACCCTGGCAACTGCGGATGGCTTGCTGGTTTCACACATTCGTTTTCAGGGCTTTCAGGGCAATATTCGTGCGACCACTCGTCCGGTCAGTTTTGATCAAACAGCTTTGGCGGATATGCTGGCTTTACAGGAGTTATCTGATTGGCGCGGCAACGGTGGCTTAATCGTTAGCGATGATCTTGGAAGTCGAGCGGTCCGTGTCTTCTATGCGCCTGCAAATGAAGGCTTCTCGGCACAGCTCGTGGCGCGAGATGCTTTCTTGGCCGGGAATGATTTGTTGTATCTTGGCAATATCACTTCCAGCGATGCAGAAGATACGTATGCCACCACGGTTGATGTGCTGGAGTTTTTTGCCCAACGGTATCGTGAAGACCCGGCCTTTGCACAGCAGGTTGATGAAGCTGTTTCACGCATTCTGACTCATAAGCTTCAATTATTTGAGCGTTTTCAAATTTCAGATGTTCTTACACCAATCGCCCCACTTGCGGGGATAGGGCAATCGCAGCAGCCTGTCTTTGATGTGGCGCGCAATTCAGCAACGCTCATCAGCCCAAATGCGCAGGAACTGGCATCCATTTTCCCTTCGCCTCCAACTTTGCGCGATCGGTTGGTTTTTATTACAGATACCGTAGAATACACACAGTGTAGTGATTGCCAGGCAGCCTCCTTACTGTCCTATACTGCCTTGCAGGATGCAGTCGTTCGTCTCTATGGGCCAACCGCAGGCGGCCAGGTTTCTGAAGCGCGCCTGGACTCTTATACCTTTGATGACCTAGAAGCTTTGCTAAATGGGGTGGAATTAGAGACGATGGAATTCGAGATCAATCGTGCCACATGGATTGTTCTATCCTTGTCGGGTGCCAGCCGTGGTCAGCCTGAATTGGTTAGTCGTTTCCTCTCCGAAAGACAGGATTTGTTGCGCGAGAAGCGAATTGTATTATTCTCATTTGCAGCACCTTATTATCTCGATGCAACCGATATTTCCAAGTTGAGCGCTTATTATGGGCTGTATAGCAAACAACCTGCTTTTATTGATGTCGCAGCCCGTTTACTGTACCAAGAATTAACGCCATTGGGATTCTCGCCAGTTTCGATTCCGGGAACTGGGTATGACATGATAAATATTACTCGCCCGAACCCGAACCAGGTAATAACGCTCTCTCTGGACCTTCCACCTGATTCCGTTCCAACAAGCTCGCCTACTCCACCCGTTCTTTTTATCACCCAAACTCCAGTTCCAACAACGGTTCCTGAACCAACGCCTATTCCTTTGTTGGGCATTGGAGATACGATCAATGTGCGTACGGGTGTGATTCTCGATCACAACCAGCACACGGTTCCAGATGGCACAGTTGTGCGATTCACTATGCTGTTGAGCGGTGAGGGGGGTGGAATCATTCAGCAGGTGGACCAGGTTACCACACGTGGTATAGCACGGGCTTCATTTGCATTGGAGAAACCGGGATTAGTAGAAATTCATGCTTTGAGCGAACCAGCCATCATCTCGGAGGCGATCCAGATTGACGTTAGTTCAGGTCTGCCTGCTGCTATCACTGTAGTAGCGCCATTTCCTACTGAAACCATGCCCCCTCCGACCCCGATTCCGCCTACACCTGTGAAGGAAGATGAATTTATCACCCCTGAGGGTTATCCGCGCTTTACAGGTTGGATACTTGTGGTTATGTTTGTTGTATTCAGCGCCTTATTGGCTTTTTGGGCAGGCAGCCGCTTACACTCATTGCAATGGGGCTGGCGTTGGGGGATATGCGTTCTTTTGGGTGGTCTGATTGGATATAACTTTATCGCGCTGGACTTACTTGGCAGCACACAAGTTGTGCTGGAAAATGGCTTGAGTGCCGTATTGGTGATGTCTGGGGTGGGGGAATTGATCGGACTGGGCGTTGCCTGGATCTGGTCTCGGCAGGCCTAGCGAACCAGAGTTGTAATCAAACTGAGCAGGAATAATCCTGCTGCTACCCATAACAATATGCTATCTGGTGGGGATGTAATCGTTTCCCATATGGAGGGAGTGTTTTGCTGTCTTGAGACCGCTGCAGGTATGGCTGGCGGCTCATGAGTGCCTAGCAGAGACTGTCGCAAGATTTCAATAGATTCGGGGCGCTGGTCCGGATGCAAAGACATGGCCCAAAAAATAGCGCGTTCGGTGCGATTGCTAACGGTCGGATTGATCTGTCTTATTGGGAGCAGACTGTCGGGCTGTAAGAAGCGCTTGCGTGCATCTGCCGGGGATTCGTTGGTTAACAAATGGTAGAGAGTTGCGCCAAAGGCATAAATGTCGGCACGTACGTCCGTATGTAAGCCATCGCCGCCATATTGCTCCAATGGTGTGTAAAGAGCTGTCCCCTGTCCCTGGATGACCGTGATGGTAACTTCTTCTGGGGCCATGATTTTGACCAGCCCAAAATCTACCAGCTTGAGCAGGCCGTTAGGCATAATTTTTAGATTGCTGGGTTTGATGTCACGATGCACGATAGATGGTTCCTGGTTGTGCATAAAAGACAGTGCATCGGCTAATTGATTCCCCCAGTTGATTACATCTTTTTCAGCAAGAAAGGTTTTTTGACGACGGGCATCCAGCATCAATGTGCGTAGATCATCCCCTGGTACATAGTCCATCACCAGGTAGTCGCGCTCACCGCTAGAGAAAAAGTCCGATACCTTAGGCAGATTGGGGTGGTCTAAGCGCGCAAGCACAGTAGCCTCGCGAAAGAATTGTTCGCGGGCCTGTTCCAGGACTTTGTCTGGGAGGTTGCGGTCGTAAAGAACTTCCTTTAACGCACAAAGGCGGCCAGACAACCGCAAATCTTCAGCCAGGTAAATGGAGCCCATTCCACCCTGGCCGATCCGTTCGCGGACCTGGTAGCGACCACGCAAGACCTCCCCGTTCTTGAGCGGGAAAGACATATTCGATTTGTTTCCTAAAGCAGGCTGTGCAGGGTAATTTTCGGCGTTGATTCTGCACAGAAATTTGCTTTTCTGCTATATTATACCCAATGTGCAACTACCTTAAAAGATTGCACATTGGGTATATTATAATTGCTTTCTGTATTTGAAGCATTGAGGTTTTATGGAGATTTCACTGGAAGAATATCCCATGTTAGTCGCGCAAGAAGGGCCGCTCAGTGACCAGCGCTGGCCGCTGGCGCGGACTGTTGTGCTGGGTCGCGATTCGACCTGTGATATTGTCATCCCTGATAGGCAGGTTTCCCGTTACCATGCGCGCATCACGCCGACGCAAGAAGGTATGATCCTCGAAGACCTGGGCAGCAAGAACGGCACGCATTGCAATAGTACACCGCTTACGGCTCCCCTGGTGCTTCAGGATGGAGATATGGTGCAGATCGCGCTGATACAGAAATTTCAATTCCTGACTTCGGATGCGACCATGCCGTTAACAGAGGGTGCTGGCCGTCCCGGTCGCTTAATGATGGATGCGCGCTCGCGCCGTGTGTGGATTAACCAACAGCAACTTGAACCACCGTTATCTGCGCAACAGTACAAGCTTCTATGGTTACTTTATGAAAACCAGGGACAGGTTATCAGCCGTGCTGATTTGATTGCTGTCGTGTGGGGTGAGGAACAATCAGTGGGGGTATCTGACCAGGCCTTGGATGCGCTCATCCGCCGCCTGAGAGATCGGTTGGCATCGCTTGATCCAGCACACCAGTATATTGATACCGTGCGCGGGCATGGGGTGCGGTTGGATAATCCACCTGCATGATCCACGCCCTAAGGGTTTTTACGAAATACCCTCGAATGGAGTGGGAGATGGCAAGACCTTTAGGGGTTTTGAAATCTTATGTCTGAAATTAAACTTCCATTAGATCAAGTATTACAGGGGGATTGCGTTGACACCCTTCGTTCTTTGCCTGAAAAATCAATCGATCTAATCTTTGCTGATCCCCCATACAATTTACAACTTTCACAAGATTTATGGCGTCCCAATCTCACTAAGGTAGATGCAGTAGATGACTCTTGGGATCAATTTCCCAGTTTCGAAGAATACGATACTTTCACGCGCAACTGGTTGACTGCCTGTCGGCGCGTGCTCAAGGATACTGGCACAATTTGGGTAATCGGTTCCTATCATAATATTTATCGGGTTGGGGGAATTCTTCAAGATCTGAAGTTTTGGATACTAAACGATGTCATCTGGGTCAAGACCAACCCCATGCCCAACTTCCGAGGGGTGCGTTTTACCAACGCGCACGAAACTTTGCTCTGGGCGCAAAAGGAAAAAGGGGCACGTTATACATTCAATTATCGTGACATGAAGGCCCTGAATAACGATTTGCAAATGCGCAGCGATTGGGTACTTCCGTTGTGTACCGGGTCAGAGCGAGTCAAGTTGAACGGACAGAAAGCACATTCCACACAAAAACCCGAAGCCCTCTTGTATCGAGTCATAATGAGCAGTTCCAATCCCGGTGATGTGATATTGGATCCATTCTTTGGCACAGGGACGACCGGTGCTGTTGCCAAGAGGCTAAATCGTCATTGGATTGGCATCGAGCGTGTTGAAGAATATGTCCGCGTGGCACAAGAGCGGATTGACGGGATTCAGGCCTCAGTTGGGGATGATGCGATTTTCGCTTCTTCATCTGGACGAAAAGCCCGTCGTGTTCCCTTTGGCCGATTGCTGGAAATTGGCCTGATTCAGCCAGGACAATCCTTATATCTGGGTAAATCCGGTAAGATAGAAGCAATTGTCCGTGTGGATGCATCACTCTTGTGTGGCGAACTGTCTGGGTCTATCCATAAAGTCGCAAAACAGTTATTGGGTGCACCTGCCAACGGTTGGGAAAAATGGTATTACGTGGATGAGCAAGGAGACCAGCAACCCATAGACCGATTGCGAAAGAAATATTTGGAGATGGAAAAGAATGGACGCTAACCTCGAAAAGAATCTTGCTGAGATGATCCGTTCCAGCCGCGTGGCTGGGCTGGGAACATTGCGCGATGGCGTGCCATTGGTATCGATGATAGCGTATTTACCTGAAGAAGATTTTTCGGCCTTTTATATCCATGTCAGCCAGTTGGCACAGCATACCAGGGCTATGCAAGCTGATTCACGTGTTGGATTATTGATCTCCCAAGCCGATGACGGTCGCCCCGATCCGCAGACACTGGGGCGTATCTCGATACTTGGCACAGCAGAGCAGGTTCCAATAGGTGACCCAATGTATTCGAAAATTCAATCTCGCTATGTTACGCGCTTCCCGCAATCTGCGCCGTTGTTTGGGTTTGGTGACTTCGGGCTATGGCGGATTGCCCCCAAGTCTGCACGGTTTGTGGCTGGCTTTGCCCAGGCGTTCAATTTGACGCCAGACGCCCTGAAGCGAGTGGCGAAGAGTTAGGCCATATTTCTTCATAATAAAACAGGCCGTCACCCAGGAGATGACGGCCTGTTGCTTATCCCATATTTTTCTTCATCGAAAACTTTAGAACGGTTTTATATAAGGTTTCCAGCTTTTCTGTCAGTTCTTGGGCTTGCTCGCCGCCCTGACCTGCCTGTCCCTGTGCTTCAAGTTGGGCCATCAATCCACCGAGTGTGTTTGTCAAGTCTTCGTTGATCTTATCTTCATTCTCATTCAGCAATTTCTCGACGGCTGCATCATCAGGCGCTTCAAGCAATTGCTCGATGAAGGCCACTTCTGGAGGAGGGGCGCTGGCTTCTTGCAGCACTTCCACCATCTTTTGCAATTTCCCCATGCGCTCGTAATCATTTTTCTCGGAGGCCTGTCGCATCATCTGGTTGACAAGGTCTACGGATTCCTGGGTAAATCCCTGGATGTTTTCACGCGTAGCCTTGGCAATATCTTCCTGCTCAAGCAGTTTGTCGATAAAAGCCTGAGACTCTTTATAGCGTTCCTCCAATTGACGGTCCACTTCGTTGACATAATCCAACAGCTTTTCTCGCAACTCTTCCAGTTTTTTCTTCTCGTCACCTTTGGCTGCATCGAGTTTCTCTGTCAGATTTTGGAAGAAGGTGTAATCCATGCCGCCGCGTGCCATGCTGACGTATGCCCGGATGCGGGCATCGCTGGGAGCCTCGATAACCAGGTCGAGCAATACCTCGCGTGTCAGACCTTGTCCCGCTTCTTGCAAGGCTTTTGAGGCTGCGTCCATTTCACCAACAGTCTCCTGCAACCCGCGGCCGAATTCTGTCTCTTCGAGCAACTGCTTCTGGATCTCGGCCATTTGTTTGGCAACCGGTTCCTGCCCACTGCCCATTGCGCTTTGCGCCACGCGGCTGAACAATGCAAAGAATTGCTCGTCTACCAGGGCAACGTTCTGCTTGATGATTTCAGAGCGGATATCTGCTCCCGAAGCCTGAATCAGGCGCTCGATCAGAGAGACGCGGTCTTGCTGCTCCTTGATCATTTCTGGCGTGATGCCATCTTTTCCCAGGATGGTCTCGATCATGGATTCATAGGTCAGGTTGGCCTGCGGTTTGAACAAATAGGCTTTGCGCTTTTCAGATGGCAGGCGCTCTGTCACTTTTTTGATGAGCGGCCCGATCGTTTTTTCTTGTTGATCTAAAGGCATTCCCAACTCTGGTGGGAAGAACGTGAGCAGCAGTTCATTTTCATTATCATGATAAACAATCGGTGTGGCCAGGCGGCCTTGAAATCCGCAGTGCGGGCAGCGTGCCATGTTGGAAACACCACCCAGCAGGCGTTGCTTTGCGCCGGGATCGTTAGTTACGTCAAAAAGCTGTTCGACATTGGCCTGAATTGGCTGTCGGCATTGCGGGCAGGGTACTTGGGTTTGAGGCATAGTTAATATCTAACTTTCTAATTGAGTTTTAGCGAAGGCTTATTTTACCCTCTATTTCAATAACTTTTCCAAACGGTCAACATAATCAGACATCACGGCAAAGGCTTCTTCTACAGGCTTTGGGCTGGTCAGGTCTACACCGGCCTTTTTGAGCACTTCCAGCGGATAATCGGATGAGCCGGATTTCAGGAAGCCCAGATAGTCTTCCACTGCGCCCGGTTCGCCGCGCAGCACACGGTTGGAAAGCGCCTGCGCGCCTGATATTCCTGTCGCATACTGGTAAACGTAATAATCGCTGTACAGGTGACCGAAGCGTGCCCAGGTCATGCCCATATGTTCGCGCTTGAAATGTACTGTATCGCCGTAGGCCTCGCCGAACAGGTCAGCCATCAGATTAATGAGCGAGTCAGCTGTCAGCGGCTGGCCGTTTTCGATGCGGTTATGCGTTTCCAATTCGAAGCGTGCCAGGGTGGGCATGATGAAGAAGTAGCGGTAATAATTCGCCATGGCCTCTTCGATAACCGAGATCTGGAAATCGCGGTCAGGGTTGGTTTTAAGCAAATAGTCACGCACCATAGCCTGATGGAAGTTTGATGCAACTTCAGCGACGAAGAGTGAATAATCAGCGTAGACCAGAGGCTGGTTCTCCCATGTCAGATAGGAGTGCATCGAGTGACCCAACTCGTGTGCCAGCGTGGACAGGCTGAAGATCGAATCCGTGTAAGACATCATGATGAACGGATGCGTTCCAGGCGCGCCCCATGAAAATGCGCCATTGCGTTTGCCTTTGTTTGGATATACATCTACCCAGCGCTCTTCGAGACAGCCATTGCGCATGATGCCGACGTAGTCCTTGCCCATTGGCAGCAAGCCCTCGGCAATCCATTCCACAGACTGTTCAAAGGGAATCTTGGCGCGGTTCTTTGTCAAGGGAGCCCACATATCGTAGGGCTGTAGCTCGTCCAATCCGAGAGTCTTGCGCCGGATTTCAAAATATTTTTGCCAGACAGGAAAATTCTTTTTGAAAACTTCGATAAGGTTATGGAAGACCGATGTTGGGATGTTGTTCTCGTATAGCATCATGTCCAGGGCAGAGTCATGCTTACGCACCCGACTCTGGAACACGTTTTGTTTTATAGAAGTGGTCAAATTGGTAGCAAGTGTATTCTTGAACTTCAGAAGTTCTGCGTAGTAATTCTCCCATACAGTTTGGCGGGCTACGCGGTCATCCTGTGCATTTACTTTAAGGATGGTGGTTTCGTTTGAATCGATCGGGGTGCCCTGACTATCATGGCCGGGCTGGGCTTGCATGTCTGCATTAGTCAACATGCTGGAGGATGTAGATGGCCCACCAAAAGGATCGGACAGCATCCCCATGATCTCTTCGACTTCACCGGAACGCACATGTGCTTGCATGCGGAATAAGTTGGCAAAAAAGTGCTTATAAACGGTCAAACGCGGTTCGGTTTCCGCCCATTTCATCAAGGTTTCCTCACCAATTGCTAGCAATTCAGGCTTGATGAATGAGGCTGTCGCAGCTAACTGCCCGTACATGCTGCGCGCCTTGCCAGACATAGCGGCTGCATTTTGGTCGGTGGTATCCACGCTATAGGAGAAGCCTGCATAAACATAAGCACGCTCCCCGCGCACTGTATAATCTTCCTGCATTTCTAGGGCATCAGCCAAAACAGATGCGCTTTCAGCCAGATTTCCCTGGAATTTTTTGAGTTCCGGCAGATTGGCAAGGATGTCATCTACTTCGGCTTCCCAGTCTTTTTTGGTAGCGAAAATGCTTTCAGCGTTCCAAGTGTAGTCTGGATTAGCTTCGTTTCGTGCAGGCAGAGTGGTAGCCATAATAAATCCTTGTTTGTGTGTTGTTAGCGTGGAAGCGAGAAGCAGATTCTTGCACCGTTATCAGGCTTTGAATCTGCCCAGATGCGGCCACCGTGGGCCTCAATGATTGCACGGGCGAGATAAAGCCCCAACCCGGCCCCCTTGGTTTGTTTGACGGCGTTGGTTGAACGGTAAAAACGGTCAAAGATATGTGGCAGGTCACGAGCTTCAATGCCGGCACCCTGGTCGCTGACGCAAATGATAACCTGCTCGGGGCGAACCTGTCCACTGATGAGGATTTCGCCTTTGTTGGTGTATTTAATGGCGTTCGAAATCAGATTGGATAAGACCTGCTCAATCCGATTCTCATCGGCCAAGATTACGGGACACTCATCAGGGAATTCGGTCACAATGGTGTGGTTTTTTGTCTGCGTGCGGAAGCGTTCGGCCAGCCGCTCTGCTAGGATGGGCATGGAGACATCTGCGCGATTCAGGCTGAGACCACCAGCCTGCAGTCGGGAAGCATCCAGCAGGTCATCGACCATCCTGGACAGGCGGTCCGCTTCTTCCACGATGACGTCAAGACTATCATTAACAACACCCCGGTCCCACTTTGCATCGTCTCGGCGCAGAGTGGATGCATAGCCTTTGATGAGAGCTACCGGTGTGCGGAGCTCATGACTCACGATTGAAATGAATGTGGATTTAATCTCCTCAGCAGTGCGGAAATGGGTGATGTCGCGCACGCTGGCGAGGATGTTGCGCAGTTTGCCATCTTCGGAGAGAAGAGGAGCATACGTCACGCCAACGGGCAGGGGTTGGGATTCCGTTCTTTCAATATCGCCTTCTACATATAAAGTAGCGTTGGGCGTCAGCGGCCAGCCGCCACGTTCGGCTTCTTCGAGTGTAGTGCCCTGTGGGTCGCGCGCCCAACGGATGATTTCATCATGTGGATTGCCTTCTAAATCTATGCGACTTTTCTCTATCATCTTCTCGAAAGATTCGTTGACCCGTTCGATAGTATGATCGGCGTTGAGGATTAGGATGCCATCCGCGGCAGAGTCGAGCAAGGCATCAAGACGCTGCTTTTCGTAGGTGACCTGTCCGTAAAGTTGGGCGTTGTAGACGGCGATGGCAGCCTGGTCGGCAAAGGATTGCAGGAGCCGCCGGTCGTTGGTAGAGAACAGATCGGGATAATTGCGGAAGATAAAGATGACGCCGATCAGTTGTCCGTGCGCGGAGAGCGGCAGGCCGACGCCGTTGAGCAATCCTTTGCTGGCGGTGTAAGTCAGGTTCTTGAGCATGTGGTTGAGTTCACCCACATCCAGTTCACGGACTTTTTCTTCTGCCAGCAGGGGGGTGAGATAGCTCAGGAAAGCGGGAGCAATTCCATGGGCGGTTGCGACGCGCCAGCCATCCTGCTCTTTGAGAGTGATCAGCCCAGCTTGTCCGGCAAGCATCTCAATGGAGATGCGTAAAATACGTGCCAGCAGTTTTTCCAGGTCAAGTTCCTGGGTCAGGGCGCGCGAGATTTCGAGTAAGTAGTCCCGTTGGCGGACGCGGAAATCAGGTAACATTTTTTTGTCGCGTTGTGTAGAAGTTTTCTTATTTTATCATCCGCGAATCGGTGAAGTGTAAGAATTTTGTTGTATCAGCATTAACAGGGTGGGTATCACACGAATGCCCGATTGACTTAATATATCTGTCCCTTTATGATTCGAGTGTAACAAACGGAGACTTTTTATGTATAACAATAAATTTCGCTTGGGATTAGTTATAGTAATTGCGGTCGTTTGTGGATTGGTATTGGCATCGTGTGCTCCAGCAGTGCCTCCGCTGGATGATTCGTTAGTCAAGCCCTATCAAGGTGAATTAGAAAGGCAGCAACAAATTGCTCAAGCAGTGGCCCTAAATTACGATGAATTGAAAACAGCTGTGATCGACCCGGTTTCGGGGGAGAGTCTGCGTTCAGAAGTGTTCGGTGTTTATCCTGCCCGTCCAAGTGATCTTTCTCAAGGGAGTACTGCTTGCGAGGGAAGAGACTGTTATCGGGTTGATGTTTACAACTATGCTTCCAATTCGACCATTTCAACGGTTGTCAATTTACAGGGACGCGAGGTAGTAGAGTTTGTAGCACTTGAATCAGTTCAACCTGAAGTACCACCATATTTGGCGGAAAGGGCTATTGAAATTGCTTCTACTTCGCCAGAAGTGGCCGAGGCGCTTGGGTTTAACCCGTCTGAGGTTGATCCGCTGTACTACAATGTCAAAACATCTCTCAAGAATACGGCTTGTGAGATCTCGATGCATTTATGCGTTGCTCCAACATATGTTGTAGAAGATCGTGGTTTATGGGCTATCGTAGACCTGACCGATGAACGCTTAGTTGGCTTGCGTTGGACGGATATGGGTGAATCCACCGGTGGTTTTGTCACTCAGGAAACATTAACCTATGAAGAAATTTCGGCAAACTATTGCGAGAAGATGAACACCTTGGAAGAAGGCCCCTGGACATTTGATTACATCCTGACTAGTTCCGATGGCATTAATCTGACGAATGTGCAGTATCAGGGTAAATCGGTGTTATCTAATGTCAAGCTGGTGGACTGGCATGTCAGCTACTCGCATCGCGATAAATTCGGTTATAGCGATTCGATCGGATGTCCATTGTTCAGTTCAGCGACAGTTTTGGCCAGCGGTGGTCCAGAGATCGAGTTGATCGAAGTGGACGGGCAGAAAGTCGGATTTTCTTTCACACAAGATTTCCAGAACGCCAGTTGGCCTAAAACTTGTATGTACCGTTACCAGCAGCGCTTCGAGTTCTTTGATGATGGCAGTTTCCGAGTGTTGGCAGTCAACATAGGACAGGCATGTGGTGTCCCTGGTACATACCGTCCCAACTTGCGCATCCAATTCCCGACCGACAAATCGTACACCTTCTCAAGTTGGGATGGCAGCACTTGGCAGCCCTGGGAGGTGGAAGGGTGGCAATTGCAGTCGGAAATGTATACCCCTCAAGGTGCTCAATTCCGTATTCTAAGCACGGATGGTACAGGGTACGAAATTGCTCCCGGGGCTGGTCAACCACCGGATGATCACAAAAGTGATAATGCGTATGTATATGTAACGCACTATCATCCTGGAGAAGGGGATACTGATCTGTGGACTCTGGGTGAATGTTGTAACACAGATTTCCATCAAGGGCCAGAAATGTTTATTGATGAAACACCCGAATCAATTGTAGAGAGCCCGCTGGTGCTGTGGTATGTGCCTCAGCTGGCGATCGATGTTACCCCCGGTTCGGAATATTGTTGGGCTGATACAAAGGTGGAGCAGGGAATGTATGTTCCAGTTATCTGGCCCTGTTATGCCGGCCCTCTATTTATGCCCATTCAACCCTGACTATGCCCAAGCGGACGCGAAAGAAACATTTAAAGCGGGCAAGAAAAACGCAATCATCGGATCTTTCCAGATCGATATTATTTTTAGTCCTATCTTTAGTCGCAATGATGACAGTGCTGTTTTTGTTGTGGCAACGCGCATCTTATCCTTTGCCAATCTTTTTACGGACTCCCGTGCCTCCTACAGCTACTCTTAACCTGGCATACAGAGGTGTTGAAGATTGCCGGGCACTCCCAAAATTCTTTGATGATATGGGAATAGCACCCAACCCGCTTGTCGGAACGTCTTTTCGTGGTTATGTTGGATTTGTGGTGTACGACCGCAACGGATCCGAACAATTTATCCAGCACCCCAGTTGGAGACAGGCAGGCAACCTGGGAGGATTTATCAACGACAGCCAGGGAAATTTTTATGTGATCCCGGTTCCCTTCGTGAGTGTGGAGCTCAATCCACCTGAAAAACAGTCCATTCTGTATCGCATCGATTCTTTGACCGGAGAAATGGCTCCGATATTAACACTGCCTGCTGCCTCCCCGCCTTCTACCAATAACCCGTTTGGCTTAATGGGGTTGGGATTGGACTGCGAGACCAACAGTCTGTATGTCACATCGGTGGCCGGTTCGAGCGCCACGCAGGAGCTGGGGCGCATTTTCCGAGTCGACCTGAACACCATGCAAGTCGCAGATCAGCTTGAAGGCGTGGACGCGATCGGCGTGGGTGTTTTCAAAGGAGTAAGGGGGAAACGTTTATACTATGGTGCTGCACGTGCCCCACTGGTTTTTTCGGTCTTGCTTG
>Ga0209536_100005360_pt1 | contig 19961 bp, 17 predicted proteins | sample DeeMarSeWOR28_12_FD_187461 | JGI IMG/M metagenome (GOLD analysis project Ga0209536, IMG submission 187461) | Marine sediment microbial communities from White Oak River estuary, North Carolina - WOR-2-8_12 (SPAdes) (version 2) | ecosystem: Environmental > Aquatic > Marine > Intertidal zone >...
GTTCCACCTATACTTGTTGCTGTTGTTGATCATATGGCCCTCTTGCTACTTTGAAGAGTTAGTTTTCTCTGATAAATTTTAATTTATCAGAGAAATACTATATTTTGCCATATGGCACAAATATAGGCGGAACTATAGAGCCTGAAACATTAAATGGCTAAAATGTAGGCGGACTCTTCATCTTAAATGGACGTATCTACCAAGTACTTGTTCAACGGCTGATGCACAAGCGCTTATTGATTGACATTTCGATCCGAATAAAACATAAAAAAGCAAATGCAATGCTAACCGAAAGGGGGTCGAGGATGAAAAAATTATTGGCTATTTTCTGCGGTTGGGCACTGATTCTGAGCGTGGTTGGTGTACAGGCCGAGGTTAAAAATCCGGACACCTTTGTACTGGCTGACTACCGGACGGTCCAGACCATTGACCCGGCTGCATCCTACGATGTGGCTGGATCAATGCGAATCTGGAATATGTATGAGACCCTGATCTTCTTTGACGGTAGCTCCACGGAAAAATTCGTGCCGCTGCTGGCCGCCGAGGTCCCAACAGTGGCAAATGGCGGCATCTCAGCTGATGGCCAAACATACACATTTAAAATTCGCAAAGGGGTAAAGTTTCATGCCGGTGGAGAATTGACACCGGAAGATGTGGTTTATTCTTTTAAGCGCCATATGATTTTGGACCAGGATGGTGGTCCCATGTGGATGCTGCTCGAAGCCCTGACCGGAAATGGCTCGACCCGGGATAAAGATGGTAAAATCATAGACGGTGTGTTTGACACCATCGACCGGGCCGTTGAGGCCAAAGGAGACAGTGTTGTTTTTCATCTGCCTAAACCCTACCCGCCCTTAATGAGTATCCTGTGTTATACGGCCGCTTCGGTGGTAGATAAGGAATGGTCCATCGCACAGGGGTGTTGGGATGGAAACATTCAAAATGCCGCTAAATACAACAATCCGGGGCCTGGACTTGAACCGCTGCAAAAAATAGAAAACGGAACCGGTCCATACCGGCTGAAGCAGTGGGAACCGGCCAAACAGTTTGTATTTGAACGCTTTGAGGGCTACTGGGGTCCCCAGCCCAAAATCAAGACCGCCATCGTTAAATATGTTAAAGAGTGGAGTACCCGCAAGCTGATGCTTCAAAATGGCGATGCCGACCGGGTGGTGGTTGATACCCCCTATGTGCCGGAAGTCAAAGCCATGAAGCAACTAAAGATCTACGAAGTACCCCAGTTAGGTTTTACGGCCGGTATGTTCTGCCGGAAGATCAATCCGGCCGGCAACCCGAATATCGGTAGCGGCAAATTGGACGGTAACGGTATTCCGCCGGATTTTTTCTCCGATATTAATGTGCGCAAAGCATTTCTGCACGCCTTTGATCGTGAGACGTACAAACAGGATGTATTTCACGGCCTGGTCATTATGCCCACCAGCCCCAACGTTGAGGGGTTGCCTTATCACCAAGCGGTGCCGGTGTATGCGTTTGACTTAAAAAAGGCTGCTGAATACATGCAAAAGGCCTGGGACGGCCAGGTGTGGGAAAAAGGCTTTAAAATGATCATCACCCATAATACGGGCAATGAAATGCGCGAAGCGGCGGCGGTGATGCTGGCCGAAAATATCATGTCCCTGAATCCCAAATTTAGAATCGACGTGCGTAATGTGGAGTGGAAGGACTATGTGGTTAAAATTCGTGATTTTCAGTACCCGATGTTTTTGAGCGGCTGGGGGGCTGATTATGCCGATCCGCACAATTTTGTCTATCCGTTTATGCATTCAAATGGATATTATGGTAAATTTATGGCTTTAAAAAACGACAAAATTGACGCCCTGTGCGATGCGGGCATTGAAAATGTAGATCCAAACAAACGCGCCCAAATCTATGCCGAGCTACAGAACATCTGGCATGCGGATGCCATCGGTATTCCGCTTTACCAGCAGATCGTGGTTCGTGCCTACCGGGATTATGTGCACGGATTTGTTCCCAACGCCATGTTTACTGATGATAATGAGGTAATCAAGCGCATTTTTAAGAAATAGAACCTCAAAAAGGTTGAGCCCGTTGGCCCGTTAGCCCGTTTGCCGGTAAGTCATTTTCCTATCTTATTCGGTTCAACGGGCTCAATCCGCCGGAGGCGGACTCCACTTTTGAATCGGTTTTACGCCTTGCTTTGATCAACAAAAATTATTAATCGGTGAGCACGTTGCCGGCATTCCATCGGAGGCGTGCTCCACCGGTTTAACGGGCTTAACCGGCCCAACCGGCCCAACCGGCCAACCGACAGACTATGCTCGCCTATATTACGCGCCGGTCTTTACTGCTGATATTCGTGCTGTTCGGGGTATCTATTCTGATCTTTGGTATCTTAATGACCTTCAGTCCCGAACGCAGAGCCGCCACATTTGTCAACTCGCCCCAGCAAGCCAAAGACATCCCCAGGATTATTAAGCAGTTCGGTCTGGATGATCCTTTTTACGTCCAATATGTTCGCTGGATAAAAGAGGTTTTTAAAGGCAACCTGGGCTGGTCCCTGGTAGCCAGCAGGCCGGTGTCCGAGGCCTTCTGGAATTATTTTCCCGTTACACTGGAGATGAATTTATTTGCCGCTCCGATTGTGATCATCTTCGGTATCTGGCTGGGGACATTGTCCGGCATCCATCGGGATACATGGATCGACCATGGCACGCGTATTCTGGCCATTGTTGGCTGGTCGTTGCCGACCTTTCTCTTCGCTCTGGTATTGCTGATGATATTTTACGGGTATTTTCAAATTTTTTCGCCGGGCGTGCTCAGCGATCAGCTGACCATGTTCATATTGGACAATCCGGATTCATTTAAATCTTACACCGGTTTGTTCACGGTCGATGGAATTCTGAACGGACGCTTGGACATTACCTTAAATGCCTTGTCTCACCTGGTACTTCCGGTCCTCACCTACGTGATCGTTGTGGTGGCCCTGAATATGCGGGTGATGCGCTCGGGGATGATCGAGGAACTATCCAAAGAATATGTGATGACGGCCATCGCCAAGGGCGCAGACAAGAAAACCATTCATATCAAGCACGCCCGGCGCAATGCCCTTCTGCCAGTTATAACGGTGGCCGGTCAGCTGGTGGCCTATTCGATGGAAGGCAGTGTCGCTGTTGAAGTCGTTTTTAACCGGCATGGCATCGGCTGGTGGCTGGCGGAATCAGCTGTCCAGCTTGATATACCGGTCCTGATGTGTATTTGTCTGTTTATGGCTGTTATTTTCGTGATCACCAATCTGACGCTGGATATTTTGTATGCGTATATTGATCCCAGAATCCGACTTAACTAGGTTGAGCCCGTTACCCGTTAGCCGGTTGGCCGGTTAGATCATATCAGACATTTTCTTATTTTAACGGGCTCAACCGGCAACGGGCGAACCTAATAAATTTTTGTCAGAATTTTGTTTAATCCCATAAAACGAATCAAACTATTTAAGTAATAACGATGACAGATCAGCATCCCAGATTGCGCGAGCTTAAATTTACGCTGAAGCGCATTTTTCGAAATCCGTCAGCAGTCATCGGATTCCTTTTGATTCTGTTTTTTTTGGCGGTGGCAATTTTGGCACCTTACATCGCGCCACCGAAATACGCCCACAATCCTTATCTGATGCCTCACAAGGGTTTTTCACCCACCCCCAAGCCACCCAGCAAAACCCACATCTTTGGCACCGCTTCGGGTCAATACGACATTTTTTATGGTGTGGTCTGGGGCACCCGTACGGCATTTAAAATCGGGCTTTTTGTGGTGGGTTTTGCAGCTCTGGTGGGAATCGCCTTGGGGGCCATCTCCGGTTATTACGGTGGTATCATTGATGAGGTGCTCATGCGGGTCACCGATATCATGTGGGCCATACCCACCTTGGTGCTGGCCATGACAATTGTGGTGGCCTTCGGGCGCGGACTCGATAAAATTATGATTGCGCTGGCGCTGGTGGGCTGGCGCTGGTATGTGCGCGTGATTCGTTCTGAAATTCTGACGCTGCGCGATCAGGATTTTGTTCAGGCCGCAAAAATCATGGGGGTCTCGGACGTCAAGATCATTTTACGTCATATTTTACCAAATGCCATCTATCCGGCTTTGATCATGGCATCCATGGATATGGGATCGATGGTGATCACCGCGTCATTTATGAGTTTTGTCGGCTTGGGTGCACCCAAAGGATATGCCGATTGGGGACAAATGGTGGCGCTGGCCCGCAACTATATTGTTGGCCCGCCCGATGATCCGCTAAAATTCTGGTATACCATTGTCATCCCCGGTGGATGCATCGTTCTTTTTGTTCTGGGGTGGAATCTGTTCGGCGACGCCCTGCGCGACGCCTTCGATCCCAAGCTGAGAAGACGGTAGTTTGATGTTTTCACCGCAGAGACGCAGAGATCGCAGAGAGTAAATTTTTTTCATTTGTCGCTGAAACGCCGACAAATGAAAATCCTCAGCCGCTGCGCGGCAGGATTAATTATAAATAATGTACTTATACAGAGCCCATGGTTTTCAGGGGTATTGAATAATTTAAACCTTTTTAGGGCTTAAGTTTATTTCTTTTCGCCCTCTCAGCGAAAAGAAATAAGATAAAAACCTCTGCGCCCTCTGCGTCTTGGCGGTTAAAAAAATCTAATAAAATGGCTAAATTGTTAGAAACCGAAAATCTGGTGACCAATTTTTACACCTACGAAGGGGTGGTCAAGGCGCTGAATAAAGTGAGTCTGGTGGTGGATCACGGTGCCACCTTTGGTCTGGTGGGTGAATCCGGCTGCGGTAAAAGCGTTACCGTGCGCTCCATCATGCGCATTGTGCCGGAGCCGGGACGCATTGAAGACGGCAAGGTCATTGTCTACCTGGATGAAAAGCGCCGACATGCGGGCATGGATCTGTTGGCGCAATCAGAGGCCTTTATGGAAAGCCTGCGCGGGGATCGTATTTCCATGATCTTTCAAGAACCCAATGCAGCTTTGAATCCAACCATGAGTATCGGGGATCAGGTGGCTGAAAGCTTTTTGTTTCATCAAAAAAAGCAGCTGTGCGCAGCGATACTCCGCGATCTTGAATCGAAGAACTGCCGCACGATATTTCCGCTCAAGCAATTTCTGCGGGCTGTTTATCGTTCCGCGGTACAGCAACCCGATTCACTGACCCTCAATATACTGAGGCGGATTCCGGTCTTAAAACACTGGCAGAGCAGATTAAAAAAAGAGGCCCGGCAGCGTGCGATTGAGATTATTGCCAAACTGGGTTTGTCCAATCCCGAACAGATTGTGGATCAGTATCCCCATAATCTATCGGGGGGCATGAAGCAGCGCATTGTCATTGCCATTGCCCTGGCCTGCAGCCCTGTGCTGCTCATAGCGGATGAGGCCACCTCGAATCTGGACGTGACCATTCAAGCCCAGATTTTGGAGCTTCTGCGCCGGCTGAAGCAGGAAGAAATTTCCTCAATTTTGCTGATCACCCATGATCTGGGTGTGGTGGCGGAAACCTGCGATCGGGTCGGCGTTATGTATGCCGGCAATCTGTGCGAGGTGGCCGATGTCAGAGATTTGTTCCAAAAGCCGCTGCATCCTTATACGCAGGCGCTGCTCGATGCCGTCCCCAAATTGTCCATGAACGAGGACCTGAAAAGCATCGAAGGTTATGTGCCCAACCTGGTGATGGCGCCCAGTGGCTGCCGGTTCCATCCCCGCTGTCCGCATGCCATGGCGGCTTGCCGGGAGGCCTTTCCTGAAATGACCGAAATCGGAAAACATCACCTGGTGGCCTGCTACTGGGCCGCCGCTCGAAAATGAGATTTTTTGACAGGATCTACAGGATTATTCAGGATAAATTTCTTTTTCATCACTTTCCAGAAGAAAGTGATGAAACTCAATCCCGCCGTATGGCGGGAAATAAAGGGGTAAATTTTACTGCCATAGTATAACTCAATTGTTAATTTCAAACTCTATTAAATAGAGCTAAGTTTTTCACTCGCCGAAGGCGATTGAAATTCTTGGCTTTCTTCCGGAAAGCCAAGAAAAAATCCTATAAATCCTGTTAATCCTGTCTAAGGTTTATTCACATGGATAAGATACTAACGCTGAAAAATCTGAAAAAGCACTATCCCATTCATGGGGGCGTGTTGCGCAGGGAAATCGGCGCTGTCCGAGCGCTGGACGGCATCGATCTGGATATCTACCGCGGGGAATGTCTGGGTGTGGTGGGTGAGTCGGGTTGCGGCAAGACCACTGCCGGCAAAGCCATCGTCCGCCTTTTTAGGCCGACCGACGGGCATATCTTTTATTATCCGACAGACGCCGCCTCCAAAGCAGCCGCAGATCTGGCGCGCCTAAAAAGGTCCCGCATCAAAAAGCTCGGCCTGCGCAGCCGTTTGCAAATGGTTTTCCAGGACCCGACCACTTCACTGGATCCGCGGATGTTGGTCAAACATGTCGTTGCCGAACCCATCAAAACCCTGCAACGAATGAGCGGTCGCGATCTTGAGGAGCGCGTTCTGAGCTTACTCGAACGGGTGGGGTTAACCCGTGACCACCTGCTGCGCTATCCGCATGAATTTTCCGGAGGGCAACGACAGCGAATTGCCGTTGCACGCGCAATTGCCACTGACCCTGAGTTTATTGTGCTCGACGAGCCGACCTCGCCCCTGGACGTATCGGTTCAATCTCAGATTCTCAATCTGCTAAAATCCCTGCAGCAATCCCTGCAATTAACCTATATGTTCGTCACCCACCATCTTTTGGTGGTCAAATACATCAGTCATCGGGTGGCGGTGATGTATCTGGGTAAAATTGTGGAACTGGCCGACACCGGTGTCATCTTTTCCAGGCCTTTGCATCCATACACACATGCCCTTTTATCGGCAATTCCGATACCGGATCTGTCGCATCAGCAGCAGCGCATTGTGCTCAGTGGCGATGTGCCCGATCCCGCCAATCCGCCGACGGGTTGCCGATTTCATACCCGCTGCCCGTTTGCTGTGGATCGCTGCAGGACAGAAGAGCCGATGCTTGGTGCCGTCCAAAGCGGTCATCGGGTGGCCTGCCACCGCAAGCATGAAACCGCGAAACTGGTGGCCGAAAAATTCGGTTAAAAGCGGTACAGCTTTTTATCAGCCTAAATATTGATATTTTGATTAAGATTCCCCGAATGTGTTTGGCCCTACCTTTGTTTTCTTGCAACGGCACCTGCTGTGGGTCCGGCTATCGTTGACACACCAACCAACTGTTGGCATATTGAGAGACATAAGCGAAGCCATTTTAAGATTTATTTTTCCTAAATTAAGCTTGAATTGAAAGGATTCATTATGGCACCTGTTGAACTTCCGATTCCGTCACATTTCAATCCAGAAAGCGTGGGTGAAGTCTGGAAAGTTCCTTATCAGCAACGGGCTGAAGATGCTGAAAAATGGGCTAAGCAGCATAAACTACAACCGGCCTCCCGGGATAAACTCAAAATTTGTCTGCTATTGATCGATGTTCAAAATACGTTTTGCATTCCGGATTTTGAGCTTTATGTGGGCGCGACTTCCGGAACCGGTGCCGTAGATGATAATCGTCGGTTGTGTGAGTTTATGTATCGCAATCTCAACTTTATCAACGAAATCTGCGCCACAATGGATACCCACCAGGTTGTTCAGATTTTTCACAGCATATTTCTGGTAAATGATAAGGGGGAACACCCCAACCCCTATACGCTCATTACTCCGGAAGATGTCAAAGGCGGTATTTGGACATTCAATCGTGAGCTGTCTTCCAGTCTTCAAATCGATGAAGATTACGGCCAGAAATATCTACTTCATTACACCCAGAAATTGAAGGAAGGCGGCAAATATGATCTGACGATATGGCCCTATCATGCCATGCTCGGCGGAATCGGTCATGCATTGGTTTCAGCCGTCGAGGAAGCGGTTTTCTTTCATAGCATCGCCCGTTTAAGTCAACCCGATTTTCAAGTTTCTGGAAGCAATCCATTTACAGAGAGTTATTCAGCTCTCAGCGCGGAGGTATTGGAGGGACCCGGAGGAGAGCGGATCGACGATAAAAACATCATGTTTACTCGAAAATTACTGGATTATGATGCCGTGATTATTGCCGGACAGGCCAAAAGCCACTGCGTGGCGTGGACAATTGAAGATTTGTTGAACGAAATCATTGGTTCCGATAAGCAGTTAACTGAAAAAGTGTATCTGTTAGAGGATTGTACCTCACCGGTGGTGATTCCGGGCGTTATCGATTACACCGAACAGGCCGACGACGCCTTTCAGAAATTTGCCGATGCGGGAATGCATGTTGTGCGTTCTTCTGATCCGATCGCGAGTTGGCCCGGAATCAAATTATAAGATCTATGAATAAAGCAGTTGCCATTATCGGCATCGGGCAAATGGGCGGGGTTTTCGCCAGAGGTTTTCTGCGCTGCGCATATCCGGTGTATCCGATCACTCGGTCCATGCGCCTGGCTGATGCGGTCGTGCAAGTCCCCGATCCGGTGCTGGTTCTGGTGGCAGTGGCCGAAAAAGATTTGCCCGCAATTCTTTCCCGAATCCCCGAAGGCTGGCGCGACTGCCTCGGTCTATTGCAAAACGAGCTGCTGCCGGGCGATTGGAGGCACTATCATATCAGCAGCCCTACGGTCGTATCGGTCTGGTTTGAAAAGAAAAAAGGACGGGCGGTCAAGGTTTTGATCCCTTCACCGGTTTACGGCCCGCAGGCCGATATCATCAAAGACGCCCTGGCAAGCCTTAGCATCCCCTGCCAAATACTGGCCGATGAAGAAGCCTTGCTTTTGCAACTGGTGTTAAAAAACCTGTTTATTTTGACATTGAACATCGCTGGTTTGAAAACCGGTGGAACGGTGGCCCACCTGTGGCAAAAAAACAGCGCACTGGCTCGCAGGGTGGCCCTGGAGGTTATAGAACTCCAGGAGTGGCTGGTCCAATCGGACCTGCCCCGTGAGCGCCTGTTGGCAGATCTGGAAAAAGCCATCCAAGCGGATCTGGAGCATAAATGCATAGGGCGTGCAGCTCCGGACCGATTAGAGCGTACGATTAAGATTGCAGATCAAGCCGGATTATCCGTGCCGCAGATCAGGTCTATTTATACCCTTCAAAATCAATAAAATTTCCCCAAAATAATCTGTTTAAGCCATGCAATCGGTTTTGAACCGGAGCGACGCATATTGACAAACGGGCTGACGATTTTTGTCTTCTTACGCTGCGGCGCAAGAGACGCGCTAAAATTTAACCATTTGGTATTTATATAAATAATTGAAAAAATGGTTAACTGGCACATATTTTGCCTGCTCCAATTCTGCTGATGGGTATGCTTGTCGACAAATAACTTATCTTTTTCTAATAAATGGCCGATATTATACTATATAAAACCTCAATCGTGCCTGAAAATGAATGAGAAGCGGGCATTGAATTTTCCAACGGAATGATAGGCAAGGTCACGGAGTTGAAAAGCGCGGAAAGTCCACAGTTAATACGGTATCGATGGATACAGATTTGAAGGATAAACAACCCACATACGAAGAATTAGCAACCAGGGCCAAAGTGCTCGAAGAGGAGTTACAGCAGCGCACCCAAACGGAAACGCAGCTACGCGAGCTGGGGGAGCAGTACAAGCTTATATTTGATAAAGCCCGGGATGCCATTTTTGTTATCCAGGATGACGTGATTAAATTTGCCAATAGACGGGCACGGACCGTATTGGGCTATTCGGATGAAGAATTGTCAACCACCGCCATCGCTAAACTCATTCATCCTAAAGATAGAAAGCTGGTGATCGCCAGGCATCAGAGAAAGCTTAAAGGTGGTAGCGTACCCGGCACCCACTCCTTCAGGGTTATCAGCAAGAAGGGCAAAGAATTGTGGGTGGAGCACACCGCTGCACGAATTCGCTGGGAAGGGAAGCCGGCCACTTTAAATTTTGTTCGCAACATCACCCAAAAAAGGAAACTGGACGCCCAACTTCAGTTTACCGCCAAACTGGAAGCGATCGGCACCCTGGCCGGCGGAATTGCGCATGCATTCAACAACCTTCTGATGGGCATTCAGGGAAACGCCTCGCTGGAGCTGATGGATATGGATTCAAAACATCCACACTATAACACCTTTAAAAAAATCGAAAAGGCTGTTCAAGAAGGTGCTGAACTCACCCGGCAGTTGATAGGATATGCGCGCAAGGGCCGTTACCGCTCCAGAGCGATTGCCATAAACGACATCATTGAAAATACCTCCCAGACGTTTCAAAAAATGAAAAAGGAAATCACCATCCATTGCGACTTCACCCAGAGGCCGCATGCCATCGAAGCGGACCAGGGGCAAATGGAACAAATTCTGTTAAATCTGTATATCAATGCGGCTGATGCAATGCCGGATGGGGGCGATATTTATATAAACACTAAAAATGTGACCCACCGTGATATTAAGAGCAAGCTTTATGAGCCCCGGCCGGGCAAATATGTCAGGATCACGGTTGCAGACAACGGCATCGGGATCGACAAAGAAATACAGCATCGAATTTTTGATCCTTTTTTTACGACCAAAAAAACCGGCAAAGGGACCGGCCTCGGACTGGCCTCGGTTTACGGGATCGTTAAGAGCCACGATGGTTATATTAATATAGAGTCTAAAAAGGGATGCGGAGCCACATTTTTTATCTATTTGCCGGAGGCAGATAAGAGGAAAATAAAGTAATAAAAATGCTTGCACATAATTCCAAATTAAATCTGGTCAGAATTGGCAGCGATATTACGATCAGCAGCCTTAAACAGATCGGCAACGGCTTACTGGCATCTTTTGCCGGTATTATCGTAGAGATCGATTTAGCGCATCATGAATCCCCCATGATTGACAGCATCGATGCTCAACTGTTGACGCTGATTTTGGGTGAGGAATATATCGGAAATACCCTCGGTATCACCGATGCGGATCTAAAAATAGATGATGGAGATGAATTTTATAACTCGATTCTCGGCGGGAAAAATCCCAACAATGATGTGGCGGTTGTTTCCACCAAAAAGCTGGCGCCTACCCATATGGTTTCTGAAGCCGAGATCGACCTGTTTATCAATCGAACGACCAAGGTGGCACTGCACGAAGTCGGTCATAATTTCGGTTTGACCGATCACGCTTCTTTTAAACAGGCAGCAGATGGGTCCCTGTGCCCCATGAGCCGGGGTGAGTTTAATAAATTTGGTTATCGGGGCTATGTGCGGGCCATTGTCGACGGCCGCGGTTATAGCTTTTGTGATGAATGCAAGTATTTTTTACGTACGGTATACGGCTGGCCACGCTTGCAAAAAGGTATTATCAAAGACGGGCTCATCTCAAATCCTAATTAAAAAAACCCTCTCAAATATATTCTCTCGGGAAAATCCTTTTGATATGGCATCCGGCGAAACGCCGACATGGCTATTTATGCCCGACGATGTGGCCGAACAACATTCGGCATCCTGTTTAGAAAATAAACGACAGTTGCTTGAAGCCTGAACAGTGGCCTTGAGACGAAAAGCAAAACATGTCGCTTAGCGCATACGATGGTTATCGATGAAGTCCCGCATGCCGCCAAAGACAAAATTCTGTACCAACTCATTTGTGAAAAAATCGTGAGGAAAGCCTAGTTCTATCTGGCTGACATCATTGAGTCTTCGCAGCTTTTCTTCATCAAGAGAGAACTCCACGCAGGCCAGATTGTCCTTGAGCTGGGACAAACGACGCGCACCGATAATCGGAATTACCACTCCGGATTGCTGACGCAGCCAGTTCAACGCCACCTGGGCGGGTGTTTTATCGATGGCTTCAGCGATTTGTACCACAGCTGTAGTAATCGCCTGTTTGCGTTCATTTATATCGACCAGGGGTGCCATCATGGGATGTTGCAGCCGCTTTTCTTCACCACCTGAATGGCCGCTTGACGCATATTTGCCGGTCAACAACCCGCCGGCCAGCGGCGACCAGGCCGTAACGCCCAAATCCAATTCACGGGCCATCGGCAGCAGCTCACGCTCTGACGTGCGCTCAATCAGGCTGTATTCAATCTGCAGACCGACAAACGGGGTCCAGCCACGCAATTCAGCCAGCATATTGGCCTGCGCGACAATCCAGGCCGGTGCATCCGATATGCCGATGTACAAAACCTTACCCTGGCGCACTAGATCGTCAAAAGCGCGCATGACTTCTTCAACCGGTGTCGTAAAATCCCAAACGTGCAACCAGTAAAGGTCAATGTAATCGGTTTTGAGTCGTTTCAGGCTGGCTTCAACAGATTGCATCATATTTTTACGCTGATTTCCGCCTGCATTAGGGTCGGTTCCGGGCGCCGTATTGGTGTATTTGGTAGCCAGCACGATTCGCTCGCGATCTGAAGCGATGAATTCACCCAGAAAGCTTTCGCTCGTACCGTTGGTATACAGATCCGCGGTGTCGATAAAATTGCCGCCCGCTTCCACGAACGCATCGTACACCTCCCGGCTCTCTTCTTTTGACGAGCCCCAGCCCCAATCGTCTCCAAAGGTCATGGTCCCCAGACATAGCTCGGAAACTCTCAGACCGCTTTTACCCAAAAGCTTATACCGCATGGCAAATCTCCTTTCTGGACCTAAATGGGAACGCGGACAAAATGTGATGTTATAAAAAATATGAACGTATTTTCAATCGGCAAGTCAATCGGCTAAAAAGGGCGTTGGGATCGAATTTTGTCGCCGCGGCAGGGATTTATTGAATGTTATGCTGTGTGCCGTCAAAACTGTGCTGGCTGGTCTGTATGTTGTCCGGGATCTGTGGTTCAATCTGTGGTGGGGATTGCGGCAACAGGGCCTCTATCATCTGGGTACGCTCCAGCGGGGAAAGATCGCGCCGCAGCCGTTCTGCTTTTTTGCTTAAACCGTCGTCCTGCCCTATGCGCTGCCAGAAAGTGAGCATCCCCTCAGAAGAGTACGGGGAGCGCTCCATAATGAGCATCGCTATCTGGGTTGCCTCTCTTTCCTCCTCCACACTGTATTCACGATCAAGTGCATCCAGATCGGCCAGCTCGAGGTAGGCCCATTTCATCCAGCCGTTGCCCCCGATCATAACGACTCCCTGGGATGCAGTCATGATGGCTATGCTGGTCGCCATTTCGGCCACATCAAAGAATATATCCGTCCACAGCGTAAATTGTACCGGATAGGTGTGCCGGGCCAGCACATGGGCAATCTCACAGGACATCAAGGCCGCAATTTCATCGTCGTTTTCAGCAGCATCCAAAAAGCCCGACCATACAAAGACATAATTTCCGTGAACCGCACGGACATCCACCGTATCCGGATCGTTAAAAAGGTAAAGATGCCAGGGAAGATGATCAGCTTCAGCGGCCTGTATGAGCTCATCGAATATAGTGACCAGCCCATCAAGGCGCTTGGGGTCGGAATCCAGTTGGTAATCGTCACACAAATCATCGTAAATGCGTTCGCCGAATGCGGCTTCGCCGGGGGCCAACACATCGATCTTGGGGATGGTGCCGGGTTCAAAGGTACGCGTTTTGACGGTACAGGCATTTACCGAAAAAAGGATCCAGGCAGAAATGAAAACGGCAAATGTGATACGGCGTATCATATGAGCCAGGGTCTGTGAGTGCAGCACGTCGGCGTACCTTTATTAAGCGATGTAATGAACCGCTTTTGCGTAACAAATAGTGCTGGTAAGAAAAGACGGTTTGAATTCAGCCGCCTGCGGTCAAACGAATCAGCTGATTGGGCGGTCACTCTGTAACACGATTGCCGACCGCTGAAAAGCATAAAATAAAAAAAGGACTTTCCTTAAAGTTTTCATGATTTTGGCCGATAAATTAAAATAACATTATCAGCAGTTTACATTCGGTGCGCCACCCACTCTTTTAACAAAGGAGAGCGTAATTATGTATTTGAAATTATTTAAAATGTTTATTTTTTCGGTGTTGGCTGTCCTCATTGCATTTCCGGGCTCGTCGTTGGCTTTTAAATCATTGACGCGTGATCAGCTGGTCTATGATGCCATTGAATTATGCCCGACCCAGCTGAAAGAATATCTGCGCAGCAATTTGTCGACGGTTTCATCAGGGATGCACTTTCAAGAAAGACACCGTCATGGCCCTTATTCGATTAATCCTTATGACACGGAAATAATTTTCCAGAATTTGATCAAGGATTTAAAAGAAGGCCGACATGATGAGTTCAATACTGCCCATGCCTTTGGTGTGCTGGCCTGCTTTTTAGCTGAAACCATTTCACCGGATAATTACAAAACACCGTCACATCTGATTCCGCTACAGGCAAAATACGATGGCTTTCAGCGCATTGATGCGGCCAGTGTAAAACCCCACATCGCCGGCTTGATAGAGAATTATCGTGTCCCCTGCCGAATGAGAATGAAGAGTGAAATTACCGATCTGCTCTATAATATCGCGCTGAATGAAATTGTTGACTATTGGGTCAGTGCCTGGGAAGCCAGTGGTTTTCAGTCCGGGACGCTTGCCCGCGCCGGTCAGGAAATAAGCCATAAAAATCTGGTGCTAAACTTCAAGTTGGTCGGCTGACGGCCAGCAAGCTAACGGGCAGGTTCTGTCCGTCAACGAACGGCAAACACATAAAAAACAGAATTGATCACAAGATCCCGCTCTCAAGCGGGATCTTTATTTTTTGATGCGTTTAAGATCTTCCCAGGCATCGGTGAGCATGGCATTGGGCACGTAGCCATCTATCCAATCCCGATAGGCACGGATATTGATCTGCTGGTACAGCGGGATGCCGACGGCTTCTTCGTACCACAGGTGTTGGAGGCGGGTATAGATGTCTGTGCGTTTTGCCGGTTCAACGGTAGCAATGCCGGTCTCACACAATCGGTCGACCGTATCATTTTTATAGGCCATGAATCTGCCGTAAACACCCTGCGAATGCATAAAGGTGTATAGAAAGTTATGCGGGTCCGCATAATCGGCTGCCCAGCCGGTTATAAAAATCGGATAGCGATAACTGCGATACTGAACCAGATAATCCTTCCACTCGACGTTGCGAATTTCGACGCTGAATTTGGGATTCAGCGACATGATGTTTTCAGCGAGCATCATGGCAGCCGCCTCACGCATGGCATTACCGGAGTTGTAGGTGATCACCATTTTGAATCCCTTGTCCCAGACCTGGCCATCCCACGCTTTTTGCAGGTGCGTCCGGGCCTGATCCAAATCAAATGCATAATGCGGCACATCTACATGATAGGGTAATCCTTCAATGTTCGGACTGGTGGGCATGATTACCAGATCATTAAACACATCCCGGCGATAGGTTTCGCGATCCATGGCGTGTAAAAAAGCCTTGCGGACATGGATATCGGAGAAAAAGTCCGGTGGAATACCGTTGCCATCGAGGCGGCCACTGCCGATATTGGGATTACCGGTCGGGTCGATTTTCTGGCAGAAAAGCGCAAAAGAGACCGATAACTGCGGAACGTTGAGAATTTTTAATCCCGGCATGGCTTTCACTTCAGGTACATAAGGAATGTCCACCGTCACCCGGTCTGCATCACCGTTTTGCAGCATGAGTTTGCGGGTGCTCCATTCTTTTACGTATTTGACAATAGCCCGCTTGAGCATGGGCTTGGCGCCCCAGTATCCGTCAAATCGCTCGAAAACAAATTGCTTGGAAGGCTCCCAGGACTTTAGACGATATGCGCCGGTGCCGTTGGCAATTTTTGACAACGGTTCATAGCCGGGTGCCGGATTATTAAATTTTTGCGCCTGATCGATACGGCCGTTCCAGCAACCATTGGCGATAGCCCATTCCTGATCCACGACCACCGCAGAGGAATTGGCCAGAATTCCCATCAGTGGCGGATAAGGCCGCGGCAACCGCAGGATTACGCTGTCCCCCCTAATGCTGATGGCATCATCGATCATTTCAAAAATACCCGGCCGGATCTTTCCGTTGTCATCGCGGGTCGAGCTTTTGCCGGTCAAAGCTTCCAACAGCATCCACATGGGACCACCGTCCGGGTCCGCAATCATGCTGCGTTTAAACGAGTAAGCCACATCCTGGGGGGTTAAATCAGCGCCATTGTGAAATTTGACGCCCTTGCGGATGGGAAACGAATAAAGGGTTCCGTCCGCCGAAATGCCGCCGTTTTCCAGCGTCGGTACCCGGGTGGCCAAAACGGGAATAAATGCATCGGTTTTGGAACCGTCATAAAAGACAAGCGTTTCGTAAATATTCAAAATCCGCTGGCCGCCGGTGGTATCGTAACAGGCCGCCGGATCCAGGGTGCGCAGGGTACCGTAGGTAGCCAAAATGAAGGTATCCGGATTTTTAACGCCGGCCGGTGCCTGCGAAGCACCCAGAAGCAAAATGAGCAGGTATATGATGAATTTTATAATAGATTTCATTGATGCAGGATTATTATAAAACAATCTCAAGATTGCATTAATTCTCATTCAAAAATTCAGCCTTCTGTTACGCCTTTATAGAAGGCCACATAATTTCTGATCTGTCTAGCCTTATCCTTAGGCTCCGGATAATACCAGGCGGCATCATGTTCGACGTCATCACCGATGACGATGTGGTAATAGCTGGCCTGACCTTTCCAGGGACAGGTGGTCTGTTTGTCACTTTGTTGAAAATATTCTTTTCTGATGGATTCCGGCGGAAAGTAATGGTTGCCTTCGATGACAATCGTTTGATCGCTTTCTGCCAGGACCAGGTCTTTGCGTACGACTTTCATGGCATGTCTCTCTTGAATGTCTATGGTTTTGTCGGCTTATGGTCACAAGCTGTAAATTTTTAGCACGGCACCTATGAGCTATTTAAAAGATAATATTATCGAGGACGAGGACGAGCACGAGTACGACGACGATGATAGGCAACCTTTTCGTCCTTGTACTCGTTTCGGGGACGATTAGCTGCCGTTATCCGGACAAAGCTTGTTCAATATCCGCGATAATGTCATCCGGATCCTCGATGCCCACCGACAAACGCAGCGTATTGTCGGTAATTCCCAGCTCGGCCCGCTCGGCGGCTGAGATTTTCTGATGTGATGTGGTTGCCGGTGAGCAAATGATGGTTTCCACGCCGCCGAGGCTGAGGGCCGGTGTGATGACCTTCAGGTTTTTTAAAAACGTCTGCGGTGCCGGGCCAGCCAATTCAAATGCCAGCATACCGCCGAACCCCCGCATTTGTTTTTTGGCCAGTGCATGTCCCGGATGGCTTTCCAGGCCGGGATAATAGACCTTTTGGATGCGCGCGTCTTGTTGCAAATGCTCGGCGATGATCTGGGCATTGCGGTTGTGTTTGTCGACCCTTATGCCCAGGGTTTTCAAGCTTCTTTCCAGCAGATAACAGGTCATGGCATTCATGCTGCCGCCCAGATTGGCGGCGGTGGCCGCGATTTTATCGGCCAGATCCCGGCGGGTAAGAACCGCCCCGCAGCACAGATCGCTGTGACCGCCCAGATACTTGGTGCCGCTGTGGGTAACGATGTCGATACCCAGATCCAGCGGGTTTTGGTTGATGGGGGTTGCAAACGTGTTGTCGATGATGCTCAGGGCATTGTGGTCTTTGGCGATCTGAGCGGTGGCCGCAATGTCGGTGACAAGCAGCAGCGGATTGGAAGGTGTTTCAATATAAATAATCTTGGTATTGGGCTTTACGGCCTTTTCAATATCAGCTGCTTCGTTGTCGACAAATGTAAATTTGATGCCGAAGCGCTCAAAGTCTGCGGTCACGAAATGATGCGTGCCGCCATAAATATCTTTTTGCAGCACAACGTGATCCCCGCTGCTGAGAAAAGCAAGTATGGCGGTACTGATGGCGGCCATGCCTGAGCTAAACAGCAAGCCGTCTTCGGCATTTTCTAAAGCGCAGAGCTTTTCGACCACTGCTTTTTGATTGGGAATGTTAAAGTAGCGCGGATAGACGTTTTCGTCTGCATCCAGATATTCAAAAGACGAAGAGGTAAATATGGGTGTGTTAAGGCCTCTGGTGAGGGGATCTTTACCGGTACCACTGTGAACACAACGGGTGTTTTTTTGCATGCCATGATCCTTTTGATATGGGTTAATTATGATGAATGTTTGATTGGGTCTCAGAAATGCCCTTTTGCCGTCAGCAATATCAATTCCACCGTGCCGTGGCCCCCATATTTGGGATTCCTGCAGCAAAGTGCAGCTGATAAATCACCGTATCGGGAATCCTAAATATGGGGGCGCTGCTAAATTTCTCTGACTATTATTAAGATATCGCTGCCGGCAAAAGACATTTCTAAGATCCCATCTGACAGTTACCCGTGAAATGGATAACGCATCTATGAGTTTGTTTGAAAATTAACCACCTTTTGTTCTGTCCCATATTGAATCCGGCTCTGTGACGGTTGGGTTTCGGCGACCACGCGGCCGGCCTTGACCACCGATAAGCGGGCCGGGCAGAGACGCAGCGCATCCAGCACGCTGCCGGCATCTAAAATGACTAAATCCGCCCGGCGACCGGGCGCAATACCATAGGACTCGGCAATGCCGAGGGTTTTGGCCGAATTGATGGTGATTGTATCAAACATCTGCTGCATTTCATCAAAGCCGGACATGTGACAGACATGAATGGCCAGCTGGGCAGCCGCCAGCATATCGCCTTTGCCCAGCGGATACCAGGGATCCATGATGGAGTCGTGGCCCAAACTGACATTGATGCCGGCGGCTAATAATTCCTTGACCCGCGTAATCCCGCGGCGCTTGGGATAAGTGTCGAAGCGTGCCTGCAGCACCGTATTATCAAAAGGATTGGCGATAATGTTGACACCGGCCCGGCTTAGCAAACCCTGTAGTTTGAATGCATACGCGTTGTTGTAGGAGTGCATGGCGGTGGTGTGGCTGGCTGAGACGCGATGCTCAAATCCGCGTTTGATCGCCTCGGAGGCCAGCACTTCCAGAAAGCGCGAATGATCATCGTCGGTTTCGTCACAATGCACGTCGATCATGCGGTCAAATTCTTCCGCCAGCGCATAGACGATACCGATGGATGCAACGCCGTCTTCCCGGGTCCATTCACAGTGGGGAATGCCGCCCACCAGATCGGCGCCCAGCGTTAAGGCTTCGCGCATCAGATCCGGCGCCTTTGAATAGGACAGGATGCCGTCCTGAGGAAAGGCCACGATCTGAATATCGGCGATCTCGCTGAGTTCTTCCTGCAGCTCCAGCATGTATTTTAAAGCTGTCAGGCTGGGATCGCAGATATCGATGTGGGTGCGGATATAAAGCGTGCCTTGCGCAACCTCCCACTCGACAGCGCGCCGGGCGCGATCTTTGAAATCTTCAAATTGCGGATAGGCTTTTTTATACTCACCCCATACCTGGATACCCTCCGGATGGCTGCCGCTGATGTTATACCGCGGGATACCGGCGGTCAGGGCGGCATCCAGATGCAAATGCGGATCAATAAACGGCGGGCAGACCAGATTACCGCCGGCATCAATTTCGGTTTGGGCTTGAGCCTTCAGGCTGGGTCCGATTTCGGCAAAAGTGCCGGCACGAACAGCCAGATCGACCAGTTCGTCTCCATCAACCAGGCGGGCATTTCTGACAATGAGATCCATTTGCAGGTCCTTTTTTCTGATGAGGTGCCATATGCATTTGATATCTTCGTTGCCGGCCCAAATGCGGCGGGCCATATCCGAAGCATATTGCAGGGAGCGTCATTGGACAATTTTGAATCGATGGTATCACCACTAAGAAAAATTGGTATGTGGTGTCAACCCAAAAGTAGGGGGAGGCAGTTTATAGGTGTCGGGTGTCGGGTGTCGGGTGTCAGGCTCCTGGCTCCTTGCTTCTGGCTTCTGGCGAGCAGCGAGTGACCAGTAGCCAGCAGCCACTAACCTTTAAAGAACTCAACTGGATGAAAATATACTTCACAGCATTTGTAAACGATTTGGAGATGTGACC
>Ga0209536_100005361_pt1 | contig 19960 bp, 11 predicted proteins | sample DeeMarSeWOR28_12_FD_187461 | JGI IMG/M metagenome (GOLD analysis project Ga0209536, IMG submission 187461) | Marine sediment microbial communities from White Oak River estuary, North Carolina - WOR-2-8_12 (SPAdes) (version 2) | ecosystem: Environmental > Aquatic > Marine > Intertidal zone >...
GAGAGAAACTTAAAAATATACCAAAAGTATACTACTTAAACTTAGACAATAGAACTGATCGAGCAGAGTATACTGAGAATCAATTTAGAGAATACGGTATTGATAATTATGAGAGAATATCTGCATCTAAATTTTTGGCGTCTGAGTTTGATTCGTGGAAACATTTAGTAGTTAATGCTCATAAGGAAGTTTATAAGGAAGTATTACAACATCGAGTTGAGTTAGGCACTGCGTGTTCTTATATTGACTTTTGGAGATCATGGTTAAGAGATACAGATGATAAGTATCTAATCATGATGGAAGATGATTATGATCTGAGTTATATTGACTATTGGCATTTTGATTGGGACTTATTGATGAATAAGTTACCATATGATTGGGATTGTATCTTATTAGGTTTCGAAAACTTTCAGGAAATTCCTTGTCATTTACATCCAATCAAACCTTATCACGACATGGGCCCAGCGCTTATGAATCGAAGGTATATTAGAAAGTTGGTTGATCTTCATACTAAAGATGAAAAGTATAATTTTCATGGAGACAATCGTAATTTTATGTGGTCAGCGAAAAAAGATTGGAGCGTTCGAGTTCTGCCTGAGGATGTATATCTATCTGACAAAAGAGATATTATAGTATCTGGTTGTGCAAGACCAACTCCATCAACTGCTGATTACTTTTTTGGTCATTGTGGAAAAACTTATTGTCTTCCTTTAATTACTGTAAATCCTGATATTGGAAGTTATGAAACTGATAAACTTCGGGATGATCGAGAAGATTTAACTTTCACTCGAAGAGCATACGATTTATGGTGGAAAAAGTTTAAAGATTCTTATAGTATTGAATCGTTCTTTACTTATGGTAAACCTTATGATTTTAGAATCACTCGGGAGAATATTAATTACTTTAAGTTACCATAAATATCTCGATGACTAATTTGTTATGTCGAAAAATAAACTTGAGAATATACCAAAAGTATACTACTTAAATTTAGATAATAGAACTGATCGTAGAGACTACATGGAGGATCAGTTCAAAACGTATGGAATTAATAATTATCAAAGAATATCAGCTTCCAAGTTTTCAGCGTCTAATTTCAATTCTTGGAAAGATTTAGTTTCAAATTCTGAACGATCAATATATCGAACTAATCTTCAACATCGAGTTGAATTGGGTACTGCATGTTCTTATATTGATTTCTTTCAATGGTGGTTGGAGAATACTGAAGATGATCATATTGTTCTTATGGAAGATGATTATGATTTAAGTTATATTGATTATTGGCATTTTGATTGGAATTTTTTAATGTCTAGACTTCCCTATGATTGGGATTGTATCTTATTGGGATTTGAGAACTGCAATGAGATTCCATGTTATCTTCATCCAATTCTTCCATATCATGACATGGGTCCTGCATTAATGAATAGGAGATATATTGAAAAATTAGTTGATCTTCATATTGTTGATAACAAGTATAATTTTCATCGACCAAATAATAATTTTAAGTGGTCTGCAAAGAAAGATTGGAACTGTGAGTTTATGCATCCAGAGTATAAAACAAAAGTCATAACTTCTGGAGCTGCAAGACCAACTCCATCAACTGCTGATTACTTTTTTGGTCACTGCGGTAAGACTTATTGTTTACCTCTAATAAGTGTTAATCCAACTCTTGGTAGTTATGAAGTCAATCGAGTTCGAGAAGATCGTCAAGATCTTACTTTTACTCGAAGAGCTTATGATTTGTGGTGGAAAAAACTTATAAGTCCTGAACGATTAGAATCGTTCTTTACTTATGGTAAACCTTATGATTTTAAGATTACTATTGATAATATTGATACTCTAGAAAGGTGCGCTAAACTATGAGAAGATTTCATATTAAACCAAATTGGAATATTGAAGAACTTAAAGTTCTTGACTATATTTTGAAACCCTTTCATGATGATATGCAAATTGATCAATATGTACTCGCCGGGCACCGTCGTAGTAGCTTAGATGTTTATAAGTATTTGGAACCAAATCCAATGCCTTCTTTTGTTTATGAATATGTTTATCCGTTCTTTTCTGATTTAAAAGGGGTTGTCAGCGCCGTTAACCTCTTTATACCTGCAAGTTATTTGCCATATCATAGTGATTCTTACTATGCATACAAAGAACTCTTTGGTATCACAACAGAAAAAATTATTAGAACTGTAATTATGTTAGATGATTGGGTTCCTGGTCAGATTATTTTAATTGATAGAGAATCATTTTCTGGTTGGAAAGCTGGAGATTGTTTCTCTTGGGAAAATGATACAAAACATAGTTTCTATAATATGAGTTTAGTTGATCGATATGCATTGCAAATTACAGGACATGTGGTAGAATAATAAAATCATATATAATGTTTGAAATGAACGTTCAAGAATATATGGAACTAAGACTAGACTATCAAGAAAAAGATTTACTAATCGATTGCATTCAAAACCGTCTTGATACTGATAAAGTTTTGATTATCAATGACTCATTACGAAATGAAATCGAAGATCTTCTCGAAAAAATTATCGAAGAATGCATTTGATAATTACTCTAAATAAATTTTGAAAACCATTGCATAAATTGACTTGTGGTGGTAAAATAACGTTATTGCAATTTTAAATTTATGTCTAAAGGATTTACAATTAAGGCGAATGCGCCGACTCCAAAGAAGAATGAAGATGAATTTGACTTGCAGGCTGCAAGGGAAATGATCAAAGGAAAATCTATCATTTTCTGTCTTCCTGGTAGGGGTTGTTCTTATATTTTTCTAAAAGCATTTGTACAACTTTGTTTTGATCTTGTACAGAATGGTGCAAGTATTCAAATTTCACAAGATTATTCCTCCATGGTCAACTTTGCACGTTGCAAGTGTCTTGGAGCAAATGTTCTTCGTGGACCAAAACAGGTTCCTTGGGATGGAAAACTGAACTATGATTATCAACTCTGGATTGATAACGACATTGTGTTTGATACTGAGAAGTTCTATCGTCTCGTTGCAATGGATAAAGACATTGCTGCTGGTTGGTACATGACTGAAGATGGACAAACCACCTCTGTTGCTCACTGGTTGGAAGAAGATGACTTCAAGAACAATGGTGGAGTCATGAATCATGAAACTGGCGAGACCATGCAACGTCGTCGTAAACCCTTTACCGTTGACTACACTGGTTTCGGTTGGGTTCTGATTAAGAAAGGTGTTTTCGAGTCTCTTGAGTATCCCTGGTTTGCTCCTAAGATGCAAGTCTTTGATTCTGGAGAAGTTCAAGATATGTGTGGCGAAGACGTTTCCTTCTGTCTTGATGCAAAAGAAGCAGGATTTGAGATTTGGTGTGATCCAAAGATTCGTGTTGGTCACGAAAAGACTCGTATCATTTGATATACGGGTCTACAAGGGGGTTTAGATAACCCCTTGGAGTCTTTATACTTAAAGCGTCAAAGGATTAATTTCGGCGCGAAAATAAAACCATATGTGAGGTATTGAAAAATGGCAGCAAAAGCAAAAGGTGGATTGAACAAAAACAATAATTATATTCCCGGACCACAAAAGAAAAGTCGTCAAGGTAATGGAGCTGGTACTAAATACGCTGCAACAAGTCGCAATAAGGCTCGTAAACCTTATCGTGGACAAGGAAAGGGTTGAAAGTCTAAATAATTTTAAAATAGTATAAAAACTATGACTGAACCCACTCCAAAGTCTGGTCCAAATCTTTCTGATGCACCAGAACCAACTCCAAGTGACTCTAAAGTTTTTGGTTATAATGTAGCCCAACAAGCTGTGCAACCTAGAGCACAAGCTCCAAATCCAAATTCTCCTTTAGCTGCAGGATGAAATGACTGAAAAAGAAGCATATATTTATGAATGGGCTGCTGAAGTAGCTAAACAAAGAGAGGAATTGGGCGGATTTTCTGTCTGCCCATATGCTTCTAACTCAAAAACTAAAATCATCGAGTGTCCAATAGATGACATTGTTCCCGAATCTGGTTACGATGTCATCGTTTTTATTGTTGATGACTTTTGGAAGGTGGATCAAGTTAAAAAATGGGTAGAAAATTACAATAATAAGTACCCTTACTACAAATTTTTTGAAGATTGTGCGTCTCAACCTACTTTTATTAATGGTGTTCAGACAAATAATAAAAGATATAACTTAGTTTTGTGCCAATCAAAGAAAAAATTAACATCTTTTAGAAAAAAATTAGCAGAAACCGACTATTATACCTATTGGACGGAAGATTATCTAAAAGATGTTCTTGGTGAAGACTACGATTTGGTTAAAAAAGACGAAAAATAGGGATAGCAACCCCTTAAAAAGTTCTGATTTAACAAATCAGGAGCTAAAATGTCTAATTTACCAGTAGATAGAGATTCAAATTACATGAAAGAAACGTGGGGAACCACAAAATTAATTACAGATTACGGATCCTTAGAATTTTCTAAGAAAATTGAAGAAATTGAAGCAGATCCATTTGTTGCTGGAGGTGGACACTTCACTTATGGATATGGTTTTTTTAGAGAAAGAGTGGATTCTCAAGAAAAATCAGAACATGACCTCAAAACACAGTCAGAATTGCACGAACAAATTCGCAATGATGATGATTATGATGATTGGGAGTATGGTACTGAACCTGTTTACGGAAAAAAGTGGTAAAAAGGTCTTATACATATAATAAATACCCTTAGTTTGAGTAATGAACAGGATTTCTAGAAAATTTAGAGATATTAGCCTTACTTTTACTAGAAATCCTGTAACTAATGATATTTTGTCTTTGAATGATGCGGATGCAATTAAAAAATCTGTTGTAAATCTAGTTAGAACTAGAATTGGCGAAAGATTTTTTAATTCTCTTGTTGGTACTAATATTGAGAATTCTCTTTTTGAACTGCAATCAGTGCCTTTAGCTAGATCTTTGCAAATTGACATTGAAAATCTACTTCAAAACTTTGAACCAAGAATAAGATTGTCAACTGTTGATGTTAATTATCCTCAATATAGTAATGAATTAAATATTATTATATCTTATGATATTATTGGATTGCAAATTCCAACTCAAACAGTAGATTTTGTACTACAACCAACTAGAGTCTAATGTCATTCAACCAATTTACAAATTTAGACTTTAATGATCTGCGAACACAGATCAAGGACTATTTGCGTTCAAATAGCGAATTTACAGACTTTGATTTTGAAGGATCAAATTTCTCTACACTAATTGATCTCTTAGCTTACAATAGTTACATTACCGCCTACAACACAAATATGGCGGTTAATGAGACTTTTCTTGATAGTGCAACTTTGAGAGAGAATGTTGTCTCTTTAGCACGAAATATAGGTTATATACCCAGATCTAAAAGAGCTTCTAGAGCTAAGATTTCCTTCTCAGTAGACATGAGGGAAAACAGCAATTCTAGAAGTGTTACTGTATATGCAGGCACTGTTGCTTTAGGTGCGGTAACGGGTGGTAATTTTATATTTTCTATCCCAGAAAATATTACAACTCCTATAGATGGAACTGGATACGCAAATTTTGATAATTTGGAGATATACGAAGGTAGGTATTTGACCAGTACCTTCACAATGAATTATTCTCAATTAAATCAAAGATTTATTTTACCAAATGTAAACATAGATACTACTACAATAAGGATAAAAGTTACTGATCAAGTAACTGAGACTTACACAATATATGATAATATTTTAAACATTAATAAAGATTCCAGAATATTTTTAGTTCAAGAAGTTTCTGATCAAAAATATGAAATTAGATTTGGTGATGATATCTTAGGAAAGAGACCGCCAGATGGAAGTAGAATCGAAGTCTCTTATATTGTTACTAATGGTGTAAATGGAAATGGTGCTTCTAATTTTACTTTTTCTGGAATATTAAGAGATAATAATTTAGAAGAAATTACCTCAGGTGTTTCTCTACCTAGCACACAATTAGCATCAGAGAATGGTGATGAAATTGAAAATATTGATTCTATAAAGTACTTAGCACCAAGAGTATACGCTTCTCAGTATAGAGCAGTAACTGCAAATGATTATAAGGGATTAATACCGTACATCTATCCAAATGTAGATTCTGTTACTGCTTACGGTGGAGAAGAATTGGATCCCCCAGAATACGGTAAAGTTTTTATATCAATAAAACCGAGAAATGGAACGTTCTTGTCTTCATTGACCAAACAAAGTATATCTAGATCTTTGAAACAATATTCTATTGCTGGAATTCAACCAGAAATCATTGATCTATCTTATCTATACATTGAAGTTGATAGTTCAATATACTATAACGTAAATAGATCGACCAGACCAGAATCAATTAGAAATAAAGTATTAAACTCTTTGACTAGTTATTCTCGATCATCAGACGTTAATAGTTTTGGTGGAAGATTTAAGTATAGTAAAGTTGTTGGGTTAATAGACGATTCTGATAAAGCGATAACCTCGAACATTACCAAAGTGAAGATGAGAAGGGATCTCATACCAGAATTTAATACTTTGGCGACCTATGAGTTGTGTTTTGGTAATAAAGTATACATTAAGAAAGATGGATATAGTGTTAAATCTAGTGGATTTAGGATTTCTGGGATTTCTGATACCATTTATATGGGAGATATTCAAACCGGAACAGATTCTGGCAGAATATTCTTCTTTAAATTGGAAAATAATGTCCCCACAGTAATTAAATCCAACGCTGGTACTATTAACTACAAGACGGGCGAGATACTTTTAGATGTGGTAAATATAGTAGGAACATCTTTAGATAATAATATCATAGAAGTTCAGGTAATACCAGATTCTAATGATATTATTGGATTAAAAGATTTGTATTTACAAGTCGATGTTTCAAAATCAGTGGTAAATATGATAGAAGATACTATTACATCCGGTGAAAACGTTGCCGCTACGCAGTACATTCCAACTTCAAGTTACCTAAACGGACAGTATACAAGATAAAATGACAGAAATTAAGAGAGTTAAAATTGATTCGATAATCGAATCCCAGATTCCCGAGTTTGTCAGCGAGGAGTCTCCTCTTTTTGTTGAGTTTTTGAGACAGTATTATAAATCTCTAGAACATCAATCAGGAACTGTCGATCTTGCATTAAATATAAAAAAATATAAAGATGTAAAAAAGTTTAATTCCGTCGATCTAATAACAGAAACTAAGTTAACTAAAGATGTATTAACTTACGATGATGTTATTTTTGTTGAAAGTACTTCTGGTTGGCCAGATAGTTATGGATTACTTAAAATTGATGAAGAAATTATAACTTATACTTCTAAGACTGATAATTCTTTCTTAGGTTGTATAAGAGGATTTTCTGCCATTGATTCTATAGAATCTTTAGAAAATTCCGAATTTTTAAATTTTTCTGAAACAGAATCTTCAGAGCATAATTCAGACTCTGCAGTAACTAATTTAAGCAATCTTTTCTTACAGAAATTCTTTGAAAATTTTAAATATGAATTTTTCCTTGGTTTTGAAAATAGAGATTTTGATGAGAATGTATCTATAGAAAATATTCTCACCAATGCTAGGAATTTTTATATTTCAAAAGGAACTGATTCTTCATATAAATTCCTCTTCAAGGTTTTGTATGGAACTGATATTGAAGTAATAAAACCCAATGATTATACTTTAAAACCATCTTCAGATACTTTTTTTGTAACTAAGAATCTTTTACTTGAGAAAATTTCTGGTGAAGATCCCGTAAACACCAAAGGAAATTTCTTATTTCAAGATATAGGTGGATCTACAGCAAGTGGTTCTATTTTTAATGTTCAGTTTAGACCACTCAATAATAAGAGTTTATACGAAGTTTCTTTAGATTCTTCTTCAATTTCTGGACAGTTTGAGGCATCAGGTCAAACACGGATTTTGGAAGATGTTGAAATTGGACAAGACAATATTCTTGTCGATTCTACAATTGGATTTTCTCAGAGCGGAACACTTTTAGTAAAACCGGAAAATTCTGATTTTATAGAAATACAATACTTAGATAAAACTTCAAATCAGTTTTTAAATGTTAGTGGAATAACCAAAAAATTAAATTCCGGACTCACTCTAATTGAAGATAAGTTTGCATATAGTTATGTCGGATTTGGTAATACATCTAGAGTAGAATTTAGAGTTATCAATGTTATTGAAAATGTTGATACTTCTGAGGCAAATAATCTTCGTTCTGGAGATAAAATAAGATTATCGAGTTTTGGAAAAAATTTAATTAATGATGTTAGATTCAATAATTGGATCTACAACATTCCGGTTAACCATAAAATTCAAACAGTAGAACAACAAACATCAAATAAATTTAAATTAACTTTATTTGATAAAATTTCTTCTTTTAACGGAGAAAGAGTATTACTATATGATATTTTCGGAAAATCTGTTGAAGCTGATATAATTGATATTAGTTATGATGCGGGAGATTTGACTAGAAAATATACAAACTCCTTCCTGGTTCAGGTCTTAGGTTTTACAATTGATTTAAACAATATCGACTCCTTGCAGAAGAAAATTTATAAAGCAAATCATTATTCTTCATATTTTGATATAGAAAAATTTCCATCTTCCGTACAAAATACATATCTAGATAAAACTGAAAAATATTTTTATGTCACTAGTTCCGGACTTCCCAACTATACAGTATATGTAACTGATGACAAGAGAACTTTACAAACTACCCAACAAATAGGTGGGCCAAGTGGATTTACCAGTATATTTTCTTGTCCGGATCACAACTATGTAAGTGGTAATTTAGTTTATTATGACCCACAAGATTCCCAGTATTCTGGTGTTTCTACTGGTTATTATTATGTAACCGTTGTTGATAATGACAATATAAAATTATCATTTAGTAAATCTGATATTTTTTCAAAGAAATATATTCAAGCTAATGTTGGAATAACTTCTGATACTATTGTCATTGGTGGTTATGAAAATAAAGTGATGGAACACCAGAAGATACTTAAGAAATTTCCATCAACTCCAGAACCTTCAGTTGTCGATGACTTTAACGAAAGAACTACAAATAATAGACAGGTTGGTTTACTTGCTAATGGAGTAGAAATATTATCTTCAACATATTTTGATGAGAATATTTTTTATGGAAATATTGAAGAAATTGAAGTTACAAACAGTGGAACCGATTATGATGTAGTCAATCCACCTCCACTAGAAATAGTGGATTCATTGGGTGTTGGCGCAAAAGGACACGTTAACATATCTGGTAGTGTAAAAGGAATAAAAATTATAACTCCAGGAATTGGGTACAAAACAAAACCAAAAATTAATATTTTTGGTGGAAATGGTAGAGGATGTTCTTTAGAATCGAATTTAGTAAAATCCAGATTATCATTTGGATTTAAATCCGAAATAAATGTTGATGATTCAAATAATATCATCACATTTTTATCTGACATTTATTTTACTGATGGGGAAGAGGTTGTATATGATTCAAATACTAACCTAGACGTTCCTGGATTAGTTAATGGATCAACATATTATGTTGGGGTATTGAATAATACTCAAGTAAAACTCTATAATAATAAAGAAGATGCGTTAAATAAACAAAATGAGATAGATATCGTTGGCGTAAGTTCCGGATTCCATTATTTCAATACCTTACAGACAAAAAATACAATAACTGAAATCTATGTAAAAGATCCTGGAGAAGGATATTCAAATAGAAAAATTAAAGTACCATCCATTTTGTCTTTTGATGATGAGAGCATTGGAATTAATACATTCGACTCTTATATTTTTGCAAGAAACCATGGATTTTCTGATATCGAATTAGTTCAGTATTCTACAACAGATACTCCTATTTCCGGTCTCGATACAAGTGCATATTATTATGTAAAGGTCATAGATTCGAATAAATTTAGACTTGCTTATGCTGGTCCAGGTATTTCAAGTTTAAGTACAGAAAACTTTGAAGAAAAGAAATTTATTAAGTTTGAGTCTTTGGGTTTAGGTACTCATACAGTTTCATATCCACCAATAACAATCACTGTAGAATCCACATCTGCTCTAGGTTTCACAACAATAGTCAGTCCCGTATTAAAACCAATAATTTTGGGTTCTATCGATGATGTTTATTTGGAAGATGGTGGGGTTTCTTACGGATGTACGGATATAATTAATTTCCATAGAAGACCAGATGTTGGTATTTCAAGCATTAAGTCCGAGGCTTCTCTAAAACCAATCGTTGTTAATGGTAAGATTGTCGATGTTAAAATCATAAATCCTGGAAATGGTTACAGGATAGATTCCGACATAATCATTGAAGGCACAGGTAATTTTGCAAAAATTGAACCAATAATCAATTCTGATGGTAAACTATCTCAAATTAATATTATTGATGGTGGAGTTGGATATGGAGTTTCTAATACATTTTTAACTCTGAAAAATAGAGGGATTGGGGCCAAATTCCTTGCCAATGTAAATCAGTGGAAAGTAGATCAAGTAGTAAAATTAGATGGTACTATAAACCAGAATGATGATGGAATCTTATTAGATAGTAAAAATAATACTCTTGGATTACAATTCTGTTGTTATTATATTCCTAAAAAACTTAGATATCAACTATCCGATAATTTTACTTCCTCCAACAAAGAAAGTTCCGGACTTTTATATCACTCTCCAATACTTGGATATGCATATGATGGTAATCCAATTTATGGTCCATATGGATATGATCAACCATTTGGTGGATCAATACGTCACATAAAAACCAGTTATGTTTTGGATGTGGTGACAAATGATACTCTTCGTCCACCTGGATTCAAAGCCGGTTATTTTGTTAATGATTACATCTATGATGGATCTGGAGATCTAGATGAACATAATGGTAGATTTTGTGTTACTCCAGAGTTTCCTGATGGAACATATGCATATTTTTATAGTGTAGATATTGATATATCAAAAGTAGCGAAAAACAAGTATCCTTACATAGTTGGTCCAACTTTTAACAATCTTCCTATAGAAGATAATTTCTTACCAATTTACAATCAAAATTATAATGCATTTACAAATGACATTGTAAGAAATATCGCTCCATATTACTTAAATTATCCTAGTTCCACTTATGGATTAATAGATTCAATTTCAGATGATTATAAACAAGAATTTGAAATTACAAAACTGTCTTCCGGAGAAATTCAAGATGTATCAATATTCTCTTCTGGAAGTGATTATAAGATAAATGATAGGATTATTCTTGATAATGAGGGAACTGGTGGTTCTGGTGCAAATATTGTTGTTTCTAGACTTGATGGTAAGACAATATCCGATATATCTGTACAAACCAAGTCTTTCTCAGATGTAACTCTTGTATCAAGATTTAATAGAGTCGAAGCGGTATTCAATGAACCCCATGGATTTAATAATCTTGAACCTGTTGTTATTTCCGGTGTTTCAACAATATCCGTTCTTAATGCGGAAGGCATATACAATATCTCTGTAAATGATAAAACAGTAGAGTTAAGTGAAGACGTTCCTGTACAAGCTACTACTGGCGTATCTACTTTTATCAAGGTAAAAGATATTTCTGGATTTTCTGTAAATGATTTTATTGGTTTGGGAACGGAAAAATTATTAATAACCAATATTTCCGAAAAAAGATCAGGATTTTATGTCAATAGAATTGAAAATACTGGAGTACATACAGTTGGAATAGATGATGTTAAATTATTACCAAAGAAATTTTCTTTTACTGCTAAAGGAGATGTTCCTGGAGCGAATCTACAAAACCTTGTCACTTTCTTTGATCCTAAAGAAGCAGTTGGTACTGGAATAGGTGTAACTAGAACCGTAGTTGGATTGGGATCAACATCCTTTGAGTCTAGGTTTATACCATCAAAATCTATATACATTCCCGATCACAAATTCTATACTGGACAACCATTAACTTATAATGTAGGAACATCTGGAACATCACTATATGTCAATAATGTTGGTTCTGCCTCATCCATAATTTTATTCAATAATCAAACTGTTTATGCAGTTAATTTGGGTAGAGATTATGTCGGATTGTCTACTCTAGGTTTTAATACAACATCTGGTGGAATTGGAACGGATTTGACTTGTGTTGAATTTTGGCCTTTAGATGAAGCTTTTGGTGTTATCGGGGCTGCTCATTCTCTTTCAACTCAATATCAACCAATTACTTGTAATGTAAAGAGGGTTTCTGGAATAGTTACAACAAGTCAAAATCACGGATTATTAGTTGGTGATGAAGTTAAATTTAACATTTTGAGTAAACTTGATCAAGAATATAAAGTCTTTTATGACAATATAAACAGAAAAATTCTAATAAATGATTTTACTATATTAAATTCTCAAGTTGATCTTTCAAACAATCTTATACAGAGTAGTGATTTTATTGATATTGAAAGTGGAACCAAAGTGATTTACTTTGCAGAAAATCCTCTTGGTGGATTGGACAATGCTAAATCATATTTTATTCTCAAAAAAGATGATGATAAGATATCATTCTGCGAATATGAAAGTGATGTTTATGAATCAAATGAAATTAATATAACATCATTATCGTTTGGTGGATCGCAATCAATAAAACTAGTAAATCCACAGATTACTCCTTTTCTTGGATCTACAATAACTTTTGACATGTCCGATCCTTCTGTAAGTGATACAATTCTTGAATTTTATGCAGATTCCTCTTTTACAAGAAAAATAGAAGTAATTGGACTTTTTGATGAGGGATTTGCGATATCAAGAACTGGTCTCTCTGGACAGCCAAATTCAAAGGTTACTTTGGATACTAACAAAACTGGATTTCCCAAAGTTTTATACTATAAGTTAAATCCATTAACTCCATTAGATCAAACAAAATATCAAATATCTGTAGACAAGGACGTTCAGTCATATAATAAAATTAATATTCTTAGTCATAAGTTGAATTCCAAGGTATATGTGGATTTAATAAATGATGACAAAACATTTTCATTCAATTCTTCTAAAGAGTTAAGTGAAACTGAATTGGATATATTGAATGATCCAAATATATCTTATACTACAACATCTTTATCGGCTCTTGGACCGATAAACGATACCAAAATAAATTTTGGTGGAAGAGGATACTTTAAAATTCCTTCAATAACCAGAATTGATTCCCAGTCAGGAAATAATGCGGTATTAAAATTAATATCCAACAATATTGGAAAAATAGAGACAGTTGAAAGAATTAAAGATGGATTCGATTATCCAACTGATCCCACACTTTCACCACAACTTTCATCAACAATAGTTTGTGGAATAAAAGATATATTAACGGTGGATAGAATAAATGTTTTGGATGGTGGAAAGAACTACAATACTAGTCCAGTATTACATATTAAAGAAAATAGAGGATTAGAACTTAGAGCGAATGTTGAAGGTGGATCAGTAACATCAGTTGATATTATAAAAAATTCAACCTCTTTAAGTGGTCCTCTTGAAATAGTTCCCATTTATAATTCCAATGGATTGGAAATCGATTCTTTAAATGTTGTTGGAAGTGACGTTACAATTGAACTGTTTAATACACCAACATCATATCCATTGATTAATTCTGGATATGGCTCTACAATCACTGAATTTCCATTTGCAATAGGTGATGAAATCTTTATTGAAAAGTGTAGTCTGACTGATGCTACAAGTTCTCTATCAAACTTTAACTCTGCAGACTATGATTATTCTTTCTTCACTGTTACTGGAATTAATACCAACAATAATACATTAACTTATAATGTTTCTGGTATAGTAACCGGATCTTTTGGAACTTATAACGATGAAAGAAGGGGAGTTGTAATCAATAGAAAAAATATGCCTTCTTTTGAAATGATTTTGAAAGATGATGTTAGATATCAATCGTCTGAAACTGTTGTTTCTACTGGTGGATTTAGAGGTAAAGTTTTGGAAGATGGTTGGGACGATAAACTCAATCAGATGAGAATTACTAATACTTCGGGAACCTTGAAGATTGGAGACTCAATTTTTGGTGAAAATTCTAAAATTACTGGTGTAGTGGAATATGTAAATTCTTTTGAATTCAATTCTTTCTTGGGTCCTGTTAGAGATGCTTCTTCATCCACAAATACCGATGGTCTTTTAAATGATTTCCAACAAAGAATTTCGGATAACTTCTATTATCAAAAATTCTCATATTCTTTGAAAACAAATGTTCCATATTCAACTTGGAGAGAATCTGTAAGATCTATAGTTCACCCATCAGGTTTCCAAGAGTTTTCCGATTATGTATTGTATACAGAACCATCTTCAGAAGAGGTTTCTATTGGTATTGCAAAATCTGAAAACATGAAGCCAACATTGGCTTCTGCAGATTCAACTTTACTTTTCAATCTTGATAGTGAAGTTGATTTTTATAATAGAAAAAATTATGCTCTAGTTTATGAGGATGATTTGTATGAAGATGGATCAACTGATAAGATTTTCTTTGATGGAGGTATTCAACTAAAATCATTTATTTTAAATAAAACAAACAAAGTATTAACGATTGATGATATTGGTCCAGAATTTACTGGAATTTCAACAACCTATATTAGGGGTAGATTTGCAGATGCTTCCGATCTTTTAGAACTCAATAGAGAATTTATTCAAGAAGAGGTAGTTTCTTTTGTAGAATATAATTATCCAAATATTGGACTGAGTACAACTTATAGTAGAGAAAAGTGCCTTAGAGATACAGGATTTATTGTAGATGCTGTTGCACATGATCTCAAATATAATTCAAATAACAGATCTGTAGAGGCTGGTTTAGCGTATTGGAATGCAGGATCATCATATATTACCAATGAAACTGATGAGACTTTATTTGCTTATAACTATGTCAAATTCATAGGACAATATGTAATTAATAACCAAACCCCACCAACACTATATCAAACTTCTGTGTCTCAACAGTTTAATTTTGATGTAGTTCAGGATGAAACAAATTATGATGCAGGTAGATACAAAGATGCTCGTAATTTGATACTTCTTAATAAGAGGGAAATACAAGATAGATCATTGTCTGCAGTTGCTATTGAATATCCAGATTTCTATTTTCCTGGAGATTCTATTACAAATTCGCAATCAAGATATTATGATGCATTTAGATTGATACAACAAAATAAACAAGAAATTATTGATACTGCGTGGTCCAATACTGTAAGTGCTTATCCTGGAATAACAACTACAGAAACAAAATGTAAGCGAGATTTGGGATATTTTGTAGATGCTGTATCAACTGACGTATTTACTGGAGGAAATTCGTATTCACGTAAGTTTATCTCTTTCTACTTTGAAAATGGACTTCCAATTTCCAATGGATTGGTTGGTGAGGAAATTGAATCGAGATATGCATTTGGTCAAGCAAAAGATTTGATGCATGATGCGATAACGAATCAATTAACTATAACCGATCTAACGGTTACTGCAGGGTCGCCAGTTTATGGTATTGGTGCTACGGTATCCAATACAGATCCTACCGCGTGTACAGACGTTCAGAACACAATATCCACTCTTGTTGGCATAGTTACAAGTGTAATATCTGCAGGATCCACTTCCGGAATGCCTGTGGAAAATGTTGGTACTTATACTACTGGTGGATTAAAGTGTTTTAGAGATCTTGGTTATATTATTGACGGTGTTGCACAAGATATCGCTTATGGGACCAACCAACATACAGTTTATAACACTAAAAAATATTTTGATGGTGTAGGAGTAGCATTAACAGATGGTCTTGTTGGTGAAGAACAACAATCGATCTTAGTTTTTGAGACATCGAAGTCTTACATGAAACAAGCAATAACAAATCAATTATATGGAAGAGATTTAACAATAACATCTGATCCATTAACTGGATTTAACACCGATCCACTATCTTGTGCCGATGTTCAATCCAATATTGATAATCTTGTTGGAATTCTTACCGTTGCAATTGGAAGCAGTAGTCTATCATCTATTCCTGAGGAAAATTATGGAACTACTGATTGTGCTGATGTTAGAAGTGCTATAGGAAACTATGTTGGTATCATAACTACAATAATTGGTCTTGGTACTGAATTTGTTCCAGAAATAACAACACCGTCATTAACTCTTGGTGGCGCTGTTGTTGGATTGACTAGTTTTAAACTAAAAAATAACGGAACTAGTCTATTCAAACATGATTTTGACTCGACTGACTCCAATATTATTGATCTTGAGAAAAATTCAATTAATATAATAAACCACAATTATCAGACTGGTCAGGAATTAAGTTATAGTTATGGTGACGGAGTTCCAATTGGAATAGGTACAACTTCATATGTTGGATCTGGATCTACAGTTTTAATGCAAGTTGGCAATCTTAATGGAACTGCAATTTTGGAAGACGGGTATGATGTTGCAATAACTACTTCAGTTACAGGAATATCTACAGTATTGTCTCCTGTTGGACCAACGTTTAAACAATATAATCAAGCAGTTGGATTGACAACAACTGGTACAGATGCAGAATTTAATATTTTTATAACATATTCACCTTCAACAGGACAACCATTATCGACTTCAGTTATTCTAAAAACCGGTGGTAATGGATATTCTGTTGGTCAGACAGTTTCCATTGCAGGTACTTATATTGGAGGATCTACTCCAACTAATGATTTGACTTTTGTTATTTCCACTACTGGACCAACTGGAATACAAACTAGAGCAAATGAAGTATATACGGATGTTCCATCTGATGATTCTAACGGAGCAATATTTAATGTTTCCAGAAATTCTGATGGATATGTTGCTAGTGTTGATGTTATTAATGGTGGAGTTGGATACTCTTCAACTTCTATAGTTTCGATAGCTGGTACGTATTTGGGTGGAGGGACAAATGATTATGTTAGTTTCTCTCCAGTACTTTTGGGATCGAATAAATTACCAGAAACGGTGTTTGTATATAAATTTAATGATAACCAAATTGGTTTGTTGGGCGTATCAACAAGTCCAACTTTCTTAGACTTAACTGAATTTGGAACAGGAACTCACTCATTATCTACAAAAAATCCCAATTCTAGCACTTTTATATCGATTGATAACATTGTTCAACCAGCAATTTCCAGAACTCCTCTATCAATTACTCTGTCTTCAGATGTATCTACTGCAAAAACTACCATATTAAATGTCAGTTCTGGGATTTCTTCTGTAAAATTCGATGATATCATTAAACTAAATGATGAATATATGTTGGTTAAAAATATTTTATTATCCAGTAATATTCTCACAGTTGAAAGGGGATCTTTTGGTACAGTTGCTGGAATTCATACAGTAGGAACTTCTGGAACAATATTTAAAGGTAAGTGCAATATAATCGGTGATACAATCTTCTTCTCCACAGCACCATATGGTCCATCTGGTCCAGTTGGAATACAAACAAGATCTTCTTTTGCGGGAAGAGTCTTTTCTAGACAATTTGACGCTTCTATTACGGAAGATAAAAACATTACATTTGATGACATATCAAATGATTTCACTGGAGTTGCGTCAACAGAATTTACAATAAAGGTTGATGGTCAAACAACAACAACTGTATTCAATGATGTAAATTCAAGTACAAATATTAATAATATTCCATTTGTCTTTATTAATAATGTATTCCAAAATCCTATAAATGATGTAACAGTTGATAATGATGTACAAAATAGCTTAAGATTCTTGAGTGGAACTCCTTCTGCAGGAAAAATATCCGCTGTATCAATAAGTACCTCATTTGGTTATCAACCAAGATTGGTAGCTCACGCTGATGTAGTTGTTTCTGCTTCTGGAACAATTTCCTCAGTTGTTGTAAATGGAGGTGGTAGTGGATATAGAAATGCGCCTCCTATCAGCGTCGCCTCTACTATTGGTTATGGTGCAAGTCTTGTGGCTGTTGTTGGGACGAGTGGTACAACTCTTGGTCAAATAACCGAAATTCAGATAATTGAACCTGGAATTGGATATACATCAACAAGTCAACCAGAAGTTAGAATTGGAATACCTACTGGATATAGTAATTTACCACTATCATATGTCAGCGGATCAAGTATTGGTCAGAATGCAAAAATAACCGTAGAGGTTGGTCAAGGATCTAGTATAACATCATTTAAATTTGATGATCCTGGTGTAGGATATAAAGTTGGAGATGTTTTGAAAGTTGTTGGTATTCCTACAAATAATACAACAGTAACTGAGTTTGAATTAACGGTAGATGCTGTTGAAACCGATTCCTTCTATGGATTCTATCCTGGACAAATGATTGTATTTAATGATATTAGTGATTCTTTCAATGGATTTAGGAAAAAATTCACTTTGAGTACTTTGGTAGATGGACAAAATCAAGTTATAAATCTCAAAACACCAGATGGAACTGATTTAGACATAACAAATAACATCTTCATATTCTTGAATGATGTTCTACAACAACCTAATGAGTCATATACTTTCTCTGGAAGTAGGGTTATATTCACAGAGGCTCCAATTAGAGGATCCAAGTGTGTTATTTTATATTATAGAGGTTCTAGTATTGACGTTGAAGAAATTGTCCCACCGAAAACTATAAAAGAAGGAGATTCTGTAACAATTCAAGAAAGTGCTACTGATTTATATGATATATCCCAGTTCCCAAGAGTAGTCAAAGCTTTGACTTCATCTGATCAATTGGAAACGTTTATATACTCTAGTATTGGAATTAGTAGTGATACCGAAAAATCAAGACCATTAAGTTGGCAAAAACAAAAACACGATAGAATCATATCTGGAACCCTATTCTCTAAGTCTAGACCAAATTTACAATCAAATATTACTCCAAATGCTACTGTAATAAAAAATATTCTACCATCCGATGATTACTTCTATGTTGATAATGCTTTCCCACTATTCTCAACTCTTGACAGTTTAAATGAAGATTTAAGAAATGTTACTATAACAGAAAACAAAGAAGTTTCTTCTGCTTTATCATATGCTACTGTTTCTGGAGCTTCTACAATTTCTTCTATAGTTATAACTGACGGTGGTGTTGGTTATGCAAATACCCTTTCACCAAAGGTCACAATATCATCTTCAGCAATAAAATTAAAAGATCCAATTTATAATTGGAGTGGGGTCAATATTTCTGGAATAACTACTCTCTCAGTATTTAATGAATTGTCAATTGGAAACCAGTTAGTTTCTGTTGGTAATAGTTCTTTATATTCATACAGTTATGATGGACTAACATGGGTTTCTGGAAGTGTTGGAGTTGGTAGTACAGTTAATATGCAATCTGTTAAGAAAGTTAGTGTTGGTTCTTCGGACATAATCATGACAGTCGGAGATAAATCTAAGATTGCTCAAGCAGTTGGATATGCATCAACATTGACAACTTGGACTGAAATCCCTTGTTATGAAGAAGTTGCAATATCTGGAATTGGTGTTATTGGTTACAATTTGACCACATACAATGGAACATTTAACTCTGTAATCTATGGAAATGATCACTGGGTCACTGTTGGAACTGCTGGAAGTATATTTGTTTCATCTGGAGTTACAACAACTAGATTTATTAGTAGATTCTCTGGAGTTATCGAAGATTTGAATTCCGTAGACTTTGGTGATAATTATTTTGTTGCTGTCGGTAACAATGGAACTGTACTTTCTTCTGATAATGGATTCTCATGGGATATTACCATTAATGGTGTTGCTTTAAAAAATTATAATAAAGTAATGTATGATGGTAATAAATTTATCGTAGTTGGTGACAATGCAACTATATTGAAGTCTATTAATAGAAATCAATATCAAAGAGAAAGGAGGATACTATGCAATGGGAAAAAGATGCACGAGAAACGGTAAACAGTATTCCTGTCCACGACATTATAAGAAATTTGATCATTTTATGGGCTGAAAAACTGGCCCGCAAAAACAAAAGCAAGACTGTAACCATGAAGGAAAT
>Ga0209536_100005362_pt1 | contig 19959 bp, 12 predicted proteins | sample DeeMarSeWOR28_12_FD_187461 | JGI IMG/M metagenome (GOLD analysis project Ga0209536, IMG submission 187461) | Marine sediment microbial communities from White Oak River estuary, North Carolina - WOR-2-8_12 (SPAdes) (version 2) | ecosystem: Environmental > Aquatic > Marine > Intertidal zone >...
AATTATGTCTTGGGCAATCATGATGAATCTCGCTTGGCAAGCCGGCTTGGAGAACCAGGCGCTCGTTTGGCTGCCATGTTGCTGCTAACGTTGCGCGGCACGCCCACACTGTATTATGGGGATGAAATTGGTATGAGAGATGTCGAAATCCCGCTGGAAGATCAGCAAGATCCATGGGGGATCCGTGTCCCCGGTTTAAGCCGCGACCCTTGTCGTACGCCTATGCAATGGAACGATGCACCTAATGCTGGATGCTCTCCAAATAGTGTATCTGGTCTGTGGTTGCCATTAGCAGAAGACTATAAGAGGACGAATGTAGAGAATCAACTCCAAGATCCAACCTCGATTCTATCTCTTTATCAACAACTGCTGAAATATCGCCGCTCTAATCCCATATTACAGATTGGTAAGTATGTACCCATTCCTAATGCTAATAAGGATTGTTTTGTTTACTTGCGAGAGTTTGAAACAAATGTAGATAAGTCCAGAACGTTGATCGCACTGAATTTTTCTAACCTAAAGCAGCAATTGGATATGTCACATATCAACGACTCAGGGCATATGGTGATCTCGACGAGATTGGATAGGAGCGGCCCTATAGATCTAAAAAACCTGATATTACAAACGCAAGAGGGTGTGATCATTGAAATTTAATTACAGTCTGATTGCACACAGAAAATATCCTTATACAAAGTAGTTGAATAATGAATACTTCTACCTGGTACAAAGATGCTGTTTTTTATGAGGTCTATGTGCGCGCCTTCTTTGACAGCGATGCAGATGGACATGGTGACCTGCCTGGCTTGACCGAAAAGTTAGATTATCTGCAAGATCTGGGTGTGAACTGTATATGGTTGTTACCAATTTTTCCTTCACCTCTTTTGGATGATGGTTACGATATTGCGGACTACTATGGCATCCATCCAGATTATGGCACCCTAGAGAATTTTAAAGATCTGGTTGCTGCAGTCCACGCCCGTGGAATGCGTATAATCACTGATTTGGTGCTCAATCACACATCAGACCAGCATCCCTGGTTCCAGCAGGCGCAGCTTGACCGGAATTCACCTTTTCGTGAGTATTATGTTTGGAGTGACTCCGATCAAAGATACAAAGACACCCGTATTATTTTTTTGGACACTGAAAAATCAAATTGGACTTGGGATGAACAAGCTGGACAGTATTTTTGGCACCGATTTTACTCGACCCAACCAGACCTGAATTATGATAACCCTGCAGTACAGGCGGAAATGCTAGAGGTGATGAAATTCTGGTTAGACCTTGGTGTTGATGGTTTTCGCGCCGATGCGGTGCCGTATCTATTCGAGCGTGAAGGCACAAATTGTGAGAATTTGCCGGAGACCCACGCATATCTAAAAGGGTTGCGCCGGTTTATAGATGAACATTACCCAGGTCGCATCCTGCTTTGTGAAGCAAATCAATGGCCTGAAGATGTTCGTCCATATTTTGGGGAAGGTGATGAATTCCATATGGGTTTCCACTTCCCGGTAATGCCGCGCATCTTTATGGCAATTCAGAAGGGTGATGTTTCTCCTCTCGTTTGGATCCTGGAACGAACACCGGCTATTCCTAACGACTGCCAGTGGTGTACTTTCTTGCGCAATCATGACGAGCTTACTCTTGAGATGGTGACCGAAGAAGAACGCCAGTGGATGTGGGAGAAGTATGCTCCGGAGCCGCGTATGCGTTTGAATCTGGGGATTCGCCGCCGGCTGGCACCTTTACTTGATAACGACAGATTGAAAATCGAGTTGGCTAACTCATTGCTGTTCACCTTGCCTGGTTCACCGATTATTTACTATGGTGATGAGATAGGGATGGGGGATAACATTTGGTTGCCGGATCGAAATGGTGTGCGCACTCCAATGCAGTGGGACTCGAGTCCGAATGGAGGTTTCTCCAGCGCGCCTCCCGATCAATTGTATGCACCCGTTTTATCCGAACCGTACAGCCCTACCAGCGTAAATGTCGCTGAGCAGCGAGAAGACCCAGATTCGTTATTCCATCTCTTAAGACATTTGATCATGGTTCGGAGAAGGCACCCTGCTTTCAGCAGAGGGGATTTTACCTGGATGCATGGTGAAAATACATCTGTGGCAGCATATCTGCGCGCTGACCATTCTGAGCGAATTCTGGCGGTACACAACCTGACTGGCATACCGCAATCTCTTCACCTGAACCTTTCCGAGATGAGCGTTGATCCTGTAGATTTATTAACCGGGATTCACATGCCACAGTCTCATCCGGGTCGTCTCTCGATTTCGCTTGATCCGTATCAATACCTGTGGTTGAAGATATAGTTGGTAAAAGAACATTGAATGAAGATTAACAGGCAGGCGCATCGCCTGCCTGTTATTATGTATCTGGTTTAACTATCAGATTTTTTCCCTTACGCGAAGTTTACGCGAGTTTATTTTAAAATCTTCTATAATGTTTGTATGCTGGCAGGTGAATCGAACAAAATTGCCTACCAGGACCTGGGTAGGCAGGTAGATTTGCTGCACGCTATAAACGCGGCAGCAGCAACGCTTCAAAAATCTGTTAACTCCGAGGGGGATGTATTCCGTGTGTTTAGTGAGCAGATTGCTAATCTAGGTATGCGCGGGGGATTGAGTTTTTTGGATGAGCAAAGGCAGATGTTAACCTACTATGCGATTGCTCAACCGGGACGAAAAATTTCTGAGTTAGAGGAGCTTGCAGGAGTTAAAGCGGAAGGCTACCAAATACCTGTGGGTAAGGTTGATGTCTACCTGCAAGTCATAGAAAGCGGTGAGACCATTTTTGTGCCTGAAAGCCGCACGGTTATGGTCCAATTATTGCCAAAATTGGCTGGGAGAATAGCGGATACCGTATTGAAGACTTTGGGTTCGGATCCGGCGATCTATGCGCCTCTCAACAAAGAGGGGCGGGTTTTTGGTTTGATGAATATTGCGGGAGAGGGTTTAACGCCAGATGATGTGCCTGCACTTAAAGCCTTCGCCAATCATGTATCTGTTGCTTTAGAAAATGCTCAGCTCTTTGCGACTCTTAAGCAGGGAAAAGGACGCTATCGCAATCTCGTTGACAATCTGCCCATAGGAGTGTTCCGGGCGACGCCGGGTCCGAAGGGAAAGATTCTCATGGCAAATCCGGCATTTTTACGTATGTTTGGCTATGCTTCATCGACCGAACTCGATGAGATCGATTTGGCTGAGTTCTACGCGGACAAAGAGGAGCAAAAAGCATTCTCTGATAACCTGCTCGCTCAAGGTAACAACGATAATGTTGAAATCCAACTTAAAAAGAAAGATGGCAGCCTAATCTGGGGGTCTGTTACAGCCAGCGTGGCTTGGGATCCTGAAACTGGGGAGGCAGCTTATTTCGATCATTTCATCGAGGATATCACCGAACGTTTACGGGTTGAAGAAGAGCTCTTCCGTCAGGCAGAGGAGTTGGCGACATTACATGCTATCTCCCTGGATATTACGGCTGCACTAGCGCTCCCTACCCTCTTAGATACAATTGTTAAGCATGCGGCTCGATTGCTCAACGCACGAGGTGGTAGCCTGTCTCTTTACGATCCAGAACATCGAGAAGCGCGTGTATATGCCGAGTATTACCCAGGCCTTCAAGACCAAACTGGTCGCGTCTTCAAATATGGTGAGGGTGCTGTCGGCACAGTAGCTAAAACGGCCAGGCCATTAATTATCGATGATTACCGCAATTGGCCACAGCGGGCGACTTTTCATGATCTTGATCTTCCCTATACAGCTGTACTTTGTGTACCTCTGCTCTGGCAGGGGGAGGTAAAAGGCGTTCTGCAGGTGATGGATGAAGTAGAAGTCAAGCGCTTCAAACAATCGGACATGGAATTATTGACCTTGCTCGCAAATCAGGCCGCGATTGCGCTTTTCAACGCGCGGCTGTTTGAAGCCGAACATGTCGCCCGTGAGCAAGCAGAGACACTCGGTGAAGTCGCACAGGTGGTCAGCGGCAGTTTGGAATTGAATGAGGTGTTGAGGCTAATACTTGAACAGCTCAAACGGGTCTTAGTATTTAACACCTCCTCGGTCTTGATATATCAAGAGCCGGACGGTACTGCTTTGGTTGCTAGTATTGGCTATGAGGATGCGCACCTTACCAGCTGGAAAGATAGCCAGCTTTTGTTGGAAAGCCCCATTCTGAAGAAAATGTCTCAAAGTTTAGAGCCAATCATGATCCCGGATGTTCGACAGCATCCGGATTGGATATCAGCGAGCAGCGCAGAGCAAGTGCGTTCATTTCTGGCTGTTCCGATCATCTCATTAGGAAAAATGATTGGTGCATTAATGGTCTATAGCGAACTTCTGGATTTCTACCGCCAAAAGGATGTACAAACCGCTCAATCCCTCGCTCAACATATGGCTATTGCCATCCAGAATGCTCGTTTGTTCGCGGCAGAACGGGCTTCCCGTGAGCGTTCTGATGCGCTGCGTGAAGCAGCCCGGATTGTCAGCGCCAGCCTCTCCCTTGAGCAGGTGATTGACGCGGTGTTGGAACAGCTGGCCCGTGTCATGGAATATGACAGCGGTAATGTGATGTTGTTGAGAGGAGATTATCTTTATTTAGAAGCCGGGCGCGGCTACGAAGCATTTATCGATCCCGCACTGTTAGATGAAGTTGTGATCGATATCAGATCACACCATTCCATCAGCTTAACTTTGGAGAGTGGACATCCGACCATGGTCGCCGACTCTCGAATGGATCCTGATTGGCAGGACACAAAAATTAGTGGTCACATTCGTTCCTGGTTGGGCGTTCCCTTGAGGATTAGAGATAAGTCGATTGGTTTGTTTAACCTTGATCGCATCACTCCCGGCGGTTTTAGTGCTGAGGAGATCGCACTCGCACAGACGTTTGCGGTGAGCACATCTGCTGCTATAGAAAACGCGCGTTCGTTCGAAGCAGAAGGCAAGCGAGTCGTAGAGCTTGAAGCTTTGCATCAGGCTAGCTTGAGTCTGACCGCGAGCCTGAATCTACGTGCAGTCTTGGATGCTATTTTAAAAAGTACACTTCAGCTACTCCCAGGTGCCCAAAATGCCCATATTTTTCTTTACCATCCTGATAATGGCGGGCAACTGACGTTTGGGGCTGTGTTGTGGTCTGATGGTTTCAGTGATATGCCCATATCAGAACCGCGTCAGAATGGCTTGACATACACCGTCGCACGAAGCGGAGAAGCGATCCTGGTCTCTGATATGGCAGAGCACCCGCTTTTCAAGGACGTTCCCTCTGATTGGAAAGGATCCATTATTGGTTTACCACTCAAGATTGGTGATCGTGTAGTTGGCGTCATGAATATATCACATACCAAGGCGGGTGCATTCTCGGATGATGAGATGACTGTTTTGCGATTGTTAGGTGACCAGGCTGCTATTGCAATTGAGAACGCCCATCTTTTCGAGCAGGCAGCCACAGAACGCCGCCATCTGAGCTTATTGTACGATGTTGGTCGTGGTCTGGCAGCCAGTCTGGATTCTGATGAAATTCTGAACCGCGCTACAACGCTGACATGCCAGGCGTTAGGGGGATTATTAGGAGAAGCTTTTCTTTATCTTCCACAGGAGGACATGCTCAGTTTGTGGGCTGTATACGGACGGGAAGGGACAGAGTTAGATTCGGTTAGAGAAGAATTGCAGCTAAATATGGGAGTTGGGTTAGTTGGATGGGTCGCCCAGAATCGTCAATCGGTGAATGTGCCAGAGGTAACTGATGACCCGCGCTGGTTGAAGGTCCCTGGATTTGATGATAGGGTTCATAGCGCCTTGTGTGCACCCATCCTTCAGGGTGATCATTTATTTGGTGTATTAGCTGTATTGCACCACCAGCCAACGGCTTTCTCAGAAGATCATCTCGACCTTTTACAGGCGATTTGTCACCAGGTGGGATTGGCTTTGAGTAATGCCAGTCGCTACCAGCAGGTTCAAGACTTAGTCGATTTATTGGAGGTTGAACAACAGAGATTAGATGATTTAGTTGAACGTTTACCCGTAGGCGTGCTCTTGTTAGATAAAAATCATCGGCTCTTGGTGGCAAATTCATTGGGTAGTGACATCCTTAATCTTCTGGGGTCTGGAAAAATTGGGGAGGTCTTTACCAAACTCGGACCTTATGATTTGAAGGATTTGATTTCTCAGCATACTGATCCGCTGCCAGTCGAGTTTAATCTCGAAAAACCTGCTCATAGGATGTTTGAAGCTCAAGTACGACCCTTGGGCACTGAACAATCTCAATGGGTGATCACTGTGCGGGAGGTTACCGAAGAGCGGGAAGTTCAAGCGCGTATACAGATGCAGGACCGCCTGGCGACGGTTGGTCAGCTGGCTTCTGGAATTGCCCACGACTTTAATAACATTATGGCTGCCATCATGGTTTATACAGATTTGCTTCAAAAAGACCTGATGCTGTTCCCAACAGGAAGTGAACGTCTAGCGATCATTCAGCAGCAAGTTCAACGTGCTACCAGCCTGATCCGACAGATATTGGATTTCAGCCGCCGATCAGTAATGGAACAGATCAATTTGGATTTGCTCCCTTTTATTAAGGAATTAGAAAAGTTGCTTGCACGTGTTTTGCCCGAGATAATTCGCCTGGAGCTGTCTTACCAGTCTGAAGAATATTGGGTAAATGCTGATCCAACTCGCCTGCAGCAAGTTTTTATGAACTTAGCAGTCAATGCTCGTGACGCTATGCCAGAGGGTGGCACCCTTTTCTTCAATCTAGATCGATTGCAGATTCAACCTGGAGAAAGACCGCCATACCCCTCCATGCATTCTGGTGAATGGATTCGAATTGAAGTTAAGGATACAGGAGAAGGGATTCCACCAGAAAAGTTGCCTCATATTTTTGAGCCCTTCTTCACAACTAAGCCGGCGGGTGAGGGGACTGGATTGGGATTAGCACAAGCCTATGGTATTGTTAAACAGCATGATGGTTTCATTGATGTGCGCAGCCAAGTGGGGGTTGGCACCATTTTTACTGTGTATCTGCCGGCTTTATCAATGACCGAACAAGAGACCATGCCGAGAGAAGATATTGCCGAGATCGAGGGGGAGGGGGAGACCATTTTGGTTGTTGAAGATGACTGGGTGACATTGGCAGCTTTGCGGGATTTACTTGAGACGCAAAACTACCATGTTTTGATCGCCCAGAACGGCATTGAAGCGCTTGAAATTATCGAAGAAAGTTCAGATTCGATCAATCTGATCGTTTGTGATGTGGTCATGCCTGAAATGGGTGGATTAGCCCTATACAATTCCTTACATGAACGGTATCCACAGATAAAGATGTTATTCATCACTGGCCATCCCCTACAAAAAGAGAACCAAGCTTTGCTGGAGAAGGGTGGGGTAAACTGGCTGCAGAAGCCGTTTTCTGTGCCCGATTTCAGCCGGGTGGTTCAGGAACTTCTGGAAGAAAATTGATGATATAATAACACCTAATGATTTTGTCAACAACATGATCCTTGGGACCCGTCTCTGGCTCTTGTCAATGTTCCATACAAAGGACATTAATCGATCCAGAAACTCAATGAGCATGGTTGCTTTCTGTTAGCTAATTTCACATACCAGCGTCCATTTTCATCCTTTTGAACAGAATAGGCGTTTAACTTGTCTTGGTATGACCTGAGCACTTTACTGGCGCGATTGTCTGCAACGTTAAAGGATTGCCAGGGGAGATTTCCTTGCTCCGTGATTAAAGCAGCGCGGCAGGCCAGGACTGCCCCGATTTCATTCCTCAGGTCGTCAGGTAAATGAACATCATCATATATGTGGGCCAGAGGGGGGATTGAGTCATTGGATAAGATCAATAGATAATCTGTATCTAATTCTGATCCGGTGAGAGCGCGAGAGATGTTTTGGTTTACGATAAAGGCGTCTATATTGAGGGTATTCACCGTCAGCCCAAAACCAAGAGTTGCGGCTAAGATACCGAACGCGAAATATCGCAGTTTTGAACGAAATTCGAGAATCACCAGAACGACAAGCAAGATACCCAGCCATATCATGAAAACATGGGTAAGAGTTCGTAGGCGGGTGAAACCATAGGCCCTCTCGTAGAGCAGCAGGCGTTGGAAAGCAGATACCAAAATAACCGCCAATAGAACCACCTGTAGGATGCCCAGAAACGAGAAAATCCTACGTGTATTTGGTGTTTCGCGCTTCGTTATGCTGCTTAAACCCAGCAAAAGTAACAGGCTGAAGAATGCTACAATAACCAGTTCAGCGAAACCGCGCCGGGCATATTCGGCGTAGGTAAAACCATCAGCATTGATATTCGCTTGACCTCCGAAGAAGTAACGAAATTGGATGAAAACAAAAACAGCGAAGAGTAAATTGACGCTGATTAGTACGATCGCAGATTCTGTGAAACCAAGAAATGTGTTAAGCCAGGGTTTTTCATAACCGATTAAACGATTATCCTGGCTAGCTGTCAGCACGTGCAGGTAGATACCTGCAAAGAGATATGCGAAAATCAAGATGTAGAACGTCCGGAATAGATATTCGGGGAGCTTCTCAATTCTAAACAGTGCAGTGATACTTTCCAAGCGTTGGGAGAAAATTGGATCAGCTGCAGCAAGCAATGCGGCGAAAACAAATAGAATAGGAATTGTCAGCAGTATCCCACGCACGATAGGTAGACTATGTTTGATGGTCGCAGGGAAAACTCGACGATTTCCATCATCTGGAATTTTCCTGTCGCTAAAGATAATCACTTGACGCGCTAGGGCGCTACCAACCAGTTTACCAATGCCTGCGAAATAATCGCTTATGCTGTAATGTAGCCAGCGCCCCCCCAGAAAAGTTACCGCCAGCAATGCCATCAAGCTCAGTGTTAGCAGATAGTTTATGGTTAAAGTAAATGGTTCGCTACGAATAAACGTCATTACTCCAAATAAACCCACAGGAACTAGTATCCATAAACTCGTCCTGGCGGGATGCAAACCTTCAAGCTGTGCCAGCATAAAGCCAACACTTAGACACAGTAAAATGTATAGAACAAAGGATATACCTGGTGCTTTTCCCCAGAAAAGGAAATCAAATCCCCAGGCGATAAAAAGGACTGCTACTGCCAGATAGTGTAAACGTTTGATCATTTTAACCCTCCTATGGCGCGATCGAAGGTTTAGATTTTTCAAGTTTATGCTCTTCAATATACCTGGGGGGAGCTTTAAAAATCTATCACCCACCTATCAAAATCTATCCTGATCCTGTTCCCTTGGCAAATCTTTTGTGTATATGCCGTTTAGTGTGCTCTTGGGGGATAGAAAAACCGTGTCCTTTTTTCCATTCAAACATCTTTTAGCCTCCCTGAATTTTTAAATTAGAAGTTATCGAGAACTTTCAGCAAAGGTGTTTTTTCTGAGGATTTCCTTAAATTGCCTTAAACCCTCCTGATTTGTGGCTAAAATCTGAGCATTGAAATCAGCATGGAGAGTATGATGATAAGTCCGATGGTGATGAATATGATTTGTTGAATGCGTAAGCGGCGTCTATCCCGCTTTGAGATTTCATGCTTCTTTTTCTTTGCCATAGTCTGTCTCCTAGTTATTCTAGATGCTCCTTAAGAGCGTGAGCGATTTGATCGGTGATTCCAGGCAGGGAGGTTAATTCACCAAATGAAGCCTGTTTGATATTGTTAATCGAACCGAACTGGTTTAAGAGAGCTTTGCGGCGCGCTGGTCCAATTCCCGGGATGCTGTCTAGACGGGATGCAAGGCCGGTTTTGGTACGTCGCTTGCGGTGAGATGTAATGGCGAATCGGTGAGCTTCATCACGCACCCTCTGAACCAGGAATAGCCCTTGAGATCCCCGTGGCAGAAGTATCGGTTGTGATTGTCCGTTAACAAATATCTCCTCGTTTTGCTTGGCGATGCCAGCTACCGGGATCTCTCCAAGCAGGCCGAATCGTTCTAATACCGTCACCGCCCGACCGAGCTGCCCCTTCCCGCCATCGACTAAAACCAAATCTGGTAATAGGCTAAAAGCCTGGTCAGGTTTTTTACCGGGTCTGTTTGCGGTTTCCTGTACTGCCTTCCAGCGATTGAAACGCCGGGTGAGCACTTCTTCCATGCTGGCATAGTCGTCTGGTCCCTGGACAGTGCGGATATTGAAATGCCGGTAATGCTGTTTGCGGGGCACACCTCGTTCGAAAACCACCATGCTGCCGACCGCGGCAGTGCCCTGCGTGTTCGAGATATCATAGCATTCAATACGGTTAGGTGGTTGTGGTAATTGAAGTGCCTCCTGTAATTCTGCCAGTGCTTGAGTTTGCCGGTGTTTATCTGCCTGCCATTGAGCTTGCAATGATGCGAGAGTCTCTGCTGCGTTTTCGGCAGCCAGCTGGATCAATTCTTTCTTTTTACCCCGACGTGGAATGCGAATCTCAACTTTTTTCCCACCACGCCTGGTTTTAAGCCACTGGCGAATAATGTTCGCCTCTTCTATTTCGTGTGGGAGCAACACCTGTGCTGGTACAGTCGGTGCACGATCGTAAAATTGTTTCAGGAAACCCGAAAGCACGTCAGAATCGGGGGTGTCTTCAGCGCCATCCAGAAGAAAGTAGTCTCGTCCGACCAATTTTCCGCCGCGTATGAAAAACACCTGCATACAGGCATCGCCATCAGTGCGTGCCATCGCAATAACATCTGAGTCGATATATTCATGGGAGACCACTTTTTGCCGTTCAACAACTCTCTCAATGGCTTGCAGTTGATCGCGCAGCGTAGCTGCACGTTCAAATAGCAATTCGTTGGCTGCCTTTTCCATATCTTCGTGTAGACGCGAGACGATAGGTTCTGTGCGACCATCGAGGAATTGGCATAGGTCATTGATCATCTGACAGTAGCCTTCCTGGTTGATGGCGCCAATGCACGGGGCTGAGCATAATTTGATATCGTAATATAGACAGGCGCGATCATCTTTGCCTGTGATGGTGCGATCGCAGGTCAGATATGGGAAAATGCGGCGCAGTATATCCAAGGTCTGGTGAACCGCCCATACACTGGTGTAGGGGCCAAAATAGCGGGAACCATCATTGACCAGACGTCGTGTGACAGTGACTTTAGGGAAATCTAAACTCCAATGCACCTTGATGAAAGGATATTGTTTATCGTCCTTCAAACGGACATTATAGCGTGGGCGGTGTTTCTTAATCAGGGTCATCTCCAGGATCAAGGCTTCCAGTTCGGAACTCACCACAATCCATTCAATATCTGCTATATGTCTCACCAACTCACGTGTTTTGCGGTGGTCTTGTGCGCTAGAGTGGAAATAAGATCTCAGACGGTTGCGCAGATTAACAGCCTTGCCCACATAGATCACCTTACCTTCCGCATTCTTCATTAAATAGCAGCCGGTTTTTGTAGGTGCAGTATCCAATATTACCTGTAGATGATCAGAAATATCCATCGCAGAAGTTATTCTAACATGATTGAGCAGCCAGGTAATCTGAAGCAGAAGCTATGATCAACAATGACCTTGGGTATCACTGGAAACTATATTGGTGGTGCGGTGTTGTTCAGCTTTTTAGAGCCCCCATTTATTGTTGTGGTTTCCACGTTCTCCTGGTTAAGGAATTAGGACTAAACAAACTTGTCCTCATTGGATCAACTTAAGTGTAGCTTCCGTACATTTTTGCAGACTCTACAAGGGCGTCAATATTTTCATCCGGTGTAGTGGCTGGCAGCGCACACCCCGGCCCTAAGATGAACCCACCGCCTGGTGCGAGGATTTCAATAGCCTGACGGCATTTCTGTGTGACTCTCTCTGGCGTACCATTTGTCATCACCTCGCTGGGGTCAACAGGACCTAACAAAGTTGCTCTTCCGAGGGCGGCTTCCTTGCAGGCCTGCATATCTGCTTTTTGGTCGATTTCGATAATGGTCGCGCCAGTACTGACCATGTCTGCGATGATCGGGGTGGAATTTCCACAGATATGATAAGCAAGTTTTACACCTTTAGCGGTTAAATCATTGACCAGCTGTTTGACGTAAGGATATGCGTACTTGCGATAATAAACTGGAGAGATCAAGTCTGGCCCAGAAGGTGAATCGCCGATCGATGTGCAGTGCGCGCCCTGCTCGATTTGTGCAAGGGCGTAATGCAGCACAACCTGGCGGCAAAAATCGAGCAGCTTATGAAGTTGTTCAGGTTTTTCTTCCAGAGCCAGATCCATCATGAAATTGTCCATGCCCCTGATCTCGCTAGCCAGGCTGAACGGTCCCTGGTCTGCCCGCCCAATGATGAACGCTTGGTCACCGATCTCCTCTACAACGATACGTGTCGCCTTCAGCAGCTCGCTTAATAATGGATCCTTATAAGGGTCGGGGAGTTTGAGCTTGTCTACCTCGTCAAGGTTGTTGATGGCTGGCTCTTTTGCAACCGGGGCAGAATTTGACTGATATTGCACCTGTACACCACAGGCCTCTGCCAGGGCAGCGGTTCCATTCTCGACCAACAAAACATCATGCCCGAAGCGGCGCCAGGCTTTGATCTGCCCCTCAGCCATAGCTTCGCCATTACGGAAAAAATCGGCATAAGATTCAACCCCCATCATACGGGCTGTAACCATAAAATTGTGCAAATCTACCGGAACCCTATCGGGTGGTTTGTGCGTCAGGGTTTGTAAAGTCCGTTCAATTGAGTTCACATCTCACTCTCCGTTAATTTCAACTTATTGGTGAGCCATATAGATTTCACTTCAGAATAGCAGTATGTATAAGGTTAAAAAACCAGGCAGGGTGCGCAGTTTCCACACCCTGCCGATATATAAAGATCACCTCTTAGTAGATGCCGAATTCTTGCACTGTGTCAAATAGCGCAATCACATTCTCAGGTGGGACATCGGACTGGATATTGTGGCCGGCAGCGAAGACAAACCCTCCGCCTGGCATAAAAGCATCCAACAACTTTTTGGTCTCTTCCTTTACTTCCTCAGGGGTTCCGTACGGCAGCACATTTTGCTGGTCAAACCCACCCCAGAAGGTTAATTGGTCTCCGAACTCGCGTTTCAATTTTTCTCTGTCTCCCATCTCCGCCGCCTTAGGTTGGATCGGGTGCAGGATATCTACGCCTCCCTCAATGAGGTACGGTATCATCGGGTACAGACTGCCGCAGGAATGGTAGAAAATCTTTGCATTTGTCTTACTCTTGATCAAATCCCATAATTTCTTGTATTCTGGCCAAACCAGAGTGCGATAAACTTCTGGAGACATCGCAGGTGCACGCTGTGTGCCTAAATCAGAACCTGTCATGACGACCGAAATGTAGGGACCAATGCGGTCAAGCACCTCACCCATCAGCGCTCTTTGGTATTCACCCATCATCTCGAGCAATGCGCGGATCATGTCTGGACGGAGCACCAAATCTTCGTAAAAACGCATATATCCACGCAGATACCAGGAGAACTCAAAGATTGATGCGATCACGTTTGCCATAACGCCGTACTCGGTCTCCACACTCATTTTTCGAGCGGCTTGTTCGATGCCCTCATAGCGAGAAGGGTCGTGTGGATCAGGCCATTTGAATTTTGTTAAGTCTGCAACCGTTTCAGCGTCGCTGAGAGGATGCCCAACGAAATCGTAATATAGCAGCCATCCATCTGGGCGGAAGGCAGCTTTGCGCAGCACACCGAATTCATCTTGGTAGGTGTTATCCGGCAACTCGATATCCTGCCAGTCACGAGAGGCTTGCAGGTAGATATAACGAGTGTCTACGCCCAAGCGTTTCAATACTGCCTCACTAGGATGGGATAACTGCTGTACACGATCGACCACCGGATCATCTGTTACGATATTCAGGTAAGACTTGAGCGCTTTATTTGCGCCAGTGGTTATGCCTGTAACAATGCCGCCAAGGTCGATAGGCACCCGGTCGGGTTCCTTATGATTTAGTGTGGTTTCCAAACGTTCTCGTGAATTCATAGTCACACTTCTCCTAAATCCAGTATGCGATTATATACAATTTCTGAAAAAACGTAGGGTTCTTGTTTGAGGAGTACAAAGGTTCTTTATTAAAGTCCTTGGTGATGAAAGCTAAATTGCTTCCGCCACTTCACGGGCGATCTGAACCCAACGTACCACACGCTGCGGGTCGTTGCGAATGGTGTGGTTATCTTTCATAATCACTTCCACCCGACAATCACGCGTCTTTTCTAAAGCATCCCGCAGTTTGGCACGGATGAGTTCTTCGTCAAAGCTGTTCATGGCTAAATCGGTTGGGCTGGGTTTCATAGAGAAGATGAAATGATCTTCCAGCATCTGTGCCATATCACCAATATCAGCCCAAGGTGAGACAGATACCCGCCGCAGATTAGGGATCTCTTTCACAATATGCCAACGTTTATCCAACGGCTCGCAACAACCATAGCAGTTTAACCCAAACCGTTCTTGGATGGGTAACTGGTAGGGAAAGATGAATTCAGCGAACATTTCTGGTGAGACCCCAACCGTCTCCTGGCTTTCTGTGAATCCCCACATGTCAACTGTGCGCACCTGTCCATTGAAATCGTCTTTAGGCAGCTCCTTGGTCCAGCCAAACCCGCCAGAGCCGACATAGGTACCATCATTGTTCAAACTGAGCAGGTTATTTTCTTCCAGGAAGTCCAATTTCGCCAGGTGACCATCGCGCAGGAAAGCCAGCAAGCGTTGAAGTTCATCTGGGTGGTCGAACATGTCATACATAACCTGCTGCAGCCCACGGATATTGACCAATGTCCAGGTCATCCCTAAAGTCCACCACCAGGCGGTGCGCAAGCGTACAGGCAGAATATCTCCAAGCACCTCATTTGCAAGTTCAACCACACGTTCGGTGGCCTCATAATTTACTGTGATCAGCGGGTAATGCAATTTGTCGAGATCATCATAGGTCTTCAATGGTGATTCCCAAACGTATGACCCTCCATCGGTGCCGCCGATCTTTCTTTCATGCATCCCCCAGTCACTCTCGTCATAGACGTGGGACACTATAAAATAAGGCTCGATCACCCGGTCATCACACATCTCCGCGCCCCAGAAGATCTCTTTACGGAGATTCATCTCCCAGCGCTGCGCCAATTCTCCTTCACACTTAAACTGGTCGATGGTGATGATCTCGTTCCAGCCGTTTTCCGGGTCGCAGAAGATGACCGGTCGAGTCGGCTCCAACGCATTGAGGCGGTACCAAAGTTTGCGTTTCTCCTGCTCGATGGGGCGCGCGGCTAATTCCGCCACTTGGCTGGCTAATCTTCGCAATACCTGCCGATCTTTGGTACTTATAACTGCATCTGCGGCATATTCTCCATGTGTGCTTAGGGTTGCCTGTGTCTGATCGAACATAAATCCTCTATCTCCAAGCTCTGCGGTACTTCTGATTAAGTAGATGCGCGCTGTATTCGTCTTTCGATGAGTAAATCGAGCAGCACGGAGAACAAAATGACCAAACCAAATGCCATATAAGTCCACTCATAAGGCAAACGGGCAAGCACAAGAGCGTTTTCAATCACAATAATGATCAGTGCACCCATGAAGATACCGACCATATTTCCGATTCCGCCTCTCAGTGATGTGCCACCAACCACTGCAGCCGCGATAGCACTCAGCTCCCAACCGGTGCCCACCCGCGATGAGAACGCAGACAGGCGCGTTGTCTGGATCACAGCTGCAAAGGCGACCAAAACACCCACGATGATGAAGCTGGTGATCTTGACCCTGTCGGTGTTGATGGCCATCGAGCGGGCTGCCAGCGCATTATCCCCGGTGGAAAAGATCCAATTGCCGAAGCGCCGAAAGTGTAGGAGTATCGTCAATATGACAGCCAGGAGCAGGAACCAGAAAGCCTGTGCAGGAAAGAAACCAAACCAGTCGCCTGTAAATAAAGATGTGAAGGCTGGATAAGCATCCAAATTTACCGCGCGCATTTCGCCCCTGGAGAGCCATAATGTTAATCCTCGCCAAAACATCATAGCGCCTAAGGTAGTGATGAATGAAACAATTTTGCCCCTGACTGTGATCAAACCATTCGTCAAACCAGTAATCACTCCTGCTGCCAGCGTAATCAATAATCCGATGAAAGGGTTTAAGGATAGCTCGTTAGACCAGGTGAAAACCAGCGCGCAGAAAGCCAGGACAGATCCTACTGAGAGATCAAACTCTCCAGCGATCATTAACAATCCAACCCCTAGGGCGACGATGCCGAACTCGGACCCGAAGGCACCCAAGTTTTTTAGATTTGCTACGCGAATGAAATTATTATCAGGGGAGCGGAATGTAGCTACAACCACCACAGCAATCAGGATGACGACGGTTCCTGCAATCCTGTTTCGAGACAAGAATCCCATTATCCTATTGTCATTATTCATAGTTTTTCCCAATCCTATGTTGGTTTATACTTCTTCTCCCAATGTACCCCTAACGATGATCTTGGAAATTTGATCCACCGAGGTGTCTTTTGTTTGCATATTAGCTAGTTCTTGCCCGTGGGCTATAACTACGATGCGGTCAGCAACAGAGTACACATGGTACAGGTTGTGCGTAATGAAAATGACGGCGATGCCCTTTTCCTTGAGTTCTTGCACAAAATCGAGTACCTCTTGAACCTCTTTAACGGAGAGCGCGATCGTTGGTTCGTCCAGGATCACCATTTTGGCTTCGAAGTGAATGGCACGCGCGATGGCGACGCCTTGCCGTTCACCACCGGAAAGGGTCGATACCATCACGTCAGGTGAGCGCAGGTGCAGTCCGATGGCAGCCAAGGCTTCCATGCTATCGTTATTCATGGTTTGCTTGTCCATAAAACCCAGCGCTCTGCTGGGTTCTCTACCCATGAAAACGTTCCTGGCGATACTCAGGTGAGGCGCCAGCGCCTGTTCCTGGTAGAGCGTTTCCACACCTAAGGCGCGCGAGTCTTTAGGTGAGGATATTTTCACCTCCTGACCTACCCAATAAATCTTGCCCTCATTGGCGCGGTGATACCCTGAAATCACCTTGATCAAGGTGGATTTACCGGCGCCGTTATCTCCTACCAAACCGACGACTTCCCCTTTTTTGACCTCGAAATCAACACCCTTGAGGGCGTGTACCTTACCAAACCATTTGTGAATGCCTTCCATTCTCAGCAAGACTTCCGAGTTTCCACTATTTGCTGACATGTCTTTTTACCTCGTTAAGATATTGGATTCAATGGAATTAACTATTCAGGCGAACCAAACGCCGGTTGACAAAGCTGTTGAGCAGTACGAAGATAACTACGGCAACACCAATGAACATTTCCACACCAAACACCGGAGCCTTTAACAAAATCAGCCCATTTTCAACAATCCGGATGATGAAAATACCCAAGACAATCCCCAGCATGCTGCCAACACCACCTGTGAGAGCAGTGCCTCCTACGACCACAGCCGCGATGGTTTTTAACTCGAAACCGATCCCCTGGGTTGCCGCAAAAGACCCTAACCGGACAGCTTGCATCACGGCTGCCCAGGCGCACAAAACACCAATGATCATGTAGCATACGGTTTTCACCATACGGACATTGATCCCCATCGCCCGGGCTGCTTCCTGGTTGCTGCCAGTGGCATAGATCCAATTCCCGAATTTTGTCTGGTGAAGCAGCAAGCCGAGGATAACTGCAAAGATCCCGAACCAAATGATTTGGATTGGGACTGGGCCGATTTGCCCGGTCAGGATTTTCTCGATAGGTGTATCAGAGACGTATTTCAGGATGCTGATCGGCATCATACGGCTTAGACCGAACAGCAAGCCCTTCCAGAACAACATGGTGCTCAATGTGATGATAAAGGACGGCAGCCCGGTGCTGACCACTAGCAACCCGTTGATCAATCCAAAGGTTGCGCCAATTGGAAAGATGAGGATGAACGCCAACAGGGGATCCATCCCATTCATGATGAACTGGGTAAAAATATAAGAACAAAATGGGATGATTGAAGCGATAGAAAGATCGAATTCCCCTGCGATCATCAGGATACCGATACCCAGTGCGACGACACCGATATCCGGGGTCAATTTCGCCATCGAAGCCAGGTTTCTCGGATCGAGGAACAAATGGTCTGGCGTGAAGATAGAAAAAATGAGGAATGTGATAATAAATGTTAACGCGGTGTTCAGTCCATAAATTGTGATGGGTCTAATTTTCAAGCGTTGCATTTTTCTATCCGCCGATATCTTTAGGGGGCAGGTATCGAACCTGCCCCCATAGTTGAGTTTTGAATTTGGTCGATGGTTCTACCGGTATGTTCCGGAGAGCTCTTCGATCAATCCAAGGTTGTCCTTGGTGATCAGGTATCCACCGGTGTCGATGTTTGGCATCAGGCCGTACTTGTTGTATAGGTACAACACATATACAGCCATGTAACCCTGCAGGTACTGCTGCTGGTCGATCGAAGCAGTCACATAACCTTCTTTCATACCCTCAACCGTGCCGGGTGCTGCGTCGAAGCCAGCTGCCCAAACCTCATTCGGTTCTTTCCCGGCTGCTTTCAAGGCACTTGTCAAACGATCGGTGCAGATGCCTCCGGCACCCAGTAAGAAGGTAGTTTCTGGGTGAGCAACCAGATAGTCGGTCATGCGGCTTTCGACGGTGGTCATCTCCAGTCCGCCAGCATCAGCCAGTTCAAACGAAGTGATCCCAAACATTTCCATGGCATCCTTGACGCCCGCAGAGCGCACCTGTGCGTAGGCCGCTCCAGGCACTTCGGCGAACATGGCGACATGCGCGCCACCCAGGTCAACTCCCGCAGCCTGTGCTTCAGAAAAGACCTTGTGGGCCATCATGAAGCCTGCTCGTCTTTCAGACTGCCCAATATAACCCAAGCGGTCGTTACCGGATGATCCTTCAGTATCGTCGTTGTTGATGCCGATGATGGGAATCCCGGCAGCAAGTCCGTCGGATACCGGTTTATCCCAGGCGGTGTTATCATTGATCACCACAGCAATGCCATCCGGTTTGGAGGCTACGGCTTCTTCGAAAGCCTTCTGCTGGTCGGCCAGGTCACCGCCAGCCAGATCGATATCCGCTTGACAGCCCAGCTCATCGCAGGCATCGCGCATGCCCTGCTGGACAACTGCCCAGAAGGGGTCATCGCCGCCGTGAGTCACCAGACGGAAGTACATACCCTCGCCAGGCTTTCCACCCGCTGCTGCTTCGCCTCCTTCTGCAGCTTGTTCAGTAGGCTGTTGGCATGCCGCTAGCAGCATCGACAACACCATCAGTACGGACAGGAATAATAAGCCATATTTCTTCATCATTAGATTCTCCTCTTTATATCTAACGTATTTTGATATTGGACATAGGATCAGGCACAGAACAATATAGCAGTATGTTCCTCTACACCTCCTTACTTACATGAATGAATCGAATAGGAGTGCTGCCCGCCTCAAAGCAGATAGCACTAATCCTATAAACACTTTGCAGCATATTTGAGTACGACCTCTTCATTGTTGCCAACCGGTGTATTTTCTGTGGGTCTGTATCAATTTGCTGGATTTCGTAATGATAAAGTAGATGTACCCCCTGTGGATACAGGTTGCGATACCCAGCACCTGCAGGACTGTATTTCCTTGGTTTGGACTTGCGTGTTTAATGAGGGTATACACGTCTTCAACCTCGATTAGTTCATTATATCACGAAGCATTTAAAATCAAATCTCCTACGATGAGTCAGGTATAACAATGTATTCAAGTCAATTTTATGTAAGTTTTTATCCACTGGCGTTGATATTTTCAGCTATGCCAGCGGTTGATTTTCTAATCATCAATGTTGTCGCAACTTCGTACTTGAGATCAGTTTTTTCCTCACCTTTCAATAGGCTTAGCAGTAAGTTTTAAGCGATTTCAGCCATCTGATAAATCGGTCGTTGGACGGAGGTAAGTGGATGCCCATGCATAACGTTTTATATTCCAACAGATTTTCTTATTTGCAGTTA
>Ga0209536_100005363_pt1 | contig 19957 bp, 13 predicted proteins | sample DeeMarSeWOR28_12_FD_187461 | JGI IMG/M metagenome (GOLD analysis project Ga0209536, IMG submission 187461) | Marine sediment microbial communities from White Oak River estuary, North Carolina - WOR-2-8_12 (SPAdes) (version 2) | ecosystem: Environmental > Aquatic > Marine > Intertidal zone >...
AAGGTTTCTTGCTGATTATGAACGAAAGAAAGGTGCAAAGATTCCTAAAATTGCAAAATCAACAGGTAAAAAAGTCGCTGTTGTAGGAGCAGGTCCTGCAGGTCTTACATGCGCAGGGGATCTTGCAAAGATGGGGCATTCTGTTACAGTTTTTGAAGCACTTCATGATCCTGGCGGAGTTCTTATGTATGGTATTCCGGAGTTTCGGTTACCAAAGGAGATTGTAAAATCTGAAGTCGAATATATCAAAAAACTTGGTGTTGATATAAAATATGATATTGTAGTTGGAAAAACAATAACAGTTGAAGAACTTCAGAAAGACTATGACGCAATATTTATTGGAACTGGTGCAGGACTTCCTCGCTGGCTTAGAATCCCAGGAGAAAATCTTGATGGAGTATATTCAGCAAATGAATATCTTACACGTATAAATATGATGAAGGCATATGACTTCCCAAATTATGATACCCCTGTAAAAATCGGAAAGGTTGTTGCAACCTTTGGAGCAGGAAATGTAGCAATGGATTGTGCTAGAACCTCTCTTAGATTGGGTGCTGAGAAATCCTATATAATTTACAGAAGATCAGATGTGGAGATGCCTGCAAGAGATGAAGAAATTGAACATGCAAAAGAAGAAGGAGTAATATTTCATCTACTCACAAACCCTGTAAAATTCACTGGTGATGAAAAAGGAATTTTAAAAGAAGTGGAATGTATAAAAATGAAACTCGGTGAACCAGATGACTCAGGCAGAAGAAGACCTGTCCCGATTGAAGGATCCAATTTTACAATAAAAATTGATACAGCTCTTGTAGCAATTGGTCAAAGTCCAAATCCATTAATTCCCAGTACTGTAAAGGGGCTAAAAATCGGTAAATGGGGAAACATTGAAACCGATGAAGAGGGAAGGACAAATATTCCAGAAATATTTGCAGGTGGAGATATTGCAACAGGTGCAGCAACTGTAATTCTTGCGATGGGTGCAGGTAAAAAATCAGCACGTGCTATTGATAAATTTCTTAAATCGAAAAAATAAATTATTTTAGAATTAAGATTCTATAGTAAAACCCATAGCACCAAGAGTAGTCCAATTATGCTTAGGCTTACAATAAAGAATCTATAGTCCATTACCCAGTATCTTTCCATCCCTTATCTCTCCACGAAATTTTTTAATTAATTATTTGTTTAAAAACATTTCCAATTATAGAAATATAATATTAGAAAAATGATATTCTTTTTTATTTTCTCTTTTTTATAGCCTTAATTAGACCGTCAAATAAAGGAGCCGGTTTCAAAGGTCTAGACTTAAATTCTGGATGGGCTTGAGTTGCAACAAAATAAGGATGAGTAGGTATCTCCATGAACTCCATTAAAATACCATCAGGTGAGCGACCAGAAAACACAAGGCCGGCTTTTTCAAGTTTTTCAACATATTCAGGATTTACTTCGTATCTATGTCTATGTCTCTCATAAACCTTGTTTTCACCATATAATTTATGGACAATTGTACCCTTTTTAAGAATCGCTGGATAGGCACCAAGTCTCATAGTTGCACCATACCGAGATTCCTGAACAATTTTTACCTGATCTGGAATGAAATCTATTACAGGATGAGGAGTTTTTTTATCAACTTCAGTTGAATGGGATTTTTCTATACCACATATATTTTGAGCATACTCAACAACAGCAAGCTGCATACCTAGACACAGACCAAGATAAGGAATTCCATGTTCTCTGCAATAGCGGATTGCATCAATTTTACCTTGAATCCCAGATAGGCCAAAACCACCTGGAACAATTATACCATCTAACTTATCCAGAGTAGTGAGCTTCTTTTGATTTTTCTCAAAAATCTTAGAATCAATCCATCTTATATCAGGTTTTAAGTTATTATTCCATGAAGCATGTTTTACTGCTTCAATAACAGAGATATATGAATCAGATAGCTGAGACGTTCCGATATCAAAATACTTACCAACGATACCAATTTTAACTGGATTTTTTAGCTTTCTAATCTTTTTTAAGAATTTTTCCCAACTTTCAAGACCGTTGTGACTTTTTCTAATATTTAACTTTTTGAGGATTTTCTTGCAGAGGTCTTGTTTTTCAAAAAGAACCGTTACACCATAAACATTATCGATATTTGAATCAGAAATCACATCTTCTTCATGAACATTACAAAACATAGCAATTTTTTCACGACGAACATTATCCAGCGGATCTTCTGAACGAGTAATAATAAAGTCTGGTTGAATTCCAATTTCTCTTAGAAGTTTTACAGAGTGTTGTGTTGGTTTTGTCTTTGCTTCACCAAGGGTGTCAAGTACTGGAACATATGTGACATGTAGGTAGAGGACTCTGTCACCTTCAAGTTTCATCTGTCTTACTGCTTCAAGAAATAAAACATTCTCGTAATCTCCAACAGTTCCACCGATTTCAACCATTATAAAGTCCCAAGATTTTTCTTTTGAAGGTCTTCTAATCCTGTTTTTGATTTCATCAGTTACATGTGGAATTGGTTGAACGGTTTTACCAAGATATTTACCTTTTCTTTCCTTTTCGATTACTTTTCCATAAACCTGGCCCGTTGTTATATTATGATATTTTGGTATATTAATATCTAAAAAACGTTCATAATGACCAAGGTCTTGATCAATCTCTCCACCGTCTTCAGTGACCCAAACTTCACCATGCTCTGTTGGTCTAAGGGTTCCTGCATCGCAGTTCATATATGGATCGATTTTCATGGCTGTGACTTTATATCCATGAAGTTGGAGAATTTTTCCAATAGAAGCGGTAGTAATTCCTTTTCCTAGACCAGAAATGACCCCGCCAGTTATAATAATGTAATTTACCATCCCTTTCAACCGGCAAGGTTAATACAATACGTAATTTAAATTCTTTACCATAATTAGAATTTTTTAAATAAAAAAATTTTAAAACGATTATTAATAATAAGAAATAAAAATAAAAAAAAAGAAGTACAACTAACCTACAACCTCACTTATCAAGGCTTTGCATACTAGTTGCGTTGCAATTTATGTTTTAATGATTTGTTTATTTCTTTGTTGACAAAGCTATCTCTATCGAAGACACGTTGGAATTTCTACCTTCTTCGTTTGTTATGCTTTCTGTTCCAATTTTTATTTCTTTTATTTTTGCGTTTTGCACAAATCTGTTTCTTGTTATCTCTGCAGTGTCAACAGCTCTGCTGATGGCTCTTCCTCTTGCTTTTATTATTACTTCATCAGAGCCACCATTAAACTGTGTGACTACTGCTAGTACATAGCTCATTGGTGGTTTGTTTCCAACATATATTGTGTTTTCGTCTGGATTTACTTCCTTTTCTGCCATTTTTTTTCCTCCCTGTTATAACTATAGTTTTTGGGTCCACTATCAACAATCAGCATATTTATAAAGTTTTCGACTGAAAATAATCATTTTTTTAAAGAATATTCATTAAATATAACAACACCCAAAGCAGTTCCAAGATAGAAAAAATCAAAGAAATCTCTTATAATTTTAATACCCGTAAATCCAAAAGCTGCTCCAAAAAAACTACCAGACCATGATTTTTTACCATATACTCCTAAAGTACTTGCCCATCCTTCTGCAGGATATTTATCATAACTAAAAGGATCAAAATTAGGAAAACCATAGCCTATTATTGCACCAATTTTTAGCGGTAAAGAATTAATACCTGCACCTAAAAATAACCAAAACAATAGTCGTAGCTGATAGATTTCTCTAAATACCTCCTTAAAAATATTTACTAATAACTCACCTATTCTAGAAGTTAAAGACACCCAATCTAAGATATAATTTATCCTTAAAATAATTAATACAAAATGTATAACAAGTAAAATCAGTGCAGGACCAGCAAATGATGTTTTATCAGAATCACCTGCTATCAAACAAAAAATGTTTTCATATTCGCTATTAGATCTCCTTTTGTTATTAACTAATTTTTCAAAAGCATTTTTTATCAAAGGGGAATTCTTTTTATCTGTTACTAATTGCTGCGCATAATCAGTGCTCATATTCTCAGGTAACAATCGAAGCTCATTTAATGATACAATTGCATTTTTATAAACGTCTTCTGTCTCAATAGGATTATCAATTGATTCTATTTGATTCTTAAAATTATCTTTGAGAAAATCTAATTCTTGCGCTTGTTCCTTTGAGAGCATTACAGTATGATTATAGGTTCTATCCTTCTCGTAAAATTGTAATGTAATTTCTACTAGTTCAGAAGTTTCAGATTCGGTTGATACAGCTGCAAATGCTGGTTTAATACCAATTCCAATAAATAACAATATAATTACAAATACCAGAGTTTTTGTAAAAATGTGACTATTTTTAGTCAAACTTAACTTCCTCCCTCAGCTTTCCTTAAATAAGAATGTATTTCTTATTAATAAAATAATTGACGAAAATGGTGAAGATTTTTATATTTTGACGAATATTCGGTGATTATGACTAATATAACACATGAAGTACTAAAAACACTTGACAATAATCCAAGTATAAGAAGATGCATGAGTCAAGGACTCATAAACACAACTGCACTAGCAAAATATATTATTAAAGAAAAAAACATTGATGCAACATTAGATGCAGTAAGTAGTGCTATACGCCGTTATAAATTGGATAAATATGATGAGATATTTGATGTGGCAAATAGACTAGTAACTTTTGGAGAAATATCAACAAAGAGCAAACTTGCAAATATTGCTGTAATTAAAGATTCTGAGGTTCAAGAACTTCTGCCAAAACTTTTCTCAATTATACAATTTAATAGAGGAGATGCTCTAAGAATCATCCAAGCAGATGAAGCAATTAAGATTCTTGTTAATGAAAAAAATTTAGATAAAGTAAAAGAGCTCTTACCAAAAAAGAAAATAATTAAAATTGATAGAAATCTTGCTGAGCTGAATATCCATTTGCATCCCGAAGCAGTAAAAACACCAGGAATTATTGCTATTATCTCTAATGAACTTGCATTAAATAACATAAATGTTATGGAATTTATGAGCTGTGTTCCAGAGATGCTTTGGTTTGTAAAAGAAAAAGATATTCTAAAGGCTCATAATGTTATGTTTAGACTTTGCGGTCCTGTAGAGGGATAATCTATTTACAATAGACAATGTTTTTTCAAATCCTTATTCTTTCACCTAAAATAATCCTATATAGATTAAAGAGGTTTTCAATTAATGGAAAATGCTCTAAAAATCTATAAAACAATGAATTAATGTTGTCTATATTTCTTGGCATTGTCACATTTAAGGTCGTCCAATCACTTTCAAAATCATTTGTATCTTTAACTTTTGCTTCAATTAAAAATGTGCCTTTATTTGCATATATGTGAGAAATGACAGCATCTTCTCCAGAAGGATAAGGACCCTCCCAATGTTCCACATAACCATCTCCCCATTTTATATAATAAAATAAACTGTCATTATCAGGATCATTTGCATTAAATGTATAATTATAAGGAGTATCTGCGCTTCCACTTGTAGGACCTTCAATACTAGGTTTTCCTGGAGCTCTGTTACTTTGCCCAAGACTACAAATCCAAGTACCCCATCTATCTTGGCTCCCATTAGGTGAGTGAGCATATTCTTGAATAGTCCATAGTGTGTAGTCATCGGTAGGATCAAGAGAACATAAACTGTAATCTCCCCATCGATTTCGGCCATATCCATCTACGAGATTATATACATCCTCTCCTGCTTTGAGTAATATAGGAGGTTTCATTTCACTTGGGGGATCGTTTATAGTAGTATAATATGCAGATGCATATTGTTCAGAATGAGATCCAGTAAAACCCATGATTACATTTCCCTCGGAATTTACCATGATTGAAGGGAAGAAATAGTACATTTCTGGATCACTGATTGTACCATAATCCTCAAGAACAATTTCAGAAGCATCGATCTTATACCAACGGGAGGCAGCTCGGCCGTCAAGGCCTATACAGTGAGCAGTCCAGATATAACCATCTCGATAGACAGCATTCATAAAACGGTGACCAACTGTATCAAGTGGAATTGTGCTTCCTAAAGCTGGAGCATCGGGCGGTTCATCATGGATAGGAATATTTGCACAACCTAACTCTGTTAAGGTGGGTTCTGTTAAAAGATCTGTTAAAAGACGAATACGAATCCCTGTTGCAGACATCCGGGAAACAAAATATTCTCCCTCGCAGGAACCAAAAGAATGAACTGGTTGAATAGCTCCCTCAAAAGGTAGTTCTCGAAATGCATAAATCTCACCTAAACTAGGGTTAGTTGCTATTAGTGGAGCTTTTTCAAGAGCAAAAATGCTCATCCCATAACTTCCACCAATCATATATGTCGCAGTATAAATCCCATGTTCATCGACTCCAAGTGTTGGATAATCTGGCCACTTTCCAGCATCACTACCCTGCGATACAACAAAATCGCATTTGAACCAATCACCTGTTGGATCATCTGATGTTGAAACAGCAAGAAAGATTTTTGTGGTAAAATCACAAACAATAACAAACCAACGGTTGCTGTATTGATCATATAGAACTCTAGGATCACCATTACTTTCAGGTAAAAAGGCACCTAAGAGAATATTTATCAACTCTTCTCCTGTTGTTTTATCATAAACAGCAAAATTTCTATTAACTGTTACAACAAAATGGTCAGGACCAACTGCACCACAGGTATCAGGAGGATATGACCAAGATTCTGCATCACCTCTAATTACCCCTTGGAAATTATGAATTTGAGCTGGTGAAATAGTAGGATTATTTTCTGAAGAATCCTCACTTGTTTTCTCCCGAACAGGTGACTTGTTATTTTCTTTGGAAAAAACACCGGTTCCGGTTTCCCATATAAGGCCACCATAATTTGTTTTATTTAGATCCTGTTTATAGTAGCAATCTTCAAAATCAATGACAATAACATTTGAACCATCTCCTTCATTTTCTGTTTTGAAGGAATAGGTAAAATCATCCATTGCATACCATCCTGCACCATTATAGACAGGAATTGCCTCGATAACAATCCTATTGATATCTTCAAGGTGTATTTCAAACCAAGAAGGTGTATCATCAATGTCATAAAACCAGTCAGTAGTTTTTTTATGCTCTCCATTTAGGTACCCATGTACACGGATACCTTCTGCCCAGGCACCTTCGCCTCCACCTTGACCTGCAAACCATGCGCCATGTACATCAACATTAGATGGAAATGAAATCCCCATCTTTGTATCGCCCCATTTGTTTACTGCATAATGTTCTCCAGAGTATGGATAGTAAGTTGATCCACCAGTTGGAACAGTCCACATGCCTTGTTTAACATTTGAATCTATATCTATTTTAGAACGCAATATTTGATCTCGTTCCACGCATACATCCATATTTTCTATGTAACCTTCATCATAATCATTTGTGTCAATTTTTTCACTTGCAATTATTTGATTAATATTGGTGATTGTAACTGGCTGTTGAGATGAAAACTCATTTTGCCCTATTTGCCCGATATTATCATCTAAATCATACTTTCTAGATATATCTAAAGATGGTGATAATGAGGTTATCATATAAAAAAACACAATTAGTAATATCACAACTTTAGTCAATAATTTATTTTTCATTTTCTACTCCCTTATTATTTATCATATCATTATATTATTATTTAAAATTTACATATCATATTATGAATATATTAAAAATAAAAAAAAAGAATTAATTTGTTTCTTCTATACCAAATGTTAGGAAATTTAAAGGATTATTTTGATTAATATATGTTGTTTTTATCCAGTTTTCACTTCTTTCAATATCAGAAATTCTTATTTCATCAATCATTCCATCAAAGAATTTCCCCATATTATCTTGATAACCTACAGCAAAATTATAGGGTGAGGAATACATAGATAGTGTTTCTATATAAGTGTCCTTTAAAACACCATTTCCATAGACTCTCATTCTATCATAAGGATTGCTCCAAGACCCTACAACACAATACCAGGTATTCAATGGGCATTCAATATTATCAATTGCACATGAACCAGAAACTCCCCCATGACAACCAAATATAACACTATTATATTGATATGAGATATAGAAATACCAAGCATCTTCATGTGAAGCTATAATACAATTGGAAGGATGATAGTTATCAAGATTTATCCAAGCTTCAACAGTTAGTTCCTCTTCCCCATCAAAAATATCAATTCCTTCAAATGCATCCCCATTGCTCTTATTAAAATCAATTGCATAACCAATCTTACCCATTTTTTGATAATTAGGATTTCCTAATATATTGGTGCAATCGATTTTGTTCATAGTGCTATCAATTAAACCTTCATTATTATAGTTCATATGATAAACAGCTTTGTAATGAGAATCCCATGTTTTACTTGGTATCTGTTGAGAATTACAATTTGGATTCCCATAATAAATATAAAATGTTGTATCTTTATCAGAAAAGACTCTAGGAATATTAACCCAGGCAATTAATTCTCCAGTAGAAGCATCATATTTTTCAATTTCATGATAAATTTTATTTGCAATATCAACAGTCTCCATAAACAGTATATCATCACCATCATTTTGAGCCTTAGCAGCCAAATCGGAATCAACTAGATTAATAAGTACTGGAAAATTAAATAAATCTTCTTCGATAAGTGAGTGATTTATTTCAACCTTTTTTCTATAGCTCCATCCCTCTTTAAATGGATCAAATGGGGGAGTAGAAATTGTGATAAAACTAAATGTTTTTTCTACAGTATCTTCGCCATCACTGACTCTAACTGTCCAGCTATAGGATTTATCAAAATCTAGTCCACTAACTGGAACTGTATAGACACCATTAGAACCGCTTCCCTCACCACCTCCAATATCCGGATTTGTTGTAACTGTATAGCTCATTCTATCCCTATCAGGATCACTTAAACGAAAGCTAAGCTCAGACAAAGAAACAGGGACATTCCACGTTCCACTTGGAGGATTTTCTTCTAAAATTATCGGTTCTTGGTTTAAGGGATATGTTTCGATGTCATCTCCTCCTACAAATGCAGCTAATGCATAACCTCCAAAACCAAATGATGCAGGTTGACCAGGAATTGCAAAAGATATACCTATTCCCATAAAACCTAAAGCCATTCCAATTTGAGGACCAGATGCAACAAAACCACGACCTGTTACTAGATTTGCAGCCATTGTTTGAGCATCAATAACTGATGACCATATTGAAACAAGACGTGGTCTTGGAATCATTATTGGTAGAAATAATAAGCCATGGCCTCCACCAACAATACTACAAATATAAGATGCTCCTGTATTAGAAAATGGTGCTGGTTGAACATTGTTAAATGAACCTGAATTTCTTTCTTTTGTCAGAGGATTGTTTTCATTATTTCGTTCCCATCGAGGTTTTAATAACGAAAGAATATGATCCTTTGATATTCTTTTTGAAATAAGTCCGTTTGTGTCTAGCAATTCAACAAATTTGTTTTTCAATTCTTGTGTTTCATCACTATATGGATTATTAGTAATTTTTTCTTTTATCTCATCAAACAATAGAGAAATTTCTTCTACAGCGTCTGTTGATAATTCTGCTTTACATTTTTTTGTACCAGTTCTATCAAATGTATAAAATATCAATTTTGATGCATCTTCTTCATTGTTATAGTATCCTGTAATTGATGGTATAAAACTGGATCCTACGAACAAAATTAAAATTCCAATCACTAGCATTTTATTAATTGATTCAATCATATTTTTCTTTTCCTCCCTATTATTTAATTAAAAATGAATCACTATCCTTATATAAAGGTATTATGACTAATAATTCACAAATATTATAGATTTTGACGAAATATTAACATTATGTTGTTATTAACACAAATATTTCAAATCAAATTAAATCATTTACAAACAAGAAAAAATGAAAAATAATTATTTGTAAAATCTAATGAGTTAGATTTATATTCTGTACACTTTTACAAGGTTCACGCCCTAATGACATTCTCCGATTAATTTTAAGGAGGTTTTAATAATGGAAATATTAGAAGATACACCAGGTAAAAAGATTCTTTTATTAGGAAATGAAGCTATTACTAGAGGCGCAATAGAAGCAGGAATTGATGTTGCTACAACTTATCCCGGAACACCTTCTTCAGAGATTGCAGATACTTTTTCATTAATTGCAAGATCATTAATAAAACAAAATAAAGAACCAAGTTACTATTTTGAATATTCAGTAAATGAAAAGGTAGCACTTGAAATTGCTGCTGCAGCATCGATTACTGGTCTTAGGGCACTTACTTGTATGAAACATGTTGGTCTAAATGTGGCAAGTGATGCATTTATGACTTATCTTTATGTGGGTTGTAAAGGAGGTCATGTAATAATCTCAGCAGATGACCCATCATGTCATTCTTCTCAAAATGAGCAAGATAATCGATATTTTGCATTATTTGGTAATGCACCAATGCTAGAACCTTCAACACCTGATGAAGCAAGAGAGATGACAAGAGTAGGTTTTGATTTATCAGAAGAAATTAAATTACCTATTCTTTTAAGAACTACCACCCGTCTAAATCATGTAAGAGGAGAAATAAACCTTGAAAAGATACAAAAACCCAGAGGTAAAGGTCATTTTGAAAAAGACCCAATGCTAGTTACCGTTCCAGCTATTGCAAGACTTCAACATCCAATTCTTTTAGAAAAGATAAATAAAGCTGAGAAAATCTCAGAAAAATCAAAGTTTAATAAAATAATAAATATTGGTAAACCGAATGGATGGGGGATTGTAACTTCTGGTGTCGCATATAATTATGTAAAAGAAATTGCAGAAGATTTGAAATTAAATGTTAGAATTCTAAAGCTAGGAATGACACATCCTATTCCAAGAAAGATGTGTGAGGAATTCATAAAATCATGCAAAGACATTGTAGTTGTTGAAGAACTTGAGCCGATTCTTGAAAATCAGCTTAAAGTAATGGCTTATGAGATAAATTCCAAAGTTAAGTTTTATGGAAAATCAACAGGACATTTTTCTAGACTTTATGAATTTAATTTAGATATTGTGGCAGATGCTTTTTCAAAGTTATTCAAAATAAAAAATCCAATTATAAAGCCAAAAGAATCAAAAATTAAACTTCCAAGCCGCCCACCAGCTTTGTGTCCTGGGTGTCCTCACCGAGCAACTTATTATGCAGTTAAAAAAGCTGCACCAAAAACAACAATTTATCCAACTGATATTGGATGTTATACATTAGGAAAGGCACCCCCTTATGAAGTTGCTGACCTTTTACTATGTATGGGTTCTAATGCTGGAACTGCATGTGGTTTTGCTGTATCAACAGATCAAAAGATAATTTCATTTATGGGAGATTCTACTTTTTTCCATTCTGGAATTCCACCAATAATTGACGCTGTTCATCATAATCATGATGTGGTAATAACAGTTCTTGACAATAGAACAACAGCAATGACCGGTCATCAACCACATCCGGGTAATGAATTTGATGGAATGGGTCGGCCTGCAAGAAAAATACTAGTTGAAGATGTTGTAAAAGGATGTGGTGTAGAACATATTGAGATTGTTAATCCAAATAAAATAAAGGAAACTACTGAAGCATTTAAACGAGCTCTTGAATTTAAGGGAACGTCAGTTGTTGTTAGTAAGTCTCCTTGTATTCTTTTAGAAAATAGAGACAAAAGAAAAAGAGGAGAAAAAATATTTGTTTATGAAATAGATCAAGAAGTATGTAGAAAATGTAAGATTTGTATTTCTAGATTTAGCTGTCCCTCATTTTACTATGGAGACGATGATGCAATATTTATTGATTCTCAGCAATGCAATGGGTGTGGTAATTGCGCTGATATTTGTCCTTTTGAAGCAATATCACCTAAGGAGGCAAAAAAATGAAAGGAAAAATAAACATTATTTTAACGGGTGTTGGTGGTCAAGGAGTAATAACTGCTGCAAACATTCTTGGAAAGGCAGCACTTAAAGAAAAGGTAAATGTTTTTGTCTCTGAGGTTCATGGTATGGCCCAGCGTGGCGGGTCTGTGAATTGTTCTGTTAGAATGGGTGAAGTTTCAGGTCCATTAGTTCCTTCAGGAACAGCTGATGTAATTTTAAGTACTGAACCTATTGAAGCATTAAGATATATAAGTTATTCAAATAAAAATACAAAAATTATCACAGATATAAATCCAGTTATACCTTATACTGTGTCTGTAGGTGAGGAAGAGTATCCAGATATTGATGAGGTTTTTAAGGAACTTTCCAAATATGGAAAATTATACAAGATTGATGCAGTTAAGATATCTAAGGATGCAGGAGCATTAATTACAAAAAATATTGTAATGCTTGGAGCTCTTTCAGCAACTGGAATACTACCTTTCCCGCCTGACGTTTTTTTAGAAACAATTCTTGAAAACATTCCAAAAAAGTTTAAAGCTATGAATAGGAAGGCTTTTGATGGCGGTTTAAAAGCTATTAAGTAGGATTAATCTATATTTAATTCAAATAATCCAAAACCTACTTGTAAATCGGCGAATTATTATGTTTTGTGTAGAATGCGGCAGGGAAGGAAAAATATTCAGAGATGGTTCTTGTCTGAGTTGTTATCTTAAAACCCATACCTTTACTGAAGCTCCGGAAACCTTGGATTTAACAATTTGCCCTCATTGTGGCTCATTTAAATTCAAAAACACTTGGTATGCCGATCATATTGGAGAAATACTTAGAAAGTTAATAAAGAGTAATTTTGAAATTAGTAAAGATTTAGAAAATGTTGATATAAACACGGAATGTAAGGATACAAAAGAGGGTATGAGCTGTAAGGTTTTTATCTCCGGTATTATAGATGGTGAGCAAATTAATGAAGAGCATGAAATCTTAGTTCGTTTAAATAGAACTGTTTGTGACGTTTGTTCCAAACGATTTGGAGGTTATCACGAGGCAATTGTTCAGATTAGAGCAGATAACAGAAAACTAAAAAATGATGAGCTTGAACAAATCGATATATCTATTAAGGGTCTTGTTGAAGATTTACAGGCTAAAGGAAATAGAGCTTTATTTATAACTGATGTTGCAGAGGAACATGGTGGTCTTGATTATTATATTAGCGAAAAGGCAGCAGGTCTTGTAATTGCTAAAAAAGTCCAAGAACAATTTGGCGGGGAGATAAAACAATCATCAAAAAATATTGGTATGAAAGATGGAAAACAAGTATACAGAATGACATATCTAATTAGACTTCCATCTTATGAAAAAGGTATCTTTATTAAACTTGGTAATTCCTTTTACCAGGTTGTTTCTTTTCACGGTAATAAAGTAAAATTATTTGATTTATCAAACTGGATAGAAACAAATGCTGATGTAAAAACTATTCAAAAGGCAAGCAAAATTGGGGGAGAAGACCTTATCAAAGAAATGATTTTGGTATCTCAAAAAGATGATGAAGTACAAGTGATGGATCAAAAAAATTATGATATCAAGGTAATTAAAAAACCAAAACCAGTATCATTTGATTCAAAAACAATTAAGATTGTTAATCTGGAGGATAGGTTGTTTCTCTTGCCTATTGTATGAGACATGAGAATTGCATTAAAATTTGCTTATGATGGAAGCAATTTCCATGGATATGCTCGCCAACCAAATCTTAGGACAATTGAAGGTGAGTTAATTAAAGGATTGATAAAGAATGGTTTTATTGAGGATACAAAAGATTCTTTTTTTAGATCTGCAAGTAGAACAGATAAGCATGTTTCAGCATTTGCAAATGTAGTTGCGTTTAATACATTTGCCTCTAAAAAAAATATTCTTAAAAACCTTTCAGATGAGTTTGAAGATATTGCAGTCTTTGGGGCAATTGATGTAAAAGATGATTTTAATCCAAGATACTCAAAGTATCGAAATTATTGTTATTATCTTGATATAGAAAATCTTGATTATGATAAAATATTAACTGCTTCGTCTGCTTTTACTGGTGAGCATAATTTTTCTAATTTTGCTAGAATTGAATCTTTTAAGGATCCTGTAAGAATTATTGACAACATTATTCTTTCAAAGGAGGGAAATTATCTTTTAATTGATTTTTATGCTCAAACATTTCTTTGGAATCAAATAAGAAGAATTGTTTCAGCACTTATTAAAATTGGAAATGGAAAGATTGAAAAAGAAATAATTGTAGAGGCACTTTGTAATCCAGATAAGCTTGTTGATTTCGGTTTAGCTCCAGCAGAACATTTGGTTTTAAAAGATATTGTTTATGATTTTGATTTTAAATATGATAAAAAATTATTTATTGAATTTGAAGATTTAAAGAAAAAAATACTTAATAAAATTATTATCTGAATTTCTTTCCTTTTAAGGCTCTGTACACAAAATACGCAAGACCGCCATATAATACAACTGATCCAAATATTAGCATTATTATTGCAGATAGTGGAAGATCCATTACTGTATTCCCTCCCGATTTCCTTTGACTTTCATTAGAATAAATGAGGCCACTACAATAATTAATAATGGCGATATCCCCATCAATACAATCAACCATCCTGGATAGTCTGGATATGGATTGTTTATCACATTATTTACTATAGCTGCTACAAGAAGTATTACAAGAATTATGGGAATTATTATTTTTATTAGAATGTCCCACCATTTGCCAAGAAGAATTTCAGATGTCTTATTTGCATGGTCTCTTAAACTTTTTAATCTAAACATCCAACCAAATATCAAACACTCAAGAAGTCCAATTGTTACAAGACCGAAATTTGCAATAAAATGATCAAGTATCTCAAGTAGATATAGGCCGCCACCAGTAGCAAATATTAGACTTACAAAAAATCCTAATATGCACATAATTCCAGTTGCTTTTGCTTTTGTGATTTTCCATTTATAGTTTGCACTTGCAGCAATTGGTTCTATCATTGAGAATGCTGAGTCAATTCCAAAAGTAAGAAGCGCAATAAAAAATATTGAACCAAAGAACGCTGCTGCAAATGGAAGAAGTGCAATTGCTGTTGGATATGTAATAAATGTCAGGTTCGGGCCAGCAATCTGACTGCCCAATGCATCAATTCCAATTCCCTGAGACATTGCAAGATATCCAACAACGCTAAATACAGCAAAACCTGCTAGAAATGAAGTTCCGGCATCAGCTAATGCCACAATAAAAGCATTGTTTGTAAGATCAGATTTTTTCTTAAGAAAACTTGCATACGTAATCATTATTCCTTGTGCAAGACTAAAAGAAAAGAACACCTGAGCATACGCTGCAAGCCAAACGTTTAAATCACCAAGTTTAGAAAAATCAGGTGTAAGATAATAACTTATTCCTTCAATTGCTCCCGGAAGGGTAAGACCTCGAATTGTTAGAATTATCAAAAGTAATGTTGGAATAGGTACAGTAAGAGCAACGACCTTTCCTATTCTTCCGACTCCCTTATATAAAATAAAAAATATACAGAACCAAACAGCGATAAGTCCTAGTAACACAGGAAGACTTATTCCACCAATTACTAGGGGACTACCGGTATCACCAAGAAAACTAGCAAAGAAGCTTTCTGCATGCATCCCCCATCTCAAATCAATTGAGTAAATCATATATGAAAAGCACCATGCCATAATAACAACATAATAAATTGCTACAATGAAGGGAATAAGAACTGCAAGCCAACCAGCCCATTCCCATTTTGCACCTACTTTCTTAAATGCCTTAGGTGGTGTTCCCCGCGCCCAATGTCCAACTGAAAACTCTAGAATTAAAAGTGGAATTCCTGCTGTAAAAATTGCAACAAAAAATGGTATTAGAAATGCTCCACCACCATTATCATAACAAACATATGGAAACCTCCAGACATTTCCAAGACCAACAGCAGATCCTACTGCTGCCATGATAAATGCAAATCGCGAATTCCAGAATTCTTGTTTAACCATTTATGAGTTCTCCTATCTTGCTATCTGTTTTTTTCTCAATTTTATTGAAATAATTGTTATTGTTATTAATAGTAAAACTAATATAATAAATATATTAAATAAATCATTTGAGGATTTTTTTAGCAGAGTATATGGTTTTTCAAATGTCTGTGCATCCAATGCATAAATCGTACCTTTAGCACTTATATAAACAACACCATCTTCAATATATGGATCTGAAAGAATAGGCGTTGTTAAATAATTCAAAGAATCATCTTTAATATAGTAACCTGGTGTAAAGCTCCATGCAATATCTCCGTTTGTTTTTTTAAGAGCATAAAATCTACCGTCGTCACAACCAAAGAATACATATTCTCCATAAACAACGGGATTTGAGTGAATTGCTGATTTGCATTTAAAATCCCATCGAAGATCACCATTGTTTTTATCTATTGCATAAAAATTATTATCATTTGAAGCAACAAAAATTAAATCTTCAGATACAGCAGGTGTTGTTACAATTCCCCAACCTGTATTAAATATCCATTTAAGGTCGCCTTCTTTTGAATCAAGTGCATATAGATTTCCATCCCAGGAACCAAAATAGAGACATTCTTTGTGTATTTTTGGGGAGGCAGAAATCTTTCCATTTGTTTTGAACTCCCAAATAATTTCTTTGTTATAAATATCAAAAGCATAGCATGAATCACCAGATCCAATGTATGCATTATTTTTGGAAATTTCAGAAATTTTTGCTGACTCTAAAAAACGTTTAGTCCAACTAATTTTACCAGAGTTAACATCAAATGCATATATATTTCCATCATCACAACCTGCAATCACTAGATTATTTGCTATTACAGGTTTACAAGAAATGTGACCAACAATCTGTTTCCACTTAATTTGTCCAGTATTCTTTTCAAATGCATATAAGCCATTTTCTCCTCCTACAAAATATAAATCTTTGAAAGTAACTGAATTAGTTATTTTCTCATTAAGTCTATCTTTCCAGTTTAAAGCACCTGAATCTGTGTTCAAAGTTAAAATTTTACCTGTTGACATTGCAGTATAAACAATATTATCTGAAACTGTTGATGAGGAATAATCAATATTTTTTGCATTCTCTGTTTCATATTTCCATAATACTTTGCTTTTTTTATCTGCAATGTAACTATTTGAATTTTTAATATTAACAGGAGTTGATTGTGGCGGATATACCTCAAGCCAACCTGAGGTGGGTAGTTCTGTAATACTTTGAAATTTCTTTTTTTCTTCATCATTTGGAGTCCACTGTTCTCCATCTGGTCTACCCATGAACACAAAAAGCCCCATTTTATCAATAAGTTTTGAGCTTGTTATTTTACAATCTGTTGTTTTTTCATAAATTGGAGTTGTTGACATGATTTTTTTAGCAATGTTTGTATCTATAATTCCATAATATTGCTTACCAAGTTCTATGAATTTTTCTGCTGTTTTTGTTGTCAATATTTGCGGCATCCTTTTAGATATAATTTTGAATATAAAGCTTGGAACTCCCCATAGTTCTGCATGTACCCTACTATCGTGAGGTATACTACATGACCAATAGTATCCATTTAATGTCCTTTTTATTGGTTTATTTACTAGGGCAAGCTGAATTGATGCAACCTCACCGGTTTTTGTATCTCCAATAAGCCATTCGTTTGGAATAAGACCATTATTTCCCTCTTTTAATAAATCAATTACTTCATCAATATTATTTGAAAACTGAATTGCCTGTCTTGAACGTACACCTTTTGGTATTCCTCTTTTTTTCCATGGCCCCTGTGGATATAGTTCTGTTTCTGTAAGAATTATTCCATTTTCATTTTGATACCAATCTTCCTGGCTCCATAATGAACCAGGTGGACAGGTCATTAAAAATCTATTTCCATCTAAAGGTTGCACGTCTAATATAAAGTTACATCTTTGAGATATATAATGTGGAAATATTGATGAATGTGCAACAACAATTTCACCATTGGTTGTTGCATCACCTGTTGCAATAAAAGCAGTACAATGACCTGAGTGAGAATCATTATCTTTTGATGCTAATTGTTTAATATTAAAATAAAGTGTACGAAAAGGTTGAAACCTTTTTTTAGGATATTTGAAACATCTATATTCAATATCCTGAATGAATTGAAATGCTAAGATATCATCAAATTCAACATTTCGATCAAAAATTTTTATTTCTCTTTCAATTAAACCATCTGTTAATCCTTTTAACTCCTCAACGTATTCATCTGGAATATATTTCAAAAAACAGTTTTTTGTTTTTGATTTAAAGAAACTCCATAAATTTTCTGGATTTCTAAATTTAAATAATTTAAAAATTTTTATTCTATCATATTCAAAATCTATCCATCTTTGAAATATATCATTTATTTCATTTGATGCAAGATATCCATATTGATATCCTCTTTCATAGGGATTGCCTTCAATATGAATATAAACCCAACCTTGAATGTTATATCTATATCCTTTATCATATTGTCCTGATGTTATAATATTAGAATCATTAGTTTCATCTGCGGTTGTTGTAATGGGAATTATTATGATAAGAATAATACCAACAATTGTTAGACGTGCCGCATGATTCATTGTATATCACATTAATTTATAATTATTATTATATAAAAATATTATCATTAGAATAAAAATAATTTGTTTGATTTTATATAATATGCTAAAGGAGAAAAATTTTGGAAAATAAATGGATTCTAACTTAGAAATTGAAAAAATATTTTCTTTTAATCTTTTTAAATTTCTTTTTTTCATCTTCACATAATAAATTTATAAAAAATAATGCATATTAATATTATGTTATAATAATAACAAAAATAACCCAATTTTGTTATGAAATGATATATTTTTTGATAATTTTATTGAATAATTGTTTAAAGATTGTTTTTGTTTCAGGATAAAATCTATAGAGAATAATTACAATAGATTTTTTTAAAAAAAGGGGAGGGAGGAAGTAAGGGTCTAGGTGAAGGTGAAATAAAAAAGCGGCTTACTTAAACCCAAACTAGACCCCCGAGATATTATTTCGATCTCACCCCAATTTAACAATATATTACATTCTCTATAACTAATTTCTGTTATTATAATAACAAATTATATTACCATCTGTCATGATATATTATAAAGAGTTATTCTCAATAATAAATTATCAAGGTGTTGTTATGGTAACCATAAGCAATGTCGTTCAAAACGTATTAAACAAGCATGTTTTTTTTCAAGAAGCAATTACTCAAGATATTGTATCTTTTAATAAAATTGCGAATAATTTAAAACCAGAAATCGAGAAAGAATTAGGTAAAAAAGTTAAACATAACGCTATAGTCATGGCACTACGAAGATATTCAGATAAGCTGGAATCAAGAGATGATATACCATCTTTTAATTATTTTAGAGAAACCCTTCTTAAGACAGATGTCTGTTTAATCATTCTTGAAGAAAGTCCGGAGGCATTAAATAAAACTCAGGAGCTATACAATAAAATGATATTTAAGCAAGGTAAAATCTTTAACATTGTACAAGGAAATTATGAACTTGGAATCATAACAAATCAGAGCAACAAGGATAACGTGATAGAAACATTTGGAAAAAAGAACATATCTAGAATTGTTGAAGATCTTGTTGTGGTTTCTCTTATGTATTCAAAAGATTATCTATTTACCCCAGGAGTTCTTTATAATGTTTTGAGATTTTTAACTTGGGAAAACATAAATATTTTTAATATAACTCTAACACCACAAGAATTAGGAATAGTAATCTCAAGAAAGGATACAATGCGCTGTTACAACACTCTCGAAAAACTTGTAAAAACTACAAAAAATAATACATTTTAATTTTTTATTTCAATTATTTACATAAACTTTTATTATGCGTTAATTATTTTGCCTATCTTGTGCAGGGGTAGCCAAGCCAGGTCAACGGCGACAGACTCAAGATCTGTTCCTGTAGAGGTTCGGGGGTTCAAATCCCTTCCCCTGCATATTTTTATAATATTATAT
>Ga0209536_100005364_pt1 | contig 19955 bp, 16 predicted proteins | sample DeeMarSeWOR28_12_FD_187461 | JGI IMG/M metagenome (GOLD analysis project Ga0209536, IMG submission 187461) | Marine sediment microbial communities from White Oak River estuary, North Carolina - WOR-2-8_12 (SPAdes) (version 2) | ecosystem: Environmental > Aquatic > Marine > Intertidal zone >...
AGGAATAGGATGATCAAGGACACTGACGCTGTTTCGCAAAAAAGGGATCTGCGTTAAGATGGCATTTTGAACCGTCTCTTCAAGAACGATGTGTTGCAGTCTTTCATAACCAGATATCTTTAGAGCAGTTTTTAAGCTACCGATATAATAAAAAGGATTCAAAAGACTTTTACGAGGGGTTCGATGAAGTGTCGAAAAATCTCCATGAATTATGACCTGAACTTTCTTATCTTTATGTACATTAACAACATAATGCTTAAGTGCCCATAGTATGGATGCATTGCCAGTAATCACTAAAACATCTTTTTGAGGATTTTCATTTAATTCATTCAGCAGAAATTTTACGATTTTGAAATCTGAGTACAATCGGGTATAAAAATTTGAGTGCCTTGGGGGCAACGCCAGTTTCCTCCACACAACTGAAGCACCCAATTCTTCGCCTATTTGTTCTCGAACGTGCTCTAAATGTGTGTCCTCTGCATAAAAATAAATAATATCATTCGGAAATGCAACGCTTATGGTTTTCAGTAAAGCGGCATTAAAAGGTGTATGTTCCATACCCCAGGCTATTGATTCACATACGATAAACATTTTGAAATAGGTGCTGCAGATCTATAGATTTCATCAGAGGGAGAACGAACGATCGTTATTATCAGTGCTGTAAAAAACAATCTTAATTTGAAAACGATTCTTTAATGATTTTCTGAATCATTTGCTTTATCTTAATTTGATTATATTTGTTGATGGCTGTGGAACGTGCAGCCATTCCCATCTGCTTGCTTAACTTGTGATCATTGAGAAGCCGAATACAGGCTTCTGCAAACGATTCTGGGCCGTCACGTAGAAAAATCTCGATTCCATCTCGCATTTCAATACCTTCTGCACCCATCCGGGTTGAAACAATCGGCTTGCCATAGGCGGCGGCTTCTATTATTTTAACTCGGGTGCCGCCCCCTGATAAGATTGGAGCGCAAACCACGCGGGATTGTCTGTAGAGTTCATCGAGTTCGCTAACAAAACCGGTGAATTCGACGCCTTGTGTGGCAGCGCGGTAGCTGGGGATTTTATCGGGAGGAGTTCCGGCAATTTTCAGGATTGCTGTGGGCGTTGCACGGCGAACAATCGGCCAAATTTTATGAATAAGAAATTCGACCGCATCGATATTTGGCTTATAATTATAAGAACCGAGAAAAAGTAGCGTCTGCTCCGAAGTAATTGGCTGGGTTTCAGGTATTTTAACCGCATTTGGAATTTTTACAACGCCTTTTAATCCCCAGCGATTTGCCAAATAATTGCGATCATTATCAGAGCAGACAAATGTACGGTGTGCCAATTTAATTGCCTTGTATTCACCCCAACAGAGAGTGGGGATTAAAAAATAGTGCTTCAGCCTTGCACTAATTCTTGGCAAATAGTGCAGCTTCCTTCTTAAAACAACATGTTCAATGTCATCAAGATCAAAAAAGACAGGTGGTAACGAATTTCTCGTTTTAAGAAATGGACACATCGCCTCTAACTTGTGAACAAAGACAGCATCGGGATTATTGCGCAAGCAAGCTTCAAGCGATTGAACTTGACGGGAACCAGCCATGCCTGAATAAGAAGGCTGTCTAACAAACGAAAAGGTTCCCATCGCATAACTTATAAATTTCGATAATGGATTTGTTTTATTAGCCCTTTTGCTTAGTGAAAGACGAATCGGCGTTTTAAAATGGGCGGAAAAAGAACGTTCTACCCGCATAACTGAAGATTGCGAAATGTCCGTTCCATTGGGTACATAATACAATAGATCGATTTCAGCGATGTCTTTGATTGCATCGAGAAACATTCGAAACCGTTTATGCGCGCCGTGGACCTTAGTTGACAAGTCGTCAGGAAAATATTTAGAAACAAATAAAATGCGCATCACGCGTTGTTGTCCACATGGAATTTTAAGCAGATTAACGAAATCGCACTCGACGCTGAAAAAATATAGCAGAAGACCGAACTCTTAAGTATCTTGACAAAATCCAGAATGTGAAGCATTCATGGGGAGATTTCATGAATTAAATTTTCATTTTTAATAACATCTAAATAGGCTCTGCCAAATTTCAAATCCGGTTCTAAATAATTACCTTCTGCCCACTCATTCCATGATTTGATAAAAATAACTCTTTTTTCGTAGTCTTTGTGGCCCACGCGAGTAATGGCTTCCCTCAAATGAGTTCTGAATAATTCCGGACTTGATTTATGAAATATAAGGCCGTTGTTGCCACTTCTGGGAGTGTTATCCCAATTAGGTATAACGCAGGGAAATTCCTCAAAAGTAGTTTCCTGGCGAGAAAATAAAACCTTAATGGCATCCTGATATGAATAAATTGTCGGCTTATGGAATATTGTAAGCGGTAACCGTTTCAAACTTCTATTTAAGATTTTTTTAAGAACATGCTTGCCGTAGCCTTTATAGCCATTGTAAAGTGTGCCAATTTTACGCCGGATTATGGTAAGGCTATCAAGAACCGAAGCATCAAAACCGTTCTCTTCAGGCACCCATGTAAGATCCGCAACATTTCCAATAAAATATAGATCCTTTAATCCGGATTTATTTGCCAACTCTCGCCAAATATCTGTAAATACTTGTGGTTCCGGTAATTCTTTTGGATCATAGACCACAAATACAGGTTTACCATCAATTTTAATGTAGCGCTCATCATTAAAACTATCTAATAATTCATAAAAATGCGTTTTATAGTCTTGAATGCCGGGATACGTTTGCTTGATTAGTATTCTATCAGGGGCGCCGTGCCAGATTCCGGTCCACGTTTGGTTCGCCCAAGCCAGGCAGAATGGAAATTTCGGTTCACCTGATTTTAGTACTTCGGCAAATGGTCTTTCCAACAACCGTTTTCCTGCAAACCAGTAATGCCAATAACAAAACCCTTCAATTCCATATTCATTAGCCATTTCTGCCTGAGCCATACGGACCTCTGGGACTCTCAAATCATAAAATCCAAGGTCAGCCGGCACGCGAGGTTGGTAATGGCCCGAAAACATGGGAGTCGCTTTTGCCACATTGGTCCATTCTGTAAAACCCTTACCCCACCATTGGTCATTTTCGGGGATCGGGTGATATTGCGGAAGATAAAAGGCGATTAAGCGAGCACGAGCAGTTTTTCCATGATCATTATTGCTATTTTTCATATATCTTTCCATCGCATAAACTTTTATCTAAAAACAGAGCTGCTCTTGACCATACGGTAAGTGGCTAATCTTGACTCTATCCATTTGCCCATTCATTATCTTTTCCACCTCCTAGCCTGAGACGGCGCCTTTTGAAATCTTCTGAATCTGTTTGTTAATCAATGTCCATACAAATGCCCAAAAAACTTTCTTTGAAAATACTGGTGGATAAAATTTTAATGCAGTAGTGAATGAAACAATGCTCTCCATGAAATTGCCTCTTTTAAGTAGCCTGACCCCTCTTCTAAAGGCCTTCATAGAAAAACCAGCATCCACCCTTTTTTTTAAATTTTGCCATTGGGGAATCCTGCTTTTATATTGCTCTATAACAATACTAGTAGCTAAATAATGCTCTTTCAATCCCGAGAGATTTAATCCATCATGGTCACTTCTGGGTGCGCTGGTCATTCTATCGTGAAGGCGGTATATCACAAGAGGCTTGCCGATACACGCAACATCATAGAACAACAAAATACGCATCCACATTTCACTATCATTCACCAAGGGCAACAATGGATTGAAATTTCCCAATTTTAAATAACAGTCCCGGCGAGCTAAAACCGCACCTATAAAAAAAGAAGCACCCACCGGCATATTTATAAAATATTTTTCAAAGATTTTTTTCCCATCTTCTATATAGTCTCTTTGTGCATCAAATTTAGTTAGATCCAATTGTTCGCCATCTTTGTCCATAAACAAAACATCAGAGTGAACAAGACCAACCTTTGGGTGTTCATCTAAAAGGCTTACCTTAAGAGCAAGATTATCCGGCAACATGATATCATCATAATGCAAAAAGTGGACATATTCTCCATCCGCAAGTTCCAAACAGCGATTGTGATTACCGACAAGACCTAAATTTTTGTTGTTACGCTCGTATCTGAGTCTCGGGTCTTTTATATTGCGGACGATCTCTTCAGTACTATCCGTCGAGCAGTTATCGCACACAATTAGGTTAAAGTTTTTGTAGGTTTGAGATAGAACAGATTGTATTGAATCTGCGATATAATCGCTTCCATTGTAAACGGGCATGCACACGCTAACTTTTGGAGCAGATGAATTCGTCATAAATTTTCTCCAAATTTATATTAAACTTAATTGCCTTTAATTAGTCTTATATCCCTTTATTCCTTGCTCATTTTTTTATTATATCGCTTCGCATTTTAACAACGCGCGCAGGTGTCCCAACAGCGACACCTTCTTCAGGAATATCATCCGTGACAACCGAACCGGCTCCAACCACTGCACCTTTTCCAATGCGCACCCCGCTCAGCACAATTACACCGACGCCTAACCAGGCATGGTCACCCACCACAATTTTGCCTTTTGTCTGCAAGGGCTGTTCGCTAATATTTTTATCCGGCGCAAAGCCGTGGTCATAAGAGTAAAAAGAGCAATTCGGCGCGATCTCCACACCACAGCCAATCTCTATAGAAGATTTATATGCGTTTATCTGACCCCGTGGATGAATACTGGTGTTGTTTCCTATACTAAGAGAGCCACCAAATCCGGTTTCAATGGCCGTATCCCTGAGGATTTGCACGCGGTCACCTATTTCCACCGGGCCGCCATTCTTATTCTGGAATATGACCACTCGATCCCCTATCAGAATGTTAGCGCCAAGCCTTAGATTCGAATGGAATATCACTGCGCTGGGCGCAACATAGCCTTTAGGATTCATATAGGCCAAAACGATGCCAGCCTTGTGAGGCGGAGCAAACCAGGTCGCAAGACGCGTGGCCATTCGCCCGACGTTGCCCATTCCAGCGTAGCGCATCCAAAAACGTACCCAGCGTCTTTTAATAGCATCTGTAATGTATTTATTATTGTTTAAAACTTTTTTATCCATCTTCCAGATTGTTCAACATCTGATTTCTATTGCTCTATAATAGCCGGCCGATCTTAAGATACCCGCTTTTTGGCTAGTGCAACCAATAAATAAAAAAATGCCTGACATCGCAGAAACAATGGATAGTGTTGGTTCAATAGTCAATCGCTGAAGCGACAGTAAAAGCAAGAGTAGAAGCAATGGAAGGATATGTCCTAATCCTGAACTGAGTAATAAAAAATTGGGGCGACGCAATGTCTGAGTCGCAGAAAAGAAATGGGTTGATTTATGCCCAAACAGATATACAGACCAAATCGTCAAATTTAGCACGGTAAAAATTATTCCGATAATTGTCATACTTTGATCCGGATATAATTCGCTCAGAGCGTTAACCAACAATAACAGTCCATATCCGGAAGCCAAGCTCGAAGTTAAGAAAAACATCGGAATAATCGGAACATTCCAAGCAGTAACTGCGCGAGCGCGATAAACGATGAAGCCCTGACTTATCAACAGTCCCAAAGCTGCGGCAACGGCTAACAACCTTATAAATAAGTATGGTGATACATGATCCAGCAGTGCAAACGGAATAAAGATACATGCGGCATAGCTTTCGCGTGATATCCAGGATTGGCTGGGATGTCGAAGAACATAGCAGCCTCTCAAGGGACGTCCGGCCTCAACACCCAGGATTAGAAAGCCGATACCGATCAACAGCGGAGATATTAAACCGAAGGGTAGCGATTCAAAAAAAGAAGCCGAGCCACCCGTTACTAAGGTCTGAAAAAAACTGGCAAGATAAAAACCAGCGCCGGTACCGCCAATAATAAAATTAGCTGCCGCCAACCAACCCCAGGCTTTTTGCTTTACGGGTTTCTGAAGTTGTAAAGATATCATTTGCATTGGCTGTTGCGAGTGTCAAGGCAGGATATAGTACACGGACGGATTTGTACCCAGTTCTTCCAACATACAAATTACTTTGTTATCCTGAATAAGTTTCGACACTTCACTCTCATGATCGTCTATGTCACCAAAATAAAGCGCATCAGCCAAGCAAAACCATACACACCGCGGGGTCGCTTCAGGATCACTCCCTGGCTTAAATCCTTGTGCAAGGCCTGCATCAATGTGTTGGAGACAAAAGTTACATTTGGTGCAAACGCCAATGCGATCCTTATTTTGGGCAGTGTTTTCTTTGGACATGATGTCGCTCTTGGCAATTGAACGAGCGTGATAAGGGCAAGCAACGACACAAGAACCACATCCCACACATAAATCTAAATTGATGTCAACGATTCCGTCTGACCGGCGATGTGTGGCTCCGGTGGGACAAACCTCAAGACATGTCGGCATTTCACAGTGCATACAACTCATTGTCAGAAACAACTGTCTTCCACTTGGGTTGCCCGCTATCTTGTGTGTGATTGATTTTCGCCATGCTGGACCCGGTGGCGGCCTATTGACCTGACGGCAGGTCTCGATGCAGGTTTCACACCCGACACATTTTCTCAAATCGATTATCATTACCCAACGAGACATTCGCCACTCTTTTCAGTCCAGAATTTAATTGACGATTTTGGAAATATTTTCTTTAGAAAACATATTATCAGACAGTAATAGATGTTTTTATGTAAATTTTCTCTTCCGTTTATCTTTCCAGAATTTTTTTGATATGATCCGCAAGCCTTACCGCAAGGGCCACAATAGTAAGTGAGGGATTGGCATACCCACCGGTGGGAAAAACCGAGGGTCCTGCCACAAACAAATTCAGCATGCCATGTAGCCGACTGTTTTCGTCTACCACTCCTTTCTTAGGGTCAACATGCATACGCGTTGTCCCCATATGATGCCACCCTCCGCCAATAGACATGGGAGGTGTGTCATCTTGCAGTCTGAGGTATAATCGGCCTAAGTCCGCACTTTGAAACTCTTGATCAAATATTTGCAGCGTTTTTAAGGCACTTTCGATGTCAATTGGACTCAGCCGCCAATCTAACCGCACCCGGTTCATTCCCAGGTTATCTTTATCCGGAGATAGGGTAATACGGCTGTCTGAGTTTGGTACCTGTTCGCTCATATTTTCCAGAGAAAATAACTTAATCCTTTTTTTGTTAAAGGTTCCAACAACCCGTCTTTTGATTGCTCTAAAAATGGTAATAATGACCTCATCAAGACCTGTTGTAACATTTTTTAAATGGTATCCGGGATTATTCAGCTTGGCGCCTCTAAAAATGGCTGAACGAATGGCTTTTAAAGATTTGACGCTGTCTGAACTGATGTTCGGATAAAACAAATCACCCAGAGAACTGTATAACATGATCATTGGGTCAAGTTGCGCGACATGATTGAGCAATTTTTTACGACGTAACACATCTTCTGAAAGGCTTAGTTTGCCTCGGATCGCAGTACCGTTGACTGGATGAATCGTGTTATATAAGGAGGTAAGTTGGAATATGTTTGGGTCTGATGGAACCAAAAATCCTAAATTGAAATGAAGATGTTCCATAAAAAATCTGCCAACCAAATCATTCTGGTTGCCCAGTCCTGCTTTCTGGGACTGGTTTGACAGCAATAATATACGCGGGATTTCAATTGCACCGGCAGCTAGTATAACGATCTTGGCTGAAACCCAGAATTTACTTCCCGTTAGACAGGCAATCCGCAATCGTTTTACAGTCTGAGCTGCCTGATCCGTTTCTATATTGATCACGTTGGCATAAAGATAGGTAGTAATATTGGTTGCTCGAGTTATCTCCTGAACATAGTCTTCAAGGAAAGGATCTCGCCCTCCAAACTTAAAGATTACCGTTTTTATTTGATCCCCTTGAAATGACAGTCGCTTGGCTTTTGCAATTTCATCCCAATCTTGAAGAGAAAATGAAGGAGACTCAATTCTACAAATCGCCTGGGCGCGTTCGTAAAACGGATCGAGATGGCTTTTTCGAAAAGGCCAGCCGCTATAGGGTAACCAGTCTCGTTCTTCAAAATCAATCGCATCAAGGGGTCGCATCCTGGCGCCAAAGCAATTATTACCAATCTCGATTTGCCAACGGGTGGTACTGCCGCCTAGACATCGAGTACGCGCGGTGTCCAAAGAAAAATAGGGATGCCCGATGTTTTCGCCCCTATAAAGTGCCTGGGTTTCTTGATCCGGCTTGAGGCCGCCACTTTCCAGGAGACAGACACCAAATTTTTGACCGATGAATTCGCGAGCCAGTGTGATGCCGGCAGTTCCCGCACCTACGATACAAACGTCAGTTTCAATAATAGTATTTTCTGTTAATGATCTAGCGTCAACGAGCATATGTCTTTTCGGAATTAAATGAGTTGCCCGTAACAGGGCTTCATATTGCAGCCCCCCATTTCTGTCTACACTCTCGACAAATTCTACTCAGTTTCAGATCTAAGGTCCTCAGCCTGCCCCTGCTCGACTCCTGACTTCAAGGCGCTGAATCACCCTTCTAAATCCAGCAAGGTTGCCATGCAAGTATTTGCGATCAAATCGTTTGGCCCATCCTTTCAAGCCCGGTTCGCGCTCGAGGTACATGTCCATTTTGCGCTCGATCGCACGCACCAAGTCATCTCGGCCCATTTCAGTTAAAGGAGCGATTAACTCAGCAAAATCGGCAATATTTTGATCGTTCGGATCGAAGCTAGACCGTATGAGATCTTCTGAAATATCGTTACTTGGGAAAGTCGAGGCTTTATGCAATACTCCCGCAACCAACATGGCCAGCATGGTAACGACACATTTCCAACACTTCCCACAATTTAACTTCCCACGCTCAAAGGGGTTGCGGTCCCGGTAACTCTGTGAATCAACGTCCCAATCACCTATTTGATTGCAGACCCTGATGCTCTGCAATCCCACGTCCCAATCCGCTATTAACTTCACTTTATCCAACCTTGATAAGGTAATGCCATCATGGCGAATCTGCATATCAGAACTGCTAAAATATGGATCCAAAAGCGGATGTGAACCGAACGGTCTCAAATTAGCAATATCAAAAGTAGCAGCGATATTGACCGCATCAAGCCGCTTTGTGAATAAGTGCGCAGCGCCTGCCAAGGCAGCTCCCTGGTATTGATACGCCCACACGCCCGGATCCTTGTTTACCAGAGAGTCTAGATCCAGGCTCAAATAATGAGTAAAAAGGTTGGAGAAGAAGGGCATAAGTATTATGCCGGTCTCCTCAACGATATCTGATAGGAAACCAACCAGCTCGTCAAAGGTTTCTTCAAATCGCACATCAAATCCATATGCCAGAATCCCATCTTTGATTGAACCAGGGTGTTCCAGAGGAAAATTGAGTCGGTTAGAACGCAAGGAAGCCAGAGAATCAATACCGCCAGAGAAAAAAAGGCCAGTCCGCAAACGTGTGTGTGGTGTCGGTGTTTTGGATCGTGTTTTTGCCTCAATTTGCAAAGGTTTTCGGTTACCCCCGTAATACCAGTGAGAAATCCAACGCATCGCGGTGTTAACACCATCTTTCAATTGAGGGCAGATCTCGGCGTCCATGAAGATTCTTTTCTCTCCGTGGCGAAGAGCTGGTATTATATATGCGATTAAAGCGGCATGGGGGTTAGAGTCAAAACCTTCGGCGAACTTCTCATCGGTTTCAAAGTAAACTTCGTAGTCTTCATGGCTACAGTCCTCCCAGCATACAGTTGCGGAAACCCTTTTCCTGTTTGCCTTATTCTCCGATTTAAAATTCTCAATTTTCATTAACTACCTCTTTATTCCAATTTCTCTGTTCCGACTTAACATAATTAAGATCTGACCGGCAGGTTTGATTTTTGGGGTATCCTTGAGCAACGGCTTCTTTCAGCTTGCCTGTCTGCTAAACTTATCCTAGTTCACGGTTTGATAAGGGATTGATGGCTTTTTCAGGGTCTTAATGGTAATATGCCGGTGAAGCTTATCGGCCATTTGTTCGTTAGGAAGATTGTTCAGGCAAACATGGAGCCAGGTTTCTAAGTGCATCATTTTCAACTTTAAGTCCTGAGTGGCATTTTCAAAAAGGTAGCGGGTTTCACGCGTTGATAGGCCGAATAATTCAGCAATAAATGATTTTTCAAAAAGGGCTGGGGATATAGTCATTCTTTCGTATGCATCGACAGAAAACGGTCGTTTTCTCCTCTGACTCAATTCCTTTGGCAGATACCTTTCCGCCACTTTTCTCAGGATCCATTTGTCAGTATAATGGGATATCTGTCCGCCGGAAAAGCTCGGTGAGAAACGAATTCGATAAGGATAAGGAAGGCTTACCGCCATTTTCACCAAATCACTATCGAGAAATGGAAATCGGGATTCAATACTTGCCGTCATTCCCATACTGTCGTTTCGATGTAACAGCATCCGGAGATTATAGTTGAGCAGATCAAACGACTTTAAATAATTCTCATGATGGTGTCCGTTTCGGCTTTTTTGAATCCGGTCCCCAATATCTTTTGTTTCCAGTGCCACCTCAAACCGGTTATGAAGTCCCATGATAAGATCTGGAAGTGCAGGACGTCTGGGACAAAAGCTTACCGATGCAATGCTGGAGAAAGGAGAAAAGCCCATCACGAAGCGGGCGGGCGGACTTATATCTCTTTGTTTCAGACCCAGACGCTTCAGCACTGGATTTGCCAATTTGCCAATGGCTCTCAGGGCATTCCGGCGCCATCTTTTAAAACTCGGAACAAGAAAATTATAGCCCAGAAAGCATTCATCCGCTCCCTCGCCTGAAAGAACCGCCTTAACACCGTTTTCACGAACCAGCTTGGAAACCATTAGAAATGGTACCGAGTGAGGTGTAATGTAAAAGGGGTGGCCATAATGCTGAATGACTTCGGGAATTAAATCAATAAAATCCGTATCGTGAACGGTCACAGTTTTCATATCAAGTTTGAGGTGCTCTGTAAGGAGCCTTGCAGCGCTGTATTCACTTAAAGGTCCCTTCACATCAGCGTGGAATATTGCCAGATGGTTGTGGGATCTGGCTGCCATTGCCATGATTAGGGAGGAATCTAACCCGCCGCTGCAAAGCGCGCCTACCGGTGCATCCGCGATGAGCTGTTTTTGGACGCTTTCCCACAATCGCTCTTCAACCATATCCACGACCTGCTCAGGCTTATAGCTCTTCAATCGATGAACATAGTCAAGATCCCACAATTGATCTAAAGCAAAGAAGTGACTGTATTCTGGATCGGCACCCGCCTTTACCTTTACAATGCCACCGGGTGGAAGGATTTGGATACCTTTAAAAAAGGTATGGCTTTTTGTTGGTCCTGCAAATCCCATTAAAAATGAAGAAATGGAGAAGAGGTCAGGGGTGAGTTCGATCCATGGTCGCATCGCCATAATCTCCGATGCGAAGATAAAACTGTCGGTTCCATCACTGAAAAACAGAGGTTTGATGCCAAATCTGTCGCGTGCAATTGTAATCGTTTTTTCTTTACGATCATAAATTCCGAACGCAAACATGCCTTCAATCATGGTCAATGTTCTTTCCAGACCATGGTGAAGAATACATTCCAGCAAAACCTCTGTATCTGATGTCGTCCTGAAATCAACACCGGTTGCTTCGAGGGATTTCCTCAGTTCCATGAAATTATAAATTTCACCATTATACATTAGGCCGAATCGCCGCTGTCTGTCCCAGAACGGTTGATTGCTTCTCGGTTTCAGATCAAGCAGAGAAAGGCGTGTGTGCACCATTGCAATATGGTCATCCTTGTATATCCCGGTATGATCCGGCCCTCGATGGTGCATCAACCTTGCCGTCTCTTGTAAGCGCTCTTCATGAAGCGGGTAGTTTTTTAATTTCGGGATAATGGCGAATATTCCGCACATGATAAAGAACCTTTTAGGGGTAAATCGCCCTTTTTACTTTCCTTAAACTGCCCTTAAAATATCTTCTATCAAGTTCAATAATCGGCCAAAGTGGCCTTTTTTTCCATTCCCTTCTCCAAATAGGCATATGATAAAAAGCAATCTTGCGTTCTATCGCTCGCGTTAAGTCATGGCGGCCTTTTTCAGCGAGAGGCGCTATTAATTCGGGATAAAATGGGTAAGAGGTGTCAGTCAATTCATCCATTGACCTTATGAGTTCTTCAGAAACGTCATTTGCTGGAAAGCACCGAGTTCGCTCAAGTGCGCCTAACGCCAAAAGTGCAAGCATTGTCCGAATACATTTTTCGCATTTGCCACAGTTCAGCACATCCGGCTGATAATTTTCAATCTTGTTGCAGATCCTGAGGTGCTGAAGCGCTGCATCCCAATCAACCAGCAGCTTTGTTCTCTCGAGTCTTGATAGGGTGATGCAATCATGCCGAATCCGCAAGGAATGACTGCTGTAGTTTGGGTCCAATAATGGATGTGAACCGTGTGGATGTGAATAATCAATATCATGGGTAGAAGCAAGGGAAACCAATGAAAGTCGCTTATCAAGCGCATGTGCAATAGAGGCAAAAACTGCACCCTCGAATTCATTTTCCCAGAAAGTCCAATCGGCATCCAGATACCGGATATTTGTGTAGACGGGAATAAGTGTTATCCCGGCTTTGCGTGCTAATTCATTCTGAGAGGCCATTACAAGCTCAAAGGCCCCAGGCTGATCAATTTCAAGTCCGTAAACTAAAATACCGTCCTTAAAGTATCCGGGGTGCTCCTGCGGGTAGTTCAGACGGTTAGCTCTCAGACAAGCAAGAGAATCTATTCCTCCAGAAAAGAAAAAACCCGCTCTTTCAGGCCTGTTCGAGGAAAATCCATCGGTACTGGCTTTTGCTTCAATACCTAACGGGGGTTGCTCTGGCTTATACCATTGGTACCAGCGATGAATCCACCTTAGAGCGGTGCTAAGTCCATCTTTCAAATCGGGACAAATTGGCTCATCAATAAAGACCCTTTTTTCTCCATGGTGCATGGCAGCCACAGCGCAAACAATTAAAAAGGAATGGGGATTGCATGACAGCTCTTGAGCAAACTCTTCATCTACTTCAAAGTAAAATTCTTGACTTTGACGGTCGCAGTCTTCCCAGCTAACTTTTGCTATAACGCGTGTTCGGTTATTCACTTCTTCGGATCGCAGATCTTCAATTCTCATCTTTGTTTTGCCTATTCAGCCATTCAATGCTCAATGAGTCTAACTTCCAGTTTTGAAATAATTAAGATAATTTTCTTTGCATGATCTAACCGGCAGGATCGAATCTGGTCGTCCACTTGAGCAACGGTCGGACGACACCGGGAAAATGATGGTGACCATAGTCTCCTCTAGCTGAATCCCCATCACACGTGTCGACAATCTGAAACGAAATAGCTGGCTTCTCACCGCAATCTGCAACATTTAATGTGTTATCATACAAAAAGCAATCAACGTATAACAACCCCTCAGCCAACAAGTTTCCCGGCACCCAGGCAGTGCTCCGATATTTTCCCAAGGGACGTACTTTCCCTCGCCATTCATGGTCCAGGTCAATCGTAACAAACAGGATGTCACCATTTTCATTGTTAATACCAAAATGAGGCGATAAATCGTGATCGGATTTAATAACTTCCCAAAGAATTTCGATACCAAATGAACGTCGAATATCTATTGTATCAAGGCTTTCGCCGTTTTCTGTTTTTACTCTAACCGCAAGTATTCTGGTAAATTCTCCTGAAGGAGCTGTAGCAATATCTGACCATTCACGAGCCGCAGGAACGCCAACATCAGATGTTAGATATTTCTTGACGACTTTTGCCGAAGGACCATCATCAATTATTCTGCTATTATTGAGCAAAATCGTGCGACTGCACAGTCGTGTGACAGCTGGCATGTTATGGGATACGAAGAGAACCGTTCGCCCCTCTTGTCCCACATTTTGCATTTTTTTTAAGCATTTTCTTTGGAACTCGATGTCTCCTACTGCTAAAACCTCATCGATCAACAGGATCTCTGGTTCCAGATGGGCAGCTACTGAGAAAGCAAGTCTAACCTGCATTCCACTTGAATATCGCTTTACGGGGGTGTCCACAAATCTCTCAACACCGGAGAAATCGACGATTTCATCAAATTTACGATCAACTTCATTTTTCGTCATCCCCAGTATGGTTCCATTGAGGTATATGTTCTCTCGGCCGGTAAGCTCCGGATGAAAGCCAGTGCCGACTTCCAAAAGACTGGAAACCCTGCCGCGGATTTCCGCAAACCCGCTGGTCGGATCCGTGATTCTGCATAGAATCTTAAGGAGTGTAGATTTACCCGCCCCATTCTGGCCGATAATCCCCACTACTTCACCTCGTTTTACTTCAAGAGAAACATCTCTCAGAGCCCAGATGACATCTGCAGCATTACTGTCTCCGTGACCTGTTTTAATATCATCAAATTTATAAAGAGAACGATATTTCTGATAATTTTTCCAGGGACTCTTGATGAAGTCGAACATGGCGGCTGCAAAGCTGTCCCGCATTTCTTCTTTTATTCCAATACGGTAGATCTTGCTCAGGTTTTCTGCTTTTATGGCGAAATCGTTTGAGCTCATTATTTTGTCCCTATCCACAATGCGGAATGGGGTTGCGGTTAAATCACATCCACAAATACCCGTTCCATCCTCTTGAAATAGAAAACACCACTGATGAGGATGATGGCGGTTGTGATGATTCCGAGCCATATAGAAGTCCAGGGCATGGGTGTACCCAGCAGGCACGCTCTAAAACCCTCTATGACCCCAACAATCGGATTAAGAGAATAAACCAATCGCCATTTTGCAGGTATTGACGATGCCGAATAAACGATCGGTGCTGTGTACATCAGCATGCGAATAGCAAAGGGCATGGCGAACTTTACATCCCGAAACCGGATAGCCAATGCGGATAACCACATGCCAACACCGGCAGCAATACTCATCATAATTAAGACAAACAACGGGAAGAACAAAAGATTCCAGGTTGGAACAACACGGTAGTAGAGAATTACAACCAATATAAGTAACATGGAGATCCCGAAATCCAGCAATTTGGCCAGCACCGGGGTTAATGGGAATATCAACCGGGGAAAATAGATTTTACCCAGCATATGTTGCCCGCTTACAAGACTTTGACTGGACTGCCCAATGGCCTGAGACAAATACGTCCAGGGAATAATTGCAACGCTTGAAAATAAAACGTAGGGGATGCCCTCCGTAGATATTTTTGCGACTTTTCCAAAAATTATCGTAAAAATGATAATTTGTATCAGCGGTTGAAGTATGGCCCACAAAAACCCCAGTATGGTTTGTGCATACAAAACCTTGATATCACGCCAGACGAGGAAATATAAAAGATCTCTATATTCTTTCAGTTCTTTGAAATTAATTAATTGCCATCCCGACTTGGGATAGATGCGAGTGACGGGGAGGCTATCAATGGCACTGTATTTATTCATAATATTTCTTTTTTTTGTGCAGCAAATTTCTGTAAAAAGTTTTGTGGGCCGGTGGTTGGTGAAGAATCATTTAGCCCAGGGGCAAGGCAATCGACGACAAATGCGCATTACGCGCACGCATCAACGACCAGCCTCAAAAAGCCGGTATCATTTTCGGTCTGGTCCTGCCAAAGCCCCGGACTTTGTACAACGACCAGGTCAAGGCTGGGACAGATCCAGATGTTTTGACTTCCCGCACCCGAAGCAGCAAAAGAATCTCGCGGCAAACTTGGCCAAAGTTGCAGGTGGTCGTTCGTCCAGAAGCCATAGCCATACTTCCATTGTTCCTTTGAACAATTTGCGATGATATCAGGTGCCGTTTTTGTTGCTTCACGCATCCATTCCTCAGGGATGAGCTGTTTATCCTTCCACCGCCCCCAGTTGCACCACAGCCAGCCCAAACGAGCCATATCAAGCGCACTGGCTTTTACTCCGTCGTAGTAACCGAAGATGTTAATGCGCGCCTTTGAATGCAAATTGAAATTGTCAAATTTATATTCCCAGTCCCCACCAATTGGAATACGAATTCTTTCGTCTATTAATGGTTTAAGACCGGGTGAGCCATTTGGATCCGCAGTGCTGTAAAGACCATATGTCTTGGCGATGGCATGCGTAAGGATGTTCATCGCGTATGTTTGATAATGAAAGACCTTTCCCGGTTCTTCTCCCGGTTTCATATAACCAGAGGTGTTGGAAATAAGCTGGCGAAATGTAATCTTCCTGTCTTTTTTGAATGCATAGCGTCCCGGCTTTGGCCCTTGACCTTCTTTGACATCAAATGCTTCCGGATAATAATCGATGACCCTATCGTCAGCAGATCGTATTTTTCCGTTTTCAATTGCGATGCCTAAGATGCACGAAAAAATTGATTTTGCCGCAGAAGCTAAGGATAGCCGCTTTTCCACCCCAGCATTTTGGTTGGAATCAGAGACAGGGTGTCCACCATTCAGGGCGATCTTACGCGAAAGAACAGATTTCGCCGCCAAGAGAAAAGGAAGTCGTTTTTTAGGACCGAAGCCATGATTCCATCCTGAGACAATTTTCCCGCTACGTATGATGACAATGCGGTATTTTCCATTACCAACTCTGTCGTCTAGCCAGCGCTTTGCGAGTTCCAGTTTTCCAGAGTCAAAACCGGCTTCTCCGGCTGATATGCAGTTCCATTTGACTCCGGGATATGTATCTGTTGGAATCTTTTCTTCCTGTATTAGAAGCCATCTCAAAAATAAGATTTTGGTTCCAGATCGCGGCAGGGCCGAGTTTCCCCGCTACGCGGGACTTCCCATCTGATTAAATCCTCTTTGTGGGCCGCAAACCGCAGGCATCCTGTTGGTTGTCGAGGATTTGAAACGAGGCACCAACAAAGATATTGGGCCAAAAGACATTTTTGAGATAGCTTATAGTAAATTTTTAGCTAGAGGAAAAGAAAGCGTCCTGCTCGGTTCGCAGCTTATCACTAAGCCGTTCGGGGGGAAATTTAACATCAGCGCGGGTTATCACCTGATCCTTTTTAATATCCTTCTTGAGGCGGCATTCTTCCGACAGACCCATTGGCAAAAAATTTTCAGCCCGGCTAACATCTGCGTTTTCTAATATGCCATAGCAGGTAAATCCGCCAATACCATCCAGCGTTTGGCCCGCCTTAAGATCGCGTTTGGCCACAGTGATCACATCGCACACCGGACCGGCAATCGGTGCTACGGCAGCGTCCTGAAACAAAACAGCACGAGCCGCTGTTAACGGTACTTCTAAATGAGGCAGGTGGTAAGGTACGTAAAAGACATAAATAGGTCCGTCGCCCATTTTAAAATACCTCATATAACTCTGCCTGGTAGGGTGATCGTTGTACCCCAGAACGAACACACCGGGTCCTGGCTCGGCCCCGAGGATGTAATCGACCAGGCCCCCATTGCGCATTTGATCGACTGGAAACAGATTGGCCGCCTCGCTCACATGGGCACATCGGGGACCATACATGCCTCGCTTGCCGACTTTAAAACCGGTGGCATTCGCCACGATTGCATTTTCCATTGATATCTTGGTGCCATCTGCAAAAGAAGTCGCCATCTTGGGTGTGATATTGTGTTGCTCCGCAAAGCCTTTTTGAGTTTCAGGTGTGCGGTAATAATCTTGTAGCCCTTTAATATTTCCTGCTAATACCGGCTCGTAACCGATTGATTTGACAAAGCGCATCAAATTCATCATAACCCCCGGTTGATCACCGTCGGCATTGGTTATGACGACCCCGGCGCGATCGGCATGCACTTTCAAAATGGGTCCCACCGTCGCATCGAGCTCGGCGTTCATTAAAATGATGTGCTTTTTATTTTCTATGGCTTTCACAGCCACCTGGGCGCTGAATTCCACATCTCCTGTGGCCTCAATGATCGCATCGATACCCTCTGCTTCACACAGTAGCATGGGGTTATCGGTAATCACATATTTGCCGGACGAGATCGACTCCTCCATTTGCCGAACTGTTTCAGCCGTTGCAAATGAATCGATTTCGGCTTCCCGAAAGGCACGATCCGCAGCTGCAAGGGTTCGATTCGAAATTGCCACAAGACGCATTCCCGTTATGTATTGCTCAATCTGAAGCGCAATGCCCCGTCCCATATAACCGGCTCCCACCAGGGCAACCCGGATCGGTTTGCCGTTTTGCTCCCGCCTTTCCAATTCATTATCAACGATAATCATTTGATTCCTTCCTGTTTACCGATGCCACGGTGAACAGCTTTGGCCAAATCTTCGGGAGTGCCGATGTCGACATATTGAGCATCCTCAAAGATAACGTTTTCAATTTTGATATCCGTATTCAAAGCTGCCTGAATCACATCACCCAAAAAGACTTCTTTATTTTTCGGGTTGCCATTGGTTACGCCAGCGCCACGGTTCTTGTACTTCCCAACGAATTGGTGCATGAACTCTGTGAACCGCTCGGTCCAGACTGCGATAATCCAGGTGTAACGCAATTGGGTGCTCGCTGGCTTAATATCGATGTTACAGATATTTCCTTGACCATCGAATTCCACCATGTCCATTTTTTGAGGTTGTTGAGCTTCAAATAATCCCAGGACGATGTCGGCATGGGTTCGCTCCTGTTTGGAAAACAGCTGCACGAAAGCATCTCCGGGCTCAAAGATAATGTCTGGAAAACCAAAAGCAATTTGGGCATTTTTTAAAAATGGATAGGCTTGATCCAGTGTAAAGGGCACGCCGAATGGAAGATCCATTATGAGGTAGCCGATATGCATGTCCAACATTTTGCCGTCGCCAAAGTAGGCGGGGATATCCCATTTGCCCTGGCGCAATATAAAATAAGCCTTTTTAACATCCGCATTTCTCATTTTTTCCAGCAAATACTGACTGATCACTTTCGGAGAAACACTTTTTCTTTCCTCAGCCGAGTAAAATCCAACAGGAAAAATCTCTTTACTGCATGGCAGCGGATAAACACGCGTGGCAGAACCACCGGCAGGTAGAAGACCAATGACGTTTTCAAAGTCATCTTGATGATGATTTCGATCTGTCAAAACAGTATTGAAAATATTGTTCCAGTCGTGGAACGGTTAAAAATTGAATGCAACTTGCTTTAAACAATCATGCTGAAAAATCAGGCCAACCTTTGTCTTTCTCTGAAACTATCGGATGAATCTTCTCCGGCCATGGTATATTAAAAACTGGATCGTCCCAGCGTATCCCTCTTTCAGCATCCGGTACGTAAATCTGCGAGACTTGATAAAAAACTTCGGTATCGTCGACAAGGCTCTGATAGCCGTGAGCGAAATTTTCAGGGACCAGCAGCATCTGACCGTTTTTTGAATTTAATTCAATCCCGTACCATTGTTTATAGGTCGAGGAATCCGGGCGCAAATCGATCATGACATCAAATATGCTACCCCGAATGCAGCGGATCAATTTTACTTCGGCATGGGGATGTATCTGATAGTGCAGGCCACGAATGGTGCCTTGCTTATGGCTGAAGGCGACATTGGATTGCACCATGTTCAATTTAATTCCATGGGATTCGAATTCATTTTCGCAAAATACCCGGGCAAAATAACCGCGCTCATCCTCATATTTCTCCGGCTCGATAACATAAGCGCCTTTTAAATCTGTCTCTTTAAATACCATCACTGCGCCTTATAATCCGATACCATCATATCGGCTCAACCTATTTTTATCAAGCATCCGGCGTCCGTCAATTAATAGCGGTTGTGGCCTTAGGTTTGCAAACAGCTCTGGAATCTGCATAAATTCTTCCCAGCCGGTGATCAGCACAACCACATCGACATCATCTATGGTTTGGCCAAGACTCTGGCAATAGGTAATATTATTATTTCCGAGAACTTCGCGGGCTGTTTCCAGTGCTACAGGGTCATACGCTTTGATGACCGCCCCTTGCTCCTTGAGGCCTCTGACAATCGGAATTGCCGGAGATTCACGCATATCGTCCGTGCCGGGTTTAAATGCAAGTCCTA
>Ga0209536_100005365_pt1 | contig 19951 bp, 18 predicted proteins | sample DeeMarSeWOR28_12_FD_187461 | JGI IMG/M metagenome (GOLD analysis project Ga0209536, IMG submission 187461) | Marine sediment microbial communities from White Oak River estuary, North Carolina - WOR-2-8_12 (SPAdes) (version 2) | ecosystem: Environmental > Aquatic > Marine > Intertidal zone >...
TTCGTCGATAATAAAAAGATCGAGAAGGCAGGAACGCTTTGTCCGCCGGGCGCTTCGATCGAAATAAAGGGGAAGCCCCATCCCTATGTTGGCCGCGGCGGAGTGAAGCTTGGGCACGCCCTGAAAGAATTTGGGGTCGATCCCGCCGGGAAGACCGCCCTGGACGTGGGCGCTTCGACGGGCGGATTCACGGATTGTTTGCTGCAAAAGGGAGCCGGCATGATCTACGCGGTGGATGTCGGCTACGGCCAGCTCGACTGGAAATTGCGGCAGGATCCAAGAGTTAAAGTTATCGAACGCACCAATATCCGGAATTTAACCTTAAAGGATCTGGGGGTTAAAAAATCGCCGTTCGAACTCTGCGTGGTTGACGTGTCTTTTATCTCGCTTTCCAAGGTTCTTCCGGCGATTTACGATCTACTGGCGGACAAGGCTGAAGTTCTGGCGCTGGTCAAGCCGCAATTCGAAGCGCGGCGGGAGCAGGTTGGCAAGGGCGGGATCGTTAAAGATGAAAAAATACATCGAGAAGTTATTGAAAGAACCAGGCGGGAGGCCGAGGCAACAGGCTTTAAGGCCAAAGGGATTATAAAATCTCCCATTACCGGGGCGGACGGAAACACAGAATTTTTTGTTCATCTCATTAAGTAATTTGCGCGGGACCCTTCATTATTATATAATCCAATTGCTATGCATATAATAATTCCCCTGTCTATCGGCGCGGCGGTCGGGTCCGGCCTGATCTTCTTTTTAACCCGCCGCAGCGGCCGTAAAAATATCCCTTCCGGACCCTTAAAATTTTCGGAGAGAGAAGTTGAAGGGATCCTTGATCGCGCGGGTTTTGAGATCCTGGGAAAGCAGATCAGGAAAACGGTCATCACCAAGATCAACGGCAAAGATCATTTTGGTTTTGTCGAGGCTGATTATATTGTCGGCAAAGGGCGGAGTAAATATGTAGTGGTGGTGAAGACCGGCGAGGGGATCGCCGACCCCAATGAACCGGTCATGCGCCGGCGCCTCGTTGAGGTGGACGGCATATTTTCTCCGGACGGGTTGCTGCTGGTTGACGCGGATCGCGGCGAGGTCCATCGCGTGTCTTTCCATTTTCCACAGGAAACAAATCTGGACAAGTTTTTTAGGTTCTTGATCGCCGCGCTGGTGGTCGGGTTGATTATCGGGATCGTGTGGGTGCTGACCGTGCTGAAGCTGATCTAGGCAGGAGGTAGCTATGACGACTATCGGGGTAATTTATAAAAAAGAGGATAAGCTGATCGCCGGGACGGCCGAGCAGTTGATCAAGGACCTCAAAAAGAAAAAGTATAAAGTTAGTTTGACCCAGCCCAGGTTTGTGATCACCCTGGGCGGGGATGGGACAATTCTTAGGGCGGCGAGGGGACTGGCCAAAAAAGGTATTCCGATCCTGGGGGTGCACATGGGCGGGGTCGGCTTCATGAGCGAGATCGAACTGCGCGAGATCGATGCGGCTTTAGACCGGATCAAGAAGGGAAAATTCAGGATCGATGAGCGGATGATGATCGAGGCCCGGGTCGGGGGTAAAACGCTTACCGCGCTCAATGACATTGTTATCAGCAAGAGCGGGATCGCGCGTGTGATCAAAATTGAGCTCGAAGGAGTATCCGAATACACGGCGGACGGGATGATCGTTTCAACGGCAACCGGGTCGACCGCCTATAATCTTTCTGCCGGCGGACCGCTCTTGAGCCCGGCCTCCAAAAGCATGATCATTTCCGCGATCTGCCCTCACAGCATCAGTATCCGGCCGCTGGTGGTTGAACATTCGGTTACGCTGGTTTTAAATCGGGGGGACGAGGTGATCTTGACCGCCGACGGGCAGCAAATGATCCCGCTGGATGTCGGGAATAAGATCCATATTCAAAGATCAAAATTAACCGCAAAGTTTATTCGCCTGAGGAAATACGATTTCTTTGGGAAGGTAAAGGAGATCTTCGGATTCGGGCCGCAGGTTTAGTTCAGGTGTTTACCGCTGTTCAAAGACACAAACTTAGAGGCGTTATCAATAATCACAAAATAGACCGGATTTGATAAATTGGGGGCGGCGGTGTGGGGCAGGATCGTAAAAAGGGTTAATTTCCGCATTTCAGAGCTGGCTAATTTCTCCAGGTAATTCTGCATGGCGAACTTTTCCATGGCCTTGATTACTTTTGCGTTGTCCATTGTGTTCATTTTAATTCACCTTAAATATAGGCCTTTTTTCCGGCCTCTTTTTTGAGGAACATGTCGGAAAAGACCCTAATAAATTTGCCCGCGGTTTGGATTTTCTTGGCGTCGATCTCGAGGGCGTTCTGCACATGATTGGCCCGCTTGTCTTTCCCTGGTCGGGAAATGGAAGCTACATCGTAATTTCTTTTATCTACTTGTTGTTCATTCATGGCCTTTTCCTCTCATATATATATCGACACTTTTTGGGGGAAATTTCAGGTGATTTTAGGATTGCCACATGGCATCAATTAAGAGGTGTAACAGTGGGTTGATCATTTTATCAGCGGTCGCCCCATAAAAGAAGTCGAGGTGCCCCATCCGTTCAGCTACGAAGGCGGTCACCCGGTTATTTTGCGAGGAAATGGGCACATGTTCGGGGAGGGCATAACGGCTTAATTGCACGACAGATCTGTTTTGATGCTGGTAATCAGGGAAACTTGAAAAATCAATTGTGCTTCCCCGGTAAGAGGAATGGTCAACAAAAGCGGCATTAAAATCCGGGGCCAGAATGTCCTGTTTCCCGTAAAAATGGGCGATGGGGATATCCGGGGGGATTTCATCGAGATGCGATGAATAATTAAAACGCTGGCGGTCCATCCGCCGCATGCCTTTGCCGGAATAGATCGCCATTAGGAACTGCAGGCCGACGCCGAGAGGGAAAGTATCGGTGCTCTGCGCATATTCATAAAGAAAAGCATCCGGGTCTTTAAAGTTTTTTGAGTGAATCAGCGGGCGGATCAGTTTGGCAAGCTTGGGGAAAGCTTTAATCAACCATTTTCCTTTGTCAACCGGGACGTCTTCGGCGCGCAAGAGAGGAAGCAATAAATTTAGATTTAGCAGAATTGGCCAGACGGGGGAGCTGTTTTTATCAAAGGTTTTGGGGGACCCAAAAGTAATCAGGCCTTTAACTGAATTTAATATTTCAAGATGCTCGCATGCTTCGGCGATTTTGGCTTTTATTTCCCGGCCGCGTTTGCTCCCATTATCAATTTTAGCCTCCGCTTGATCGAGCCTTTCTTCGATTTGGGGGCGCGTTAACCCCCGCGTGGTAAATCCGATCTGTTCCGTGATTTTCCTTAATTTGTAAGCCTGCCGCACGAGCATGAATTCGGCCATCAACCCCCCCATGCTGTGCCCGACAATTACCATGGGTTTTTTTGTCGAGGGGCGGTTATTGATAAAATCAACGGCTGCCGGCAGGTCATTGCTGACCAGGGTGTCAAAAAAACATTGGGCGTCGAAATCGCCTTTGTTTTTGCCCAGCCCGCGCGGGTCAAAGAGGTAGACCCAGCGGCCGCGGTCTGCATGGTCGAGGGCCGGGGATTCCTTATCATTTATGTTATAGGTACCGTTGTTGCAGGCCACTCCGGGGATCATTAAGATCGAGGGGCGGTCGTCGTTGGTTTTTACGGTATCAATATTAACGATCCGCGTCAGGCTCAGGAGCTTCCCATCGCGCGTCAGGATAGAGTATTCCCTTTCAATATAATTTCCGCGGTCCAGGGCCTTAAACTGACTGCCGAAATATCCGCGGGCCTGTGCGGCGTAGATATACTGGCGCAACAGATAATGTGAGCGGGCGGCCTCTAAAAAATCTTCCTTTTTATCTGCCGGAATATTGAGTTCTTCGAGCAGATCTTCGACCCGGTGCGGGTTAATAAAAATGGCCTCGCCGAAGTTATTGAAAAGGCCGGTTTTCATGCCCCGGTTTATGATCTTGAGGATAGAGTGGAGGTCAGGTTCTTCTCCCGTAACTTCTTTAATTACATGCTGCAGAGTGGGGCCGATGCGGTAGGCGGTCCGGGCTTCGACCTCTTCGGGTGAAGGGACAAATGATTTTGGGTAACGCGCCGCCATTTCCCGGAGGCTGCCGCGGCGCGCCGCGCTGAGCGCGCTGTAGACCGCGTTTCCTGCGCGGGCGGTTGCTCTTAAAGCGAATCCTTTTAATTTTGCTCCGACAGCCATACTATATTATCCACCGGGAATTAAAAAAATTTCAGTTAACGATTATGTATCAATCCTATGGCTCTTCGAATAATAGAAGTCATAGCTTTGATATTGTTTATAGATGTCCAATTTGAATTGAACTGAGGCCGCAGGTCATTAATTTGAGCCATTAGATTCCTTGCCTGCTCTTGATCAGATGCGTATCTCTTGGAGTCTTCTGCAATAAATCTAAGATCTTCAAAAAGCCCGTCAATTAGGGCAGCTGCTTGTGCTTTTTGCATTTTTATACGAATAGTTTTGGGGTCTTCTTTTTTCCCAATAATAGCGTTAGGTAAATACCTGTTTATCCAGTACCACGTCCTGGAAAATGTTTGCTTTGATCCTTTAGTCTTTGGCTTGGAAGAGCTAGGAGTAGCGGGCTGCGATCCTGTGGCAGATCTAGCCTCAGGTGTTGAAGTGGCGATGGTACGTTTTGGGTCGAGATTGAAGAGGTCATCATACAAGGATATCTCTACTCCAGGAAGAATTTTTTCCAGTTCTCTTACCACGGATGGATGAATGTCGGATTCCTTAAAGAGGTCGGATGTAATGTGATATTCAACTTTTGCTGCTTGTCCCTTTTTAATTAGTTCACTATATTTGCGGGCCTGGTTTAAGAAGTCTTCTACTTTTTTCTCTTCTTCTCCCGATTTAAATGATCCATTGACTAACCATTCTAACTTATTACAAAGCTTGACTTCGACTATGGTTTTGCTTCTTGCTTTGTAACCGTCGGCAATGGCCGGTTCGGGAAATGTGTAACCGTTGTGCTTAATTCTCCCATTAACTATTTTTGCTTGGTAAAAATCCACTGCCCCGAAATCTTTCTCTACTTCGGTTAAAGGGTCGCTGGGAGACGATCTTAAAGCAACCGATTGCAAGCGAATCAGTTCATGGACAAAACCGGCGTGTTCGTGACCTTTAAGCCGGGCCATTTTAGGGTCTGCTGTGAGCTCAGCTTCAAAATCAGATAGTTTTTCGGAAAACCCGACAAGATCAGCCAATACTTCGCAAGCTTCAGCGGTTGCTAACATTATATCTTCTTCAATTTTCGTTCGCTCGCGCCTAACCCCGTCAGATATTAAACTCGTCATTTCTAAGATAGATAAGGCTGTTTTCTTAAGCCGCTGTATTTTTCCTTGCTTTATTGGAATTACTCCGGCGGGAGAGACGCTTACCGGCTCAGGTTTGGGTGGGGGCGTGGGTTCGGGAGGAGGGGCAGCAGGAGCTAAGCCAGTGGAAGTGACGGTTGCTGGTTTTGGATCGGGTTGCACACGAATGGTTTGAAAGATTGATGATTTTGCGATGTCCATTTCGCCTAAGTGTTCAAGATAACCGTGTATGCTTTTTAATGCCCGCAAAAGACTGCTGGGGGCTGCAAGCCGTTCTGAGTTACTTACCTCTTTATTAAATTCAGCGACCCAGGATTTTAATTCAGCATAAGTACGAAAATGGTCAATTTTGCCTGATTTTAGCTTTCGTATTTTAAGATGGGCAATAGATGTTCCCTCTTTTCGGATGTAGTGATCAAGTAGCATTAACAGCAGATTGACCGTTTCAACTCTTGCAATGATATCTTTAGTAAGCTCGCGGTTTATAAAATTTAGCTGAGGGGGCTCTGAAGAGGGAGGAGGAGCTATCTCAGCGGGAATGACGGTTGCCGGTTTTGACGGATCGGGCGATGCAGGAATAGGTTCCGGTGCTTGTGTTTTATCGATGTCCAATATACCTGGGTGTTTAAGGTATCCATGTATTTTTTCTAATGCCTTTGAAAGATTGCCTAGCTGTTTATGCATATTTTTTGTGCTTACGTGTGCATTAAATTCAGCGAACCAAGCTTTTAACCCGGCATAAGTACGAAAGTAGTAAGGTGTGCCTCGTTGTAGCCTTTGTATTTTAAGGTGTACAATAGATGTTCCCTCTCTCTGGACGTAATGATCAAGTAGATTTAGTAATAGATTTATAGCTTCAATTCTTGAAATAATCTGGCGGTTAAGCTTACGGCTTCCAAAATCCAGCTGAGGAGGATTCGAGGGGGCAGCCGGAACTATATCGGTTGGAGCGACGGCTACTGGCTTTGGTTCGGGTTGCACATGAGTAGGGGAGAGAATTGGCTTCTCTTTTAATATTTCTAATTTGGGACCAAGCATTTTTAAAACTTCTATTTTCCTTAAAGATGCGTGACATTCTTGCTGCAATTGTTTGGGGCCAGATATTTCTTGTCGGTGGATGCGCAGAAGCAAACGATGAATTATTGTGAATTGTTGAAGTGGCAATTGGTCCTTTTGGTACTTTTCCAAATATATGGTCAGCGGTTCAGCGCCATGAAAATCTTGCTGCTTGAATAAGTTGATAAACTGGCTTAGAGGGATAGCGAATATCCCATATTTTATTTTTGTAACTGGGCGTGCTATCTCACATCCGCCCGCTTGGGTATCGGAGAAAATGGTTTGGCGAGCCGTATTGAGTGTGTCAACTATATTATTATAAAGACCCAAAACTGGGAGTTTTTTTGAGAATATTTTTGATTGTACCATCTCGGACAGTAAATTTATTTCTTGTTCTGCTATCTTAAGCGCCGGAGCGACTTGCTTTTGGAGGGAGGGGTTTTCAGATTTAGCCAAAGCCAAGCGATGTTGTTTTAATGCATTATTAAGTGTTTCAATCCGCGATGAATCAATAATTTTGATTTCAGAAGGTAATTTCTCAAGTTCTGTAAGTAGGGTCAGAGCATCTTTTGACCCCAAATTACCTAGTTGGGTTAATCCATGCCTAAAGTTTGCTTCCCCAAGTGATTGACAGCTCAATGTCTTACAATTGCTTCTGAGATCCTTATCAGAACGAGCAAGCAAAGAAGCCAACCTATTAGCGGCTGCGGGGTTTTTTGTTCTCCACTCGACTAATCTTTTCCAGCCCGTAAAAATTCCTGTACGTTGCATCGAGTTCCTCCTAGGGATACATATTTTCATATTCTTCGGTGGTTTTAATCCTAAATTTCACTATTTAGCAGAATAAGTGATATAATATTTGCATGGAGCGCCTCCTCAAAAGCCGCTATAAGATTGGAGAGAAAATTTCTGAAAATCCCTTCAGTGTAGGCTACAAAGGTTTTTTTCTGGGAACCAATCGGCAGGTTATCATCAAGATTTATAAACGCGGGACCCTCAATTCTTCCCTGATCAACCGCATGAAGCAGAAAGTAAGGAGTTTTTCGCAGATTAAACACCACGGGATCGCCCAGTTAATCGACGGGGATTACGGTTGGCAGGGTTTCTACTATGTTCGCGAGTATATCCAGGGAAAAAGCTTGGAGGAGCTGCTCAGCGAAGGGCATAAAATTGATGCGGAAAAAGCGGCGGCGATTGCGGAAGAGGTTAGCCGAACACTTGAAGTGGTTCATGGCCGGGGAATCATTCACGGCGGGCTTAAGCCCAGTAATATTTTTATCGACACCCATGGCATGGTGCGGATTGCCGATTTTGTCATTGAAGGCCAGATCAAGGAAGCCATGCCGCAAAAGGCCATCAATCTTATGCTGGACGGAAAATATGCCGCTCCGGAAGAGCTCCTTGGCCAGCCGGCGGCGTTTTCTTCGGATATTTATGCCCTGGGTTTAATAATCTGTGAGATGATGGGCCAAGGAGTGGTTTCAGAGGATGGCCTGAAGGGCGGTTTGGAAAAGTTGAGAAGCGCGCCGGAACTGTCATCGCTGCCCCGGTATTTGCAGGATATTTTGCGGAAAGCCCTGCAGGTAGATCCTTCAATGAGATTTTCTTCGATCGCAGAATTTCGCGAAAGCCTGGAGCATAAAAATCTGATGGTCAAGCCGCCGCCGAATGAGGAGCTTGTAGCCATTTTCGAGAATACCGTAACGCGCTTTGACGAAAGCGGCCCTCAGGAAACAGACAGCGGAAAAGAAACGGCAGGGGAAGGGGATGAAAAGAGGAGGAACTGGATCATCATTTTTATTCTGGCGTTTTCGTTGCTGGCAGGATTAACTTATGTGTTCTTTATGGGGAGATAGCGAGTGACGGGATACCTAACTTATTATTTATTCTTTGTGATCGTGGCCTCGATTGTGCTCAGCCTGGTAATTTTAACCTCCAAAAGGTTCCCACTCTTATGGCTGGGCATTTTGTTAACCATGTTAGCCTTGCCACTTGTCATCGGCTATGTCTACGCCACTTATTTTACTACGATCCCCGAGGTGGATGTCCCCGATCTTACCGGCCTGGAGCTGGAAGAAGCGGTGGCAAAACTTGAGTCGATCAGGCTCAAGGGAAAATACGCGGGATCGGTCTTTGACATGAAGTTTTCCGAGGGGAAAGTGGTGTCCCATTCGCCGGAAGAAGGAAGGACCGTAAAAATTGGAAGAACGGTCAATTTGATAACCAGCTCAGGCAAGCAGAAAGTGATCGTGCCCAATCTTTTGGGGCGCCCGGCGATCCAGGCGGAAGCCGTTTTGGCGGCCAAGGGGCTGCGCCTGGGAAAGATGCGCGAAGAATTGGCCCCCGGGATCGATCCGGGGATAATCCTGACCCAGATGCCTCTTCCCGGAGAAGAGGTCAATGTGGGCACTTGGGTCACGTTATCGGTTTCTCAGTCGCCCGAGGTAACAACTGAAGAAGGGGGATTTAAATTATGGTAATGGTCGCGCCATCTATTTTATCGGCGGATTTTAGGTATCTCGAAAAGGAGATAAAGAAGGTCGAGAAAGAAGGGGCCGGGATGATCCACCTGGACGTAATGGACGGCCATTTTGTCCCCAACATCACGATCGGGCCCTTAATTGCGGAGGCGGTGCGCAAATGCACCAAGCTGCCGCTCGAGGCGCATCTGATGATCGAAAATCCTGAAAAATACATTCTGGCCTTTGCCGAAGCCGGGGCGGATTACATTACGATCCATACCGAAACCTCTAAAAACCTGAGCGGAGATATCGAACTGATCAAAAATCTGGGAAAAGAAGCCTGCATTTCAGTTAATCCGGCCACGCCGGTCGATCAGGTCATTCCGGTTCTTGCCCGGCTGAAAATGGTCCTGATCATGTCGGTGAATCCGGGGTTCGGCGGACAGGAATTTATGCCCGAAGCTTTGCCCAAGATCGAGAAGTTAAGGGCCGAGATCAATAATCAGAAATTGGCGGTGGGTATCGCGGTGGACGGCGGGATCAATCTCGAAACCGCTCCCCGGGCGGTATCTGCCGGCGCCAATATCCTGGTCGCGGGCTCAGCGATCTATCATGCCAAGGACTACAAAACGGTTATTAAGAAATTGAAGGCCTTGTAATCTTTTAGGATCCTGAAATTTCCACGCATTTCCTCCGAAAAACAACTGGCTATGCCAATAATAGGGGGAGTAAAATATTCGGTTATAAGAAAAAACGGTAACACCTATCGTGTGCCCGCTGATGGGAGCTTCTATGTCCGCCATTTGGAGCAATCACATTTCCATCTCCGCATTGCTACCCTTGTCGACCGGATCGAATTAAAAATCAAAGAGAGGGGGGCAAACATTAAATTCGATCGGCAAAAGTTTTATAAGGCCGCCGGTCTTTGTGTTTTCGCCCACCGCGACCAAAAACGGAAAATAAGCCGGGCTCCCTATGCGGATCATCCTATAACTCTGGTAGAGAGAGCGGTTGATCTGTTGCATATTTTAGATGGAGAAATTTTAATCGCCGGCCTCCTTCACGATGTGGTGGAAGATACGGTTTATGATCTTGGATTTATACAGCGGAAATTTGGCCCCGCAATTGCCAATTTGGTAGACGGGGCGACAAAGATCAAGCAGATGGGGAAGAATAAATTATTTGACGAAGGGAATATCGATAAGTTTGTTACGGCCTTGACCAAAGATATCCGCGTTCTCCTGCTAAAGATGGTCGATCGGGGGATCAACCTGGAGGATATTGAGTATTTTAGCGATGCGAGCCGGGAACGAAAATGTGAAGAAGCTTTGGACTTTTATGTTCCCCTGGGGATCCTCTGCGGGTTTATGAAGGCGGGCCGCCATCTGGCGGACATAGCTTTTAAGAAACTTTACCCGGAGGAACATCGAGAGATCCAGGCCCGAATTGATAAGACAATTGTTGCTAACCGGCAGCTCCTTGAAGAGTTAAGAGCCAGGATCCAAAAAAACAAAAATGTCGAGATATTAACCAAGCCGCGGACGGTCTATGAGGTTCATCAAATCGCGACCATGCGGGAAACCGACGCGCATCACCTTTCGGATATTGTGATGATGCAGATCACGGTGGGGTCGGTGAACGATTGTTATGCAATGGTAGGCGTTATCCACTCATTAGGGATCCCGATCGATCGATATTGGCACGATTATATTAGAGATCCCAAAATTAACCATTACCAGTCGCTGCATGCCGCAGTATTGGTTGACAATACCCTGGTTCGTTTCCAAATCCGCACGCATGAGATGCAGAGATTTGCGCAGGAAGGTGTATTGTATAAGGCCTATTCTCCAAACGGCAAGTTTTGTCAGCCGGACCTTCCCTGGCTTAAGGCGGACTGGTTAAGGATCATTCTGCAGGCGAAAGACCGGCGCTCCAAGGTCCTTTTAACAAAATCTCTGTCGCAGGCAAGATTGGCGAATGTCCTGGTTAAGGGATCTTCGACTACTTATACCTACAGCGATGTTTTGCTCCCTAGAGCGATCTCACCGCTTGAGATCGCTTTTATTGCGGACCCGATAATTGGGTTGCATTTAAAAGCCGCCTATCATCAGGATGTTTCACGGAATATAAGCGAGCCGATAAGGGAAGGGATAGGATTTATAAAATTGGAATTGGCGGATGAGATTGTGGGCCGGGATTGCTTTAGATTGCTGAGAAACCCGCTGGCGCGTTTACGCCTGGCCGAGTATTTGAGAAAACAAGGCGAAGCTTATCAGATGCAGTATGCGATCCGAATCTTTGAGTCCGAGCTCGCAAAGATCTTTCTGGAAATCGGAGAACTTAAGGGAATAAATATTGAGATGCTGGGAGTAAAACTTTTGCAGATGGCGCGCGGCGAAAAAACCGCGGCCGAAGTTGTGGGCGAGATCAAGGAAGCGGTGCGAAATGAGGATGGAGATATTCTGGGTTTGGGCCGAATAGAGCTTGAAACGGCGGAGGGCCGGCCTGACGCTATTATGCGTGAGATATCCGCGCTGTTTTCAGTTGATGGCTATGTCCGGCAGGGCAGGAGAAGGCGGTTCTCTTTTTCTTTCCGGAGCGAAGCGCAGCGCATTCAGTTCGGCAATTTATTGGATCGTTTGCGCAGTGAAACTGGAGTTGCCGTGTCAAGTTATGAGCGGGTGACCCCGCCCATCCTGGACCGCCGCATGTTCGATCCGGATTCGGTATTCTATTCGCATGATTTTGCTCTAAAGATTGCAGCGGCTTTGCAGGCTCAAAAAGGTGTTGTTCTGGATCTAAATCTCGATCCTATGCTTGTTAATATGATTGGCGAGAAACATTTAGTCGGGCTTAATCAAATTGTAGGCGAGCATATCGCGACCGCCGGGGTATTGTTTTTGGGCGGCGAGCAACAAAATACGAATTCATTTCGAATGGCATTGAATCAGATGATCGGCGGTCGTATATTTTATAGCCCACTTCTGGTTGTTTTCGAAAGAAGTGGAATGGTTGAATCGCATACTATAATTCAGCAATTTGCTCATTCGGTCGATCTTCCGCCCCTCCACATTACAGAAATGGGGCATAGTTCTAAGTTCATATTAAGCGAACTGGCGGAAAGGTTCCAGTTAAAATCCCCGATATAAACCCTCTCGAAATCTCAAGTTTTTAGTGCTATCATATCTTCAACATGTGGTCCGAAGATGACATCCGATTTATGCGCGAAGCGCACTCCCTGGCAAAATCTGCCGAGGGGAGGACCACGCCCGATCCGATGGTCGGCGCGGTGCTGGTCAAAGGCGGCCGCATAGTGGCGATGGGTTATCACGGAGAGGTAACCACTCCCCACGCCGAAGCCTGGGCGATCCAGAAGGCCGAGGCCGAGGCGAAGGGGGCGACCCTTTATGTGAACCTCGAGCCCTGTTCCCATTTTGGCAACAACCCCCCCTGCGCGAAATTGATCGCGAACGCGGGGATAAAAGAAGTTGTTGTATCGATGCGCGACCCTAATCCGCTGGTTAAAGGAAGTGGATTTAGGATCCTTAAAAGAGCCGGCGTTAAGGTTAGGATTGGACTGCTTGAAGAGGAAGCCAAACGCCTTAACGAAGTATTCGTAAAATATATAACCACCAAAATGCCTTTTGTTGCGGTGAAAGCGGCGATGACGATCGACGGGAAGATTGCCACCAAGACCGGTGCCAGCCGCTGGGTATCGGGGAAGGCTTCGCGGCGCTATGCCCACCATCTGCGGAATAATTACGATGCGATTTTGGTTGGAATAAATACGGTTTTAGTCGATAACCCTAAATTAACCGTAAGATTAGTCAAGAAGATAAAAAATCCGATCCGGGTTGTTCTCGACGCTTACGCGCGAACACCGGTTGGCGCGGATGTTCTGGGCAATGGGGCGCGAACGATCATTGTGGTCGGGCCGAAAGCGCCAAAGAAAAAACTTGACGCCCTGAAAAAGAGGGGGGCGGAGATATTAACGATCAAGACTAAAAAAGCAAAGATCGATATGCGATCGTTAATGCGAAAACTGGGCAAGATGCAGATCACGAGCGTTTTGATCGAAGGCGGAGGAGAAGTCGTGGCTTCGGCGATCGAGGCAAAAGTTGCGGACAAGGCATATTTTTTCATCGTGCCGAAGATATTTGGCGGGAGAGACGCCAGGACCGGGGTCGAAGGCGAAGGCGTTAAATATCCATCACAAGCGGTCTGGCTGAAGAATGTTCATCTGGAGCATCTTGAAGAAGATTTGCTGATCAGCGGTTATCTCTAGAAATAAAGATCTCTTTCTCCCGCTTTGATCCTTTTCATCCGTTCAATAACTTCTACCCGCAGTTTTTCTGATTCCATAGCGTTCAGCGCTTTTTTGATTGCTGCTTCGCCGGATTCTTTAGTTCCATTCTTTGCATAATCTTCCAAATACTCTTTTAAGGTTAGAATTGCGTTTGGAGTACAGTAGTTCTGGATAAAGCCGGGTTTAGCGAGCTCCATAAAATGTTCGCCCGTTCTCCCTAAACGATAACATCCGGTGCAAAAGGAAGGAGTGTATCCGCCTTCACAAAGCTCGCGCATAACTTCATCCAGCGATCGAGTATCGCCGAGCTTAAACTGCTGGCGGTCGCTTTCCTGTTCTTCCAATTGTTCGGTATAGCCTTTTAATTCGATGCGGGAACCGGCATCGATCTGGGAGCAGCCGAGCTCGATAACTTCCCTGCGGATCTTCGGGTTTTCCCGCGCGGTTAAGATCATCCCGGTATAGGGGACGGCTAACCGGAGGATCGCCACCAATTTCTTAAAATCCTTGTCATTAACGATATATTTATCGGAAATTTTTACATTGTGCGCCGGTTGGACCCGCGGAAAGGAGATCGTATGCGGGCCGACATGATATTTTTCCTCCAAATGAATGGCGTGGGAGAGCAGCCCGAGCACTTCGAATTTCCAATCGTAGAGGCCAAAGAGCGCCCCGATCCCGACGTCATCGATCCCTGCTTCTTGCGCGCGGTCCAAACCGTATAAACGGTTAATATAATCTGATTTCTTTCCGGATGGATGATATTTTTCATATGTTTTCTGATGGTAGGTTTCCTGGAATATCTGATAAGTGCCGATCCCGACACCTTTTAGCTTCTTGTAATCTTCGACTTCCATGGGCGCGGCGTTAATGTTCACCCGGCGGATTTCACCGTTCCCGTTTTTGGTCGCGTAAGCGGTTTTTACGCTCTGGGCGATGAAGTCGGCGTCATATTTCGGGTGCTCGCCGAAGACCAGGATCAATCTTTTCTGCCCGTTGGCCTCCAGGCTCTTTATTTCCTTTTCCAATTCTTCTTCGGAAAGAGTTTTTCGCCTGGCTTCTTTGTTCGAACAGCGGAAGGCGCAGTAGGCGCAGTCATTCGTGCAGTCATTCCCAATATAGAGCGGGGCAAAAAGAACGATCCGATTGCCGTAGATCTTTTCTTTGAGCGTTTTTGCACCTTGGAAAATCAAGTTTTGGGTTTCGGTATCGGTAACGTTTAATAAGGCCGCGGTTTCTTCCAGAGATAATCTGTTTTTGGCCAATGATTTGGCAATAATTTTCTCGATCTGCTCTTTAGTTGGCTTGGTTTCTTGCAAAAGTTTTTCAATCTTCTTTTCGTCGATAAATGATCTCATCGGTTGACCCCCAGGTCGGTCGGCGCTCTCCCCATCCCGCGCAGGATTGAAAGCGTGGTCTCGATTTGCTGCTGGATCGATTCGTCCGTATGCGCCCGGTTTGGGTAGATCTCATAATTTTTTTTAAATTTATCCGGCGTGACGTTTAACATTACCGAATTGGCGCCGGACATCAAACCCTGTTCGCGGGCTTTTTGATCCAATGTTTCGAAACCGGTGGTGACCACAATCTTGGCTTCTTTGGCATCCGCCAGGCGGGACGCGGCCAGAACCTTGAGCACTTCTTTGGAGGATGGAGGAGGGGTGTCTTTTAGGACGCTTTCCGGATGCGGGATAAAGGGCCCAAAAGTGTACATTTCGGTCTTTAACTTCCGCGTCAGTAGAATGTCCGCCAATAAATCTTCTTTGGTTTGACCGGGGAGACCGATTAAGCCGCCGGTTATTAATAGATATCCCATTTTGTAAGCGGCTTCTAAGTGTTCAATCCGGCTGCGCAGCGTTCGGCCGGGATGGAGGCGATTATAGATGGATGGATTGCTGGTTTCAAAACGCATCAGCAGCCCGCGGGCGCCGGCGGCGTACAGCTTCTTTAATCCGTTGATGCCGATTTCTCCAAAACTTATAAAAATCAGGACCGAATGCCGGCTTTTTATCTCTCTTACGATCTCCGCCAGATCATCCACCGAATAATGCGGATCTTCGCCGCTCTGGAGAACCAATGCCTGGAAGCCATATTTTTCGATGGCGATGTCAGCGGCTTCCCGGATCTCCGTCTTGGTCATGCGGTAGCGCTTGAGATTCTTATTGGCCGAAGCAATGCCGCAATACTGGCAGCCCTGGGAACAATAATTGGATAATTCGATGATTCCGTGGACACAGCAGGAGTTGCTTAAATGTTTTTGCCGCAGGAAGTTGGCGGATTTATAGAGCAGTTCCAATTCTTTTTTGCCTTCGAGTTTTAGGAGATAGAGGAGCTCTGAATCTTTCAGGGGGATCTCTTCCAATGCTTTGTCAAGAATTATAGTCAGTTTTCTATCTACGCCGCGTTTTTCGAGATCGGTGCGCGAAAGGCGCAGGTCGAGCTCCTGCAGCTCAAAAAAAGTCTCCTTCCAGGTGGAGAGGATGGAGAGAGCTTCTTTTTCGGGGATATTTTTTATGACGTAGCCGCCCTGGGCAAAGATATAGTCGCCGATTTTTAGATCGTCGAGTTCGTTGATCGCCTTTTTGCGCTCGCCAAAATAATCGACCGTGGCGATTTTTTCATCTATTTTAATAACCCTTCCCGGAATCGCATAGCACATAACTATTCGCAGTCAAAAGATACCAGTCGAAGCTCTCTGGTTTCGCTTGGCTCGATCTCGACTTCCGCTCCTTCGGCAATTGTGCCTTTGGCATTTTCTTTTAAGAAATGTTTTAATATCTCAGGATTGATCTCGGTAAATTCACCCATTCTAAGATAGACTTTGCAGATCTTTTTGGCGTTATTTTCTTTCCCGTGCTTAATAATATCCGCCAGCAGATCTTTGATCAGGTGCATTTCATGCATTTTATGATCTCCTTTGCGGTTTCAATGACCGCCCGGTCCATTTTCTCTCCAAGCGCGACACTTCTCGGCTGGATGCCGAGAAAATGAACCTTAGACTTAGTATCCTCCGCAATTATTCTGCTGATCACCCTCAAAGGGAAGGTGTGCGTGCTTAAAGTTGTCTCAGGAATCGCTTCTTCCGGGATAATCCGGGCTTCCCCAACCTTGCCACCATAGTCGGCTGCATCGATAATCACGGTCTTGGTCGGTTTGAACTCGGCTGCCTTATCGACGGCGTTTTCCGGTTTCTCTCCCGCATCCAGCAATGAAAACTTTTCGTTCCCCTTAAAATTATTCGCAATATATGGCCCGATCCCATCATCGGATCTGAGCGCATTGCCGACGGTGATAATAAGGGTTATTCCGTCTTTTGCTGGTGTTAGAATTTCCTTAACTTCAGCGGTTAACAAACTTCACATCCAGGAAGTGGGCGGAGCAGGAGATGCACGGATCATAAGCCCTGACCAACATCTCTAAGGCAAGCGTGATCTCATCGTCGCTCTTGTCCAGGATCTCGGGGACCAGTTTCTTCATATCGTGTTCGATATTGTTGCAGTTCTGGCCAGTGGGAATGATGCAGTTGGCTTTGAGGATAATACCTTTGTCGTCAACTTCATAATTATGGAAGAGAATTCCGCGCGGAACCTCAACGGCGCCGACGCCATTGCCGGCCTTAACCTTGATGGCTCCATTTTCGTTTAGCCCGACTGTGATTTCTTCTTTAAGGTCAACCCCGGTTTTCTTGAAACCTTCTAAAATCCTAATTCCATCTTCAAGTGAGTGGACGCATTCGACCAATTGCGCGGCGGTATTCAAGTATGGGTTGGTGCATTTTGGTTTTAGACCGATGGCGTCCGCCACTTTCCTGGCGTTTGGATGTAATTTGTTCGCATTTAGATTAAAGCGGGCTAATGCCCCGGCCGCGTATGATTCGCGGCTTAGCTTGCAATGTTTTGCCGAGGAGTGGGGAACCACAAACTCGTTTGTGATCTTCTTATAATCTTTCTTATTCATCCGGACGCCGTCGGTGGATCCGACATCGCCGATAAGCATGGGATATTCGGCGTCATCGCTGACGAGCCCGACATATTCGGTATCTCTTTCAAAGGCCGGGAACTTTAAGGTGGCGGCCAGCTCAACCGTTGCCTCCATGTCTTTGCGCATGTCATAAAGCAGGCTGAGCATGGTATCCAGGTCTTTTTCCCGGGGAAGCTTGGTAAACCCGCCGACGATCGAGGAAATTGGATGAATATGGCGTCCAACCAGAACATCGCAAACGTCGTTGCAGATCTTTTTCATCCGCAAAGCCCGCCGGACCACGGTGTTATGTGAATTGATCAGGGGGACAAAGCTTTTTACGCCGAGCAGATCGGGGGCGACCAGCAAATATATATGTAATAAATGGCTGTCCAGATTTTCCATGTGAAGCAGGAATTTTCTGAATTCGGTCGTCTGCTTTGAAGGCTTAAGGCCGATCGCGTCTTCCGCGGCCTGGATCGAAGCTAAGGTGTGGCCGCAGGCGCAGATACCGCAGATCCGGGACGTAATATGCTGGGCCTCGAAGATCGAGCGCCCGCGGAGCATCCCTTCAAAGAAGCGCGGAGCTTCAACGATCCTCAGCTCGCAGGTTTTGAGCTCGCCATTCTTGACATCGACCACAATGTTGCCGTGCCCTTCAACCCGGGTTAGGTATTCGACATTTACGCTAACGTTTCTCTGGCTATTTTCCACTTTTGTCGTTCTCCCTGCACTTGTTGTACATGTTCATCTTATTTTTGATCAAGTCTATTGGGATCTTAAATTTCTTAATAACGTCGATCGCGCCATTCTGGTTCGGGTTTGAGACCATCCCGCGGCAGCCGTAGCAGATATTGCCGTTATTAATACACCAGGAGTTGCAGCCGGCGCGGGTGATCGGGCCCAGGCAGGTGATCCCCCGCTGATAATGGCAAACATTTTCATTCAGTTTGCATTCAACGCAGACCGCATGGTCGGGAACAGTATAGGGGAGGCCCGCGAGCACAGCTTTCAGCACTTTAACCACTTCTGGAATATATACCGGGCAGCCGTGGATTAAGTAATCGACTTTAACCGTTTGCGGGACTGACTGGGTCGGAACTGTTTCAAAGAACTTAAAATCTTTCCCGTAAACTGATTTGCGGATGTCTTCGAGGCTGTAGTTGTTCTTCATCCCGTTCACGCCGCCGATGGTGGCGCAGGACCCGTAGGCGATCAGGACCTTGGAGCGCTCGCGGATCTTTTTGATTCTTTCGATCGCATGGGGAGTGGTAATGCTGCCTTCGATGATCGCTACATCATAGTCTTGGTCCCATTTTTCAGACATGACCTCGCGAAATTCGACCACGTCGATCGCTCCCAGCACGTCCAGAAGCATCTCGCCCATGTTGGCGACCTGGAGCTGGCAGCCCTCGCAGCAGGCGAAATCAAAAAATGCGACTTTCGGTTTATTTCCCATTAGAGCGCCTCTTTAATGTTCTTGATCTTTTCATAAGTATAAACCGGGCCTTCCTGGCAGCAATAGCTATTGCCGATCTGGCAATGGCCGCACTTACCCAGGCCGCATTTCATATGTCTTTCCAGCGAAACCAGGATCTGCCTTTCCGGGATCTCTTTTTTAAGCAGTTCCTGGATGACAAATTTATACATGATCGGCGGTCCGACCACGACCGCAAAAGTCCGCTCCGGTTCCAGCGTTACGCCCGGAATCAAGGAGGTGATCAGCCCGACGTTCCCTTTCCATTCGGGATCCCCCTTATCGACGGTGCAGTTTAAGTTGACATCCAGGCGCTTGTTCCAGAAATCGACTTCGTCTGCAAAGAGCATATCTTTGGGAGTCCGGCAGCCTAAAAGGATGGTAACTTTACCAAAATCGCGCCGGTTATCGATTATATAATTGATCAGTGATCGCAGGGGAACAACGCCTAATCCTCCGGCCACGAATAAAAGATCGTTCCCTTCGAATATTCTGACCGGAAAGCCTTTTCCGAAGGGGCCGCGGATGCCGATTTCGTCCCCGACCTCAAGTTTGTGCAGGGCGGCGGTAAATTTCCCCACTTTGCGCACTACCAGTTCAAAGGACTCGCGCTTGGTGGGGGCGGAGGTGACCGAAATGGGAGCTTCTCCAACGCCAAAAAGGGAGGCGACCACGAATTGCCCCGGCTCGTGATCCAGGGATTCCCCTCCCGGCAGCTCGATCTCGAAGTATTTTTCGGCTTCGGTCAACTGACGGGTTTTGATGATCTTGCCCCGTTTAATTTCGTATTCAGAATCTTTTAGTGCTATTTTCTTCATTTCTCTTCCTTGCCGGCTGAAGTATCCTTCATTCCTTGTTCCTCGACAAGCTGATTGAGGGTCTCTTTTAAATTGATATCTGCCATGCAGGTGCGGCTGCAGCGGCCGCAGCCGGTGCAGAAGAAGCGCGAGAATTTATTCATCGGGTAGCTGAATTTACGGTAATAGCGGTGGCGCTGGCGGGCGGAACGCTCCTCCCGAAAGCTTTCTCCGCCGGCAACTTTGGCAAAGTCTTTTACCATACAGGAATCCCAGATTCTAAGCCTAGCCATTTTATCGGCATCTTTCTGATCATACAAAAGAAAACAGTGACAGGTAGGACAAATCACATTACAGGCTCCACATTCAACGCAAGTCTCAGCCTCCTCACTCCAGATCTTAGATTCGAAGTTTTTTTCAACTGCTCCCTTAAACTTATCCTGGTGCGGTACATCATTGTCTTTGATATTGGCTTCTACCTGCTTTATAACTTTTTCTCGCTGCTTATTTCTTTCGGAAGTTAAGGCAGAAGACGCCTCTTCAAAAAGAATGTGGTT
>Ga0209536_100005366_pt1 | contig 19949 bp, 19 predicted proteins | sample DeeMarSeWOR28_12_FD_187461 | JGI IMG/M metagenome (GOLD analysis project Ga0209536, IMG submission 187461) | Marine sediment microbial communities from White Oak River estuary, North Carolina - WOR-2-8_12 (SPAdes) (version 2) | ecosystem: Environmental > Aquatic > Marine > Intertidal zone >...
TCCTCGGCCCGGTAGCGCTTGGCAGCATCATAGATCGCCATCTGCTCGCCGCTCGGGAAGTGGACAGTGACGTTGCCCTCGGAGCCCGGCACCAGGAGGTTCTTGAGGCGGATGTTGGCGAACGTCCCCCGCATCATCACCTCGTGATTGCCGCGGCGCGAACCGTAGGAATTGAAATCGGCGCGGTCTACGCCGTTTTCGACCAGGTAACTGCCGGCCGGGCTGTCGAGCGCAATCGATCCCGCCGGTGAAATATGGTCCGTGGTGATCGAGTCGCCGAGCAGTGCCAGAATGCGCGCATTCTCGATCGGTTGCAGCTGCCGGCTGTTGTCGAGCTGGAAGTACGGCGGATTACGGATGTAGGTCGACTTTTCGTCCCAGCGATAAGTCGACGATTCGCTAACGTCGATCGCGCGCCAGTTGTCGTCGCCGCTGAAGACATCGGCATACTGCTCGTTGAACATCCGCTCGTTGACCTTCATGACTTCGTCGGCAATTGCCTGGTTGCTCGGCCAGATATCGCGCAAATAAACCGGCCTGCCGTCCGCGGACTCGCCGATCGGTTCCGAGGACAGGTCGATACGCATGTTGCCGGCAATCGCATAGGCCACCACCAGCGGCGGCGAGGCCAACCAGTTCGATTTGACGTGCTGGTGAATACGGCCTTCGAAATTCCGGTTGCCCGAGAGCACGCTGGCGACGTTCAGGCCGCGCTCGCGGATCTGCTTTTCGATCGCCTCCGGCAACGGACCCGAGTTGCCGATACAGGTGGTGCAGCCGTAACCGACCAGGTTGAAGCCGATTGCATCCAGATCGTCCTGCAGGCCGGTCGCGGTGAGATACTCGGTGACGACCTTCGACCCCGGCGCTAGTGATGTTTTCACCCAGGGCCTGGTGCCGAGACCGGCGGCGCGCGCATTGCGCGCCAGCAAACCCGCGGCCATCATGACCTTGGGGTTCGAGGTGTTGGTGCAGGAAGTGATCGCGGCAATCACGACGTCGCCGTCGACCAGTTCCTGCTCTGAACCGCGCTGCAGTTCGCCGTCGTCGCCGATAATGCCCTGGGTTGCCCGCTTGACGCCGGACAGCGGTACACGGTCCTGCGGACGTTTCGGACCGGCGAGCGAGGCTTCGACGGAATCGAGGTCGAGCGTCAGGGTACTGCTGAACTCGGGATCGGGCTGGTCTGCCTGGTACCAGAGCCCCTGCGCACGGCAGTAATTCTCGACCAGTTTCAGCGTCGCTTCGTCGCGGCCGGTAAGCCGCAGGTAGCGGATCGTCTCGCCGTCGACCGGGAAGAAACCGCAGGTAGCGCCATACTCGGGCGCCATGTTCGCCAGCGTGGCACGGTCGGCCAGCGGCAGTTGCGCGAGGCCGTCGCCGTAAAATTCGACGAACTTGCCGACCACGCCGTGCTCGCGCAGCATCTGCGTCACCGTCAGCACCAGGTCGGTGGCGGTTATGCCCTCGCGCAGGCTGCCGATGAAACGGAAGCCGACGACCTCGGGTATCAGCAGTGACACCGGCTGACCGAGCATGCCGGCCTCGGCCTCGATGCCGCCAACCCCCCAGCCGAGTACACCGAGGCCGTTGATCATCGTGGTATGCGAATCGGTACCGACAAGCGTATCGGGGAAGGCGTATCTGCTGCCGTCGACTTCGTGCTGCCAGACCGTTTTCGCCAGGTACTCGAGGTTTACCTGGTGGCAAATGCCGGTGCCGGGCGGTACGACGCGGAAATTGTCGAATGCCGAGGCGCCCCACTTGAGGAAGCGATAGCGTTCATCGTTGCGCTTGATCTCGTGCTCGACGTTGGCGGCAAACGCCCCGGCGCTGGCGAATTCGTCGACCATCACTGAGTGATCGATGACCAGGTCGACCGGTATCTGCGGATTGATTCGATCAGACAGCGCGCCGGCAGCGTCGCGCATCGCGGCGAGGTCGACCACCGCGGGTACCCCGGTGAAGTCCTGCATCAGCACCCGTGCCGGGCGGAAAGCGATTTCGCGCTCCGAGCTGCGGCTGTCGAGCCAGTCGGCAAAGGCCCTGATATCGCCCGCCTCGTTCTCGCTGCCCTGCTCGTGCCGCAGAATGTTCTCCAGTAGAATTTTCAGCGAGTATGGCAGCCGCCGGATTGCATCCAGGTTTTGCCCCGCAAGCTTGTCGAGGCTGTAATAAAGGTACTCCTCGCCTTCGACATGCAGGGTCGAGAGCGTGTCGAAACTGTTGCTTCCAGGTGTCATCGCGTCGTGCTCCTCTAGCGGATAACGCGCATTATACCTTGCTTATTCGCAGAGAAAATGAATGATGTTTTCGTCTTCGAGATCGACTTTTCTGCCGAGGCTGATGTAGCCCGAGCCGAACAGGGTGAATTCCTCGCGGCGCAGGAAGATGGCCTGCCCGCTTGTCGTCCTGATATAGGTGCCGTTGGTGCTCTGATCGGTAATGATGAATTTGCCGCGGCGATGCTCGATTCTGGAATGATGGCGCGAGATCAAATCGCCCCTGACGATCAGGTCGCAATCCTTGCCGCGGCCGAGGATATAGGACGCGGTGTCCATCCCGAGCGAGCAGCGTTTGCCCTGGTAGGTCAAAATCAGATTTTTCAATTGCTCGGTGCGCGGATTGGTAAAGCTGCCGCCGGTCGCCATGTTGGTCATGTCGCTCTCTTCTTCCCAGGTGAACTGGTAGACATCGAGCTGCTCGTGCTTGCCCTTGAGGCGAAGGCGGTCGTACGGGCGCATGTTGTTCGACAGGTCCGGGATCTTCAGCATGAATGCGATTTCCTGGGTGCAGAGAACCTGTCTCGCCTTGGCGAGGCTTGCCACCCGCGCGGCGACGTTGACGGTGTCGCCGAAGATATCGTCGCTTTCCAGTATCGTGCTGCCGTAATGCATGCCGATTCGAATCGAAACACCGACGGTCTCGGGGGAACCGTCGTCTTCCATGGTTTCCTGTATCGCCTTGGCGGCGAGCACAGCCTCGTCGACATCGGTGAAATAGACCAGGATTTCGTCGCCGATGGTTTTCACCAGCATGCCGCTGTGACGCGAGGAAATTGCAATCAGCGTGTTTAAAGCCCTGGAAATACGCTCGCGAGCGAGATCGTCGCCCATGTTTTCGTACATGGCGGTGCTGCCCGCGACATCGGCGAACATTACTACGCAATTGATCGTTTTTCGCGCCACTAATCGGTTTCCTTGATGACAGCCGGAGCGCTTAAATCCGGCATGAGCGAGGAATGCTCCAGGTGGCCTCGGCAGGTTTGCCAACAGGCCTGGTGCATGAGTCTCAAATGCGCGCTTCGGAGTCTAACATGACCGCCTCGATTATCTCTGACTCTATATAGCATGTCACTGAAAAATAAAAAGAATTACTGCATTCCTTTTGTCGAAACATGATCGATCGCACGCTCGATGCGGGCGATGCTGCGCTCCTTGCCGAGCAGTTCCACGGTTTGATCGATCGGCGGCGAAAACGATCCCCCGGTGACTGCCACCCGCAACGGCTGACCGACCTTGCCCATGCCGACCTCGAGCTCTTCGGTAACCTCGCCGATTACCGCGTGTATCCCGGCAGCGGTCCAGTCCTGCAGCGCGGACAGGCGTTGGTGCAAAAGCCTCAGCGGCTCCAGCGCCGGCGCTTTCAGTACCTTCGCCGCCGCCTTCGCGTCGTATTCTTCGAAATCCTGGAAGAAGTACAGGATGCTGTCGACCAGCTCGTTGATAGTGGTCGCGCGCTGCCGATAGAGATCGACCACGGTGGCGAAATCGAGGCTCGCGTCGAAATCGATCCGCAGCCGCTCGAGACGCTGCTGCACCAGTGACACGATTCGCTCGAGCGGCATGCTCATCAGGTACTGCTGGTTGATCCAGTTCAGCTTTTCGGTGTTGAACGACGAAGGCGACCTGTTCAGATCGTCGAGCGAAAAAAGCTCGATCATTTCATCAATGGCAAAAATCTCCTGGTCGCCGTGCGACCAGCCCAGCCGCACCAGGTAATTGAGCATGGCCTCCGGCAGATATCCTGCCTCGAAATACTCCATCACGCCGACCGCGCCGTGGCGCTTCGACAGGCGCTTGCCATCGTCGCCGAGGATCATCGGCACGTGCGCGAATTCGGGAACCGCGGCGCCCAGCGCGCGCAGGATGTTCACCTGCCGCGGCGTGTTGTTGACGTGGTCGTCGCCGCGCAGCACGTGGGTAATGCCCATATCCATATCGTCGACGACCACCGACAGGTTATAGGTCGGGCTGCCGTCGCTGCGCTCGATAATCAAATCGTCGAGCTCGCTATTGGCGACGCTGACCTCGCCCTTGACATGATCCCTGAAACTGACCACGCCCTGCTGGGGATTACGAAAACGCACCACCATCGGCACGCCATCCCGGGGGCGCAAGCCCAGGTCTCGGCAGCAGCCGTCGTAACGCGGCTTCTGCTTGTCGGCCATCTGCCGCTCGCGCAGCGCATCCAGCCGCTCCCTCGAGCATTCGCAGTAATAAGCGTCACCCTGCTCCACGAGCTGGCGAATGACAGCCTTGTAACGCTCGAAGCGCTGCGTCTGGTAGTAGGGCCCCTCGTCGTAGTCAAGGCCGAGCCATTGCATCGCGTCGAGAATTGCCTTGACCGATTCGGGCGTCGACCGCTCCAGGTCGGTATCCTCGATTCGCAGCACGAAACTGCCCTTCATCTTGCGGCTGAAAAGCCAGCAAAACAAAGCGGTGCGGGCGCCGCCAACGTGCAAAACGCCTGTCGGACTCGGGGCAAAACGGGTTTTTATCATTAATTTCGGAACGGGACTGACGAAGCGCCGTATTCTAACCGAATCTAGCCCTCGCGGCCTGCGAAATATTTGTTTTAGTAGCGCTGTCGGATTTGCAGCACCGAGCCGGTTTGCTGAATCTCGGTACGCCGCAGGAATGAATTTCCGAGCAGGACTTCGCTCGGCTGACCGCCGGGGATTACCGTCGCGGCGATGTTGTTGAGCTCGATTTCACCGATGCGAACGGAATCGAGCGTAACCTGCCAGACCGCCACCACGTCGGATGCGGTTTGCGCGCTGCCCGGCATGCCTTTCATGTAGTCGATGCCGAGCGCGCTGGCCTTCCGCCCGCTCATCGTGACGAAGGTTGCGCCGGTATCGACGATGAAGCTGGTCGGTTTGTCGTTGATCTCGCCCTGCACGTAATACATACCGTGCGCATCCGGTACCACGCGGATCGAGCCGCGGTCGCGTTTCTTGAAATTGCCGGCGATCGACTGGTTTAGTCTCAGCTCCACGGTCTCACCGTCTATGACGACGACGGCACCACGGCCGTGCGCCGACTGCAACAGCACGCCGGCAAAGGTTTCACCCTTGCTGACGACTTTCTGCCGATCACCGACCTGTAGCAGAGCCTTGTCGGCAAACAGCGCGATAACCTTGACCGAGATGTCATCGGCGATGGCACCGAAAGTCAGCAGGTAAGCAGCGAGAAACAGAGCGAGGCGTGTCATGCGGCGTCCATTAGTAATGCCGCACCGTGCAGAGCGGCGAGTGCGTAAACAGCAGCGAGCAGGTCGTCGAACATGATTCCAAAGCCACCTTTCATTTTCCTGTCCGCGAGTTTGACCGGCCAGGGTTTTACAATATCGAACAGTCTAAATAGCACAAATCCGGCAAGAATCCATTGCCAGCTGGCTGGCAGCGCGATCATCGTGATCCAGAATCCAACGAACTCGTCCCAGACGATCGCGCCGTGATCGTGCACGCCGAGCGCCCTGCTGGTGTAGCCGCAAAGATATACGCCGGCGGCATAGGCCAGCGCGAGCGCAAGCAGATACCAGAACAACGGCAGCTGTGCGAGCAGTAAATACGGCGGAATCGCAAACAGCGTTCCGCAGGTGCCCGGCGCGACCGGTGACAATCCCGAACCGAAGCCGAACGACAGCAAGTGCAGCGGATTGCGCAGCAGACGTGGCGAGACGTTAGCCAAAATGCCGAAACCCGCCCGCCGTCGATAAATCAACGATCTCGCCATCCGCCACCAGGGTAAATGCCGATTCGGTGATCTCGCCGATGATCGTCAACGGGCAATCGGCATGCTGCCGATTCCAGTCGTCGACGCGGCCGCGCCGCTCCGCCGGCAGCGTACAGCAAATCTCGTAGTCATCGCCTCCGCCCAGCGCGTAGGCGTAAAGGTCCTGCTGTCCGATCCAGGGATCTACCGGCAGCAGCGACCTGTCGATGCACGCTCCGCAATGGCTGGCTTCGAGGATATGCCCGAGATCGCCTCGCAGACCGTCGGATATGTCGATCGCCGCGGTGGCGTATTCGCGCAGGAAAGGCGCCAGTTCGAGGCGCGGCCGCGGCCGGTTCAAAGCCTCCATGCAGCGCGACCGCAGGGTCTCCGGCAAGTCGATCCGCCCCTGACTGAAGGCGAGCCCCAGGGCAGCGTTGCCGAGGGTTCCCGACACCAGCACCAGGTCTCCGGGTTTCGCTCCGCCGCGGGTAACGAACTCGCCGGCGGGCACCAGCCCGGCAATCTGCAGCGAAATCGAGAGCGCGCCGCGGCAGGTATCGCCACCGATCAATGCCAGCCCGAACTGCTCTGCGGCCTGCTTCAGTCCGGCAGAAAACTGCTCCAACCAGGAGGGATCGACCCGCGGCAGGCTTATCGACAACAGGAACCAGCTTGGCGTCGCCGCCATTGCCGCGAGATCGCTGACATTGACGGCAAGCGACTTGTAGGCAACCTCGGCCGGGCTGGTATCGGCAGGGAAGTGAACATCGGCGATCAGGGTATCCAGGCTTACCACCTGCTGAAACCCGGCGGGAACCTCGACCACGGCAGCGTCGTCGCCGACACCGAGCACGATATCCGGACCGGGATTGCCGATCGCGGAGAAATATTGCCGGATGATCGCGAATTCGTCCTGCGCCATTGTCATCCAGCGAATTCGCTAGCTGCTTTTTTCGAACTTGCGCAACTCCGCGCTGAGCGGATCGAGCACGCCGTTGATGAACTTGTGGCTGTCGTCCGCGCCGTAAGTTTTGGCGAGGTTGACCGCCTCGTTGATAACCACCTTGTAAGGGATCTCGAGATGCTGCTCGAGCTCGTAGGTGGCTATGCGCAGAATGCTGGTTTCGATCGGATCGACGTGATCGACGAGATGACTGACATGCTTGCGATACAGGCTGTCGAGCTGTTCCACCCGCGGCGGAATCTGGTACAACAGCTCGAGGAAATACTCCTCGTCACCGGCGGCGACGCCCTGTTCCTGCTGGTAGTGGTCTCTTATCCAGTCCAGGTCTTCACCGGACATATGCCATTGGTAAAGCGCCTGCATCGCCTTGTCGCGGGCGTGCCGGCGTTTCTTGATAAAGCGCGCCTTGTCATCCACGGCTAACAGCCGTTAGCCGAGTTTGCGCAACAGGCTGATCATTTCCATCGCACTCATCGCCGCGTCGGCGCCCTTGTTACCGGCCTTGGTGCCGGCGCGCTCGATCGCCTGCTCGATGGTGTCCGTGGTCAGGATGGCGTTGATGATCGGCAGCGAATGCTCGAGCGATAGCGACGCCAGCGCCTTGGCACTCTCCCCGGCGACGATGTCGAAGTGCGGCGTCGCACCGCGAATTACCGCGCCGAGCGCGATCACCGCATCGTACTTGCCGCTGGCCGCGAACTTCTGCACCAGCAGCGGAATCTCGAGCGCTCCGGGCACATGACTGACGGTGATATCGGATTCTGCGATGCCCGCCCGCTTCAGGGTATCGAGCGCCGCCGCCAGCAGGCTCTCGACGATGAAGCCGTTAAACCTGCCGACCGCGATCGCGATCCGGGCGTCACTGACGACGAGGTCGCCGTCGATCCTGTTACTGTCTGTCATAGCGTTAATCCTCGTCGGAATAATAGTCGACCACTTCGAGGCCGAAGCCGGCGAGCCCGTGGAATACCTTGGGCGCGCTCATCAGTTTCATCTTGCGTACGCCGAGATCGGCGAGTATCTGCGCGCCGATACCGTAGGTGCGCTGGTCGTCGCCGTGCTCGACCTGGCCATGCCCGAGCAGCATGGATTCGATCAGGTTGACCATGTCCTTCGGCGTTTCCGGCTGGCGCAGAAAGACGATAACGCCCTCGCCTGCCTTGCTGACCGCTTCCATGATATCGCGCAGCGGCCAGCCGCGGCCATGCGTGCCGGCGAGCGAATCGACCAGCGTGTTCTGCACATGCACGCGAACCAGCGCCGGCTTGTCGGGATGGATCTCGCCCTTGACCAGCGCGAGGTGCAGTTCGTTCGCGGTGCTGTCCTCGAAGGCATAGAGCCTGAAGTCGCCGAACTCGGTCTGAAAAGGCGACTCGACGATACGCTCGACGGTATGCTCGTTTTCGATGCGGTAGCGAATCAGGTCTTCGATGGTGCCGATCTTCAGCTCGTGCTTCAGCGCGAATTTTTCCAGGTCGTTGCGACGAGCCATCGAGCCGTCGTCGTTCAGAATTTCGACGATCACCGCGGCTGGCTCGAATCCCGCCAGGCGTGCCAGATCGCAACCAGCCTCGGTATGACCCGCGCGAAACAGCACGCCGCCCTTGCGCGCCATCACCGGAAACACGTGGCCGGGCTGGACGATGCTGCCCGGTGTCGCGTCGGGCCGGATCGCGGCCTGTATCGTGGTGGCGCGATCCGCCGCCGAAATACCCGTGGTGACGCCCTCGGCGGCCTCGATCGACACGGTGAAATTGGTTTCCATGACCTCGCGGTTGTCACCGACCATCAGCGGCAGGCGCAGCTGCTTGCAGCGCTGTTCCGACAGCGTCAGGCAGATCAGGCCGCGGCCGTACTTGGCCATGAAGTTGATATGATCGGCGGTTACCTTCTCCGCCGCCATCAGCAGGTCGCCTTCATTCTCCCGGTCCTCGTCATCCATGATCACGACCATCTTGCCGGCCTTGATGTCATCGATGATTTCCTGGGTTGAATTCAGCTTCATGTCGAACTTGACCGGTTTATTCATGCCTGACCAATCCGGATTTTATCAGGGTTTGCATCAGCTGCTGATCTTTCGACGCAGCGCCTTCCGCCCTGCCCTGCAACAATCGCTCGAGGTAGCGGGCGATGATATCGACCTCGATATTCACCCGGCTGCCGGCCTCGTAGAATTGAAACACTGTTTTCTGCTGGGTATGCGGCACTATGTTAACATCAAACTCGTTACCGTCGACGCCATTCACCGTCAGGCTGCAGCCATCCAGCGTGACCGATCCCTTGACCGCGATATAGTGCTGGATTTCCGGGTCCACCGAAAACCGATAACGCCACGAACGCGCATCCTCCCGGCTGTCCAGCAGTGTCGCAAGCCCGTCGACATGACCGCTGACCAGGTGTCCACCCAGCGGGCTGCCGAGCGTCAATGCCGTTTCCAGGTTTACCGGGCTGCCCACGGTCAGCTGCCCGAGACTGGTGCGCTGCAGCGTTTCGCGCGACACGTCGGCGCTGAAGCCCTGTCCGCGAATCTCGATCGCGGTCAGGCAGACCCCGTTAACCGCGATGCTGTCGCCGATCTGCGTGCTGGACAGATCGAGCGGCCCGCAGCCGATGGCGATACGCAGGTCGCCGCCATTCGACTCCATCTTTTCGATCTTGCCGATCGCCTGAACGATACCGGTAAACATCAGCCAACCTCCAGGCTGTAGCTGGTCATCGGCAGCGAGCTAGAGGTATCGAAACAGGTGCCGGCCTCGATACCGGCGCGCGCGATGGCCTCGGCGTCGTCCAGCAGGTCATAAGCCACGTGCATCGCGCCGAGCGCGAATTCAGCGCCCGAGCCGACCGCCCAGAAGCGGCTGTACTGATCGACTTCGCGCAAAGAATAGAGTCCGAATATTCCGCCTGGATTGACGATCAGCGCATCCACCCGCGAAGACTCGTAGGAATCGTCGTCGTCATCCTTGCTGTTGAGAAAATATTCCTCCTTGAGGATCGGATGAATCTGCCGCATCGACTCGAAAATGGCGAAGCGATCGCCGAAATCGATCTTGTCGGCGTGTTTTTCCAGCAGATTCTGCATCACCAGGTGGTGCGCGGCGCTGCCGACGATGCCGATATAACACTGCTCGCCAACCGGCAGAATCTTGTCATAATCGGTGACGAACTCGGCCGGCTGGCGGGTATCGCCGAAGCTGGTCAGGCTGTCGCCGGCGATGCAGGCGATGTTGTTTTTCAATACGGCAACTATGGTAGACACGTTTACTTCCTATTCGACATCGAGAGTCAGGCGCAAATCCTCGCCGACCTGGCGGATATCGCGCATGCTACAGGTTTTGCGCTGCTCCATCGCGGTTAATTCGCCGAGATCGAAGCCGCCGCGCGCCGCGCTGCCGAGCAGGTGCGGCGCCAGGTAAAGCAGCAGCTCGTCGGCCAGCCCCTGACGCAGCAGCGCGCCGGCCAGGCGCTGGCCGCATTCGCTGTGCACGTCGTTTATCTCGCGCCGTGCCAGATCCTGCATCATCGCGCGCAGGTCGACATGACCCTGCTCGCCGGCATCGACGCGTATCACGGTCGCACCTCGTGCCTCGAGACGCTCGCGCCGATCGGCGTCGTCGCTTACCGTGTAAATCCAGACATCCCCCGGAATCGAGAACAGCTTTTCGTTGCCAGACAGTCGCAGCCTCGAGTCGACCAGTACGCGCACCGGCTGGCGCACTTCGAATATCTGCTTCAGCTCCTGCCGGCTCAGGCGCAGGTTGAGCGAGGGATCATCGTCGAGCACGGTTTGCGCGCTGCTGAGAACCGCGCCGGCACGGGCGCGCAGGAACTGCACGTCGCGCCGCGCCGCGTCCGAGGTTATCCAGCGGCTGATACCATTCTTCAGTGCACTTCGGCCGTCCAGCGAGCAGGCCATTTTGATGCTGACGAAGGGCAGCCCCTGCCGCATGCGCTTTACGAAACCGCGATTGAGTTCCTGCGCCTGCTGCTGCAGCACGCCGACGACGACCTCGATGCCGTTATCACGCAGCCTGGCGATACCCTGGCCCGCAACCTGAGGATTGGGATCCTGCATCGCGACGATCACGCGCGCCGGTTTCGCCTCGATCAGCGCGTCGACACAGGGCGGCGTGCGGCCATGGTGCGAACAGGGTTCCAGCGTGACGTAGACGTCCGCGCCCGGCGGGATTGCTGCCGCCTGCAGCGCATTGACTTCGGCATGCGGGCCGCCGGTGTAACCGTGCCAGCCGCTCGCCAGCAGCACCTCGTCGGCGACGATGACACAGCCGACGCGCGGATTCGGCGGCGTCGAATACATGCCCCTGCGGGCCTGGCGCAATGCTTCCGCCATCCAGTACTCGTGCGGCGGCGACATCAGTCGTCCTCGTCGATCAACGGCACCTGCCTTTGATGCATTTCCGGGGTCGGTTCGGCGGCAAGCCGCTGGATCGCATCCTGGAAAGCCTGGATGTCCTCGAAGCTCAGATAAACCGAGGCGAATCGGATATAGGCAACCTGGTCGAGTCGCTGCAGCTCGTGCATGACCATGGCGCCGATCTCGCGCGACGAGATTTCGCGGTTTTCGACCGCGACCAGTTGCCGCTTGATGTGATTGATTGCGTCCTCGATCTGCTCGGCGGTCACCGGCCGCTTCTCCAGCGCGCGCATAATACCGCTACGCAGACGCACCTCGTCGAAAGTATCGCGGCTGCCATCGCGCTTGATCACCATCGGCATGTTCAGCATCGGCGATTCGTAGGTGGTGAATCGCGCCTCGCAGGACACGCACTCCCTTCTGCGGCGAACCTGGGTCGACTCGGACGCAAGCCGTGAATCAACCACGCGCGTGTCGGGGGTACCGCAGAAGGGACATTTCATCAGCTTGGCGCGTCAGCTCCGGTAGACCGGCAGACGCCTGCAGATTTCGCTGACTTTCTCGCGCACCGTGGCGAGGACCTCTTCATTACCCATGTCGTCGAGGATATCGCACATCCAGTTGGCAAGGTCGCGCGAATCCTGCTCGTTGAAGCCGCGCGTGGTGATCGCCGGCGAACCGATGCGCAGCCCCGAAGTGACGAACGGCGATTGCGGATCGTTCGGTACCGAGTTCTTGTTGACGGTGATATGCGCCTTGCTCATCGCCGCGTCGGCATCCTTACCGGTAATGCCCTTGCTGATCAGCGACAGCAGGAACAGGTGGTTGTCGGTGCCGCCCGAGACCACGTCGTAACCGCGCTTGATGAACTCTTCGGCCATGGCGTTGGCGTTGACAAGCACCTGCTTCTGATAAGCGACGAAGTCATCGCTCATCGCTTCCTTGAAGGCGACAGCCTTGGCGGCGATCACGTGCATCAACGGGCCGCCCTGGGTGCCGGGGAAAACCATCGAGTTCAGCTTCTTTTCGATTTCCTCGTTGGCGCGCGCGACGATGATGCCGCCGCGCGGGCCACGCAGCGTCTTGTGCGTGGTGCTGGTGCAGACGTCGGCGATCGGCACCGGGCTCGGATAAACGCCCGCGGCGACAAGACCGGCAACGTGGGCCATGTCGACGAACAGGTAGGCACCGACGCTGTCGGCGATATCGCGGAAACGCTGCCAGTCCATCACGCGCGAGTAGGCCGAGAATCCGGCGATGATCATTTTCGGTTGGTGTTCCTTCGCCAGCGCCTCGACCTGGTCGTAATCGACCTCGCCGGTTTCGTTGTTAAGCCCGTATTGCACGGCGTTGAACAGTTTACCGGAGAAATTAACCTTGGCGCCGTGGGTCAGGTGACCGCCGTCCGACAGGCTCATGCCGAGAATCGTGTCGCCGGGGTTCAACAGCGCGAAAAATACGGCAGCATTGGCCTGCGATCCCGAGTGTGGCTGCACGTTGGCGAAATCGGCCCCGAAAAGCTCCTTCACCCGCTCGATCGCGAGCGCTTCGGCAACGTCGACGTATTCGCAGCCGCCATAATAGCGCTTGGACGGATAGCCTTCCGCGTACTTGTTGGTCAGTACCGATCCCTGCGCCTGCATTACGCGCGGGCTGGTATAGTTCTCCGACGCGATCAACTCGATGTGATCTTCCTGGCGGGCTTCTTCATGCTGCATCGCCGCCCACAATTCGGGGTCGAAATCGGCGATATTCATTGATTTTTCGAACATCCGGTACTCCTCGGCAGAAAAAGAATGCGATCATACGAAAAAGTTTTCCAAGTATCACTAAAAAACACGACGGATTGCTCGGATATATCGGCATATCGTGTTGAAATTACGGCGATTACACCCACTTTGGGATATTAATCCGCCGATTCGATATTGTTAAAACCGTGTCGAATCCAGAGGTTCACATGTATAATCGCCGTCAAACCAGCTACAGGTAGTCATCATGGAAAACGTAGGAATTTATACCCCACCGCAGAAGGCCCAGGTCTCCACCGCACCGGCGGGCTCGGCAACCTTCGAGCCCAGCCTGACCGTCAGCGAGCTCGAAGTGACGCAACCAGCCCAGGACAAGTTGCACGAAATCATCAGCCAGACCGATGAGGACGTATCGGCGATCCGCATCTACATCAGCGGCGGCGGTTGCGGCGGTCTGTCCTACGGCATGACCTTCACCGACGAGAAATCGGATTTCGATACCGTGCTGCAGTTCGACGGCTTCAAGATCCTGGTCGACGTGGTCGCGCTGAACTACCTGAAAGGCGCGCAAATCGATTACATTCAGGAAGTCGGCCGCGAGCGTTTCGTATTCAATAACGTGTTTGCCGAGACCGGCGGATCCGGCGTCTGTGGCGGATGCGGCGCCGCCGGCGGCGGCTGCGCCTGACGCGGCCGTTCGCAACTGATAAAAGACGAGACAAAGTATCGCGCAAAGCCTGGCATAACGCCGGGCTTTGTCATTCTGGTCGCCCCGTCCGGCAGCTACCGCATCGCCGCATATACGCGCGCCGCGCAGGCGCTGGGCAGACCGATCCTGGTCGCTTCAAACAGCGCGCATTCGCTGGTCGCCGCGGTCGCTCGAGGTATCACGGTCGACTTCGACAATCCCGAGCAAGCATTTAGCGACATAATCGAGGCCATCGAGGGTATCGACGTCGCCTGCGTGCTGGCGACCGACGACAGCTGCGTCGCGCTGTGCAGCCGGATCGCGACGCATCTCTGCCTGCCTCAAAATAACGTCGAATCGGCATTGCTGACGCAGCGCAAGGATCTCGCGCGCGACGCGCTGGCGGAAGCCGGCTGCAATACGCCGGCATACCAGCGCATCGAAATTGCCGCCGCAGACCCGGCGCAGCTCGAGATCCCCTACCCCGTGGTGCTGAAACCGCTTGCCCTGTCCGGCAGCCGCGGCGTGATTCGCGCCAACAACGACGCCGAGTTCAGCGCGGCGCTCAAGCGTATCGACGCGATACTCGCGCGCGCCGGGCAGCGGGGAGTGGCTCGCGAGCAGATATTGGTGGAATCCTATATCGACGGTGCCGAGTTCGCCGTCGAAGGTTTCATGGTCGACGGCGCGTTCCACCTGCTGACGATATTCGACAGACCCGAGCCGCTCACCGGTCCCTTCTTCGAAGAAACCTATTACCTGACGCCGAGCCGCCTGGACGCGCCGAACCGGGGCCGGCTGCTGGCCGAGGTGGAACGCTGCTGCGCGGCCTACGGCCTGAGTCACGGCCCGGTCCACGCCGAGCTGCGTCTCGCCGAGACAGGCCCGGTACTGCTGGAGCTGGCGGCGCGCACCATCGGCGGACAGTGTGGGCAGTTGATCGAGTTCTCGCTTCGGCAGAAGCTCGAGGAGCTGGTCATCAACGGCATGTGCGGAATCCTGCCGCCGACGCGCGACGAGGCCGAATCCGCCGGGGTGCTGATGATCCCGATCACCGACAGTGGCGTACTGAAACGCGTCGAGGGCCTGACCGAGGCGATGCAGACCGAGTTCGTGCGCGATATCGAGATTCACATCAACCCCGGATACGAACTGGTACCGTTACCTGAGGGCTCGAGCTACCTCGGCTTCATTTTCGCGCAGGGGCCTGATTTCGAACAGACTTTCAGCGCGCTGAAACGCGCCTATTCCAGATTACGATTCGTCACCCAGCCGCGCTGGGAACTGCAGCAGGTCGGCTGAGTTACTTCTTTGAGCCGGGAGCCCTGAAACCTTCAGGTTGCTGGCCCATGTCTCCTTCCTTGAAGATGAAGCCTAGCATGTGCTGCTCGAGGATTTCGAGACTCGCCGGATCGATCGTCGAAAGACCGTTTTCATTGATAATCATGGTCTGGCGCTCGATCCATTTCTTCCAGCCTTCGGCGGAAACATTCTCGAATATACGCTGCCCCAGTTCGCCGGGGTAAGGAACCTTGTCGAGGCCCGGTGCCTCGGTGCCGAGTACGACACAGTTAACCATTCTTGCCATTTGTTGATCCAGAAATTACATCCATCGGTCGCCTGGCGGGTATCATAGCAAAGATAAAGCGCAACCGAATCCCTATTTGACGGCCGTTGCGAGCGCCGTTCGAGCCGCCCGGTTCGACAACCGGGCCAACCCGCGCCGCTCGAGCCCGCCGAGACGGCATGGCAAAACAAGCTGACCCGCGCGGATTTGCCGGCCCTGGCCTTCTGTTTGTAGCCCCGCGGATAGCGCCGAGGTGCTTCGGCGGCTCGGCCAGAGGTCGATCTTCACCAAACTTATCATCGGCTTATGGGTACTTCTTCACGCAATTTATGCCGACCTAAAGCCAATTTCCTATTATAATCAGAAGTTCCAAGATGATTCGCCCAACAATCAAGGAGCTGCATTGTCCAGCCACATTGCACATAACGAACCGCAATCTCCCGTCAACTATGAAATATCGAGTCACGGCGTTACCGATACCGGCCACGTCCGAACGAAAAACGAAGATTCGATCCTGGTGCACGAGGATGAGAATGTCTGGATCGTAGCCGACGGCATGGGCGGTCACCACGCCGGCGATTTTGCCAGTCAGACCATTACCAACAATCTCAGCCTGTTCAAACAGCACGCGTCGCTGGACGACACCATCCTGCTGCTGGAGGAGAATATCCTCAACTCGAACGCCATCATCCGCAAGAAATCGTTCAAGCTGGGACGCAATGCGACTATCGGCAGCACCGTGGTATGCGTTTACATCTGGCGCAACCTGCTGTTCGTTTTATGGGCCGGCGACAGCCGACTGTATCGATACCGCGAAGGCCAGCTGGATCGGCTTACCGAGGACCACAGCTACGTCGAGGAACTGGTGCGCATGGGCAAGATCGAAGCGCGCGATGCCGAGGAGCACCCGGCCGCGAACGTGGTCTTGAAGGCGGTCGGAATCGACGATAATTTGACCATCGATTTCGAGTATTATGAGATGCGCGAAGGCGATATTTACATCGTTTGCTCCGACGGCTTGTACAAAGATCTGGAGGAAAGCAGAATAGCTCCTATAATCGAAGCCCACCCCGAAAACATGAACGAATTGGCGGATGCACTGCTCGAGGCCGCCATGGAAGCCGGCGGAACGGATAATACGTCGATTATCACCTTGAAAGTTATGCAACAGGAAGACGATGGCTGAAGCCTGCAAATCGCTGATTAACGACTACATTTCCGGGTCGCTAACGGTCGACGATTTCGAGCGCGGGCTTGCCAGCGTGTTCGACGTCGTGCCGGAAGGCCACAGCGACGCGCAGCAGTACCTGCAGACGCTTTACACCAGCGATGCCATCGATTCCAGGGGTTTTACCCAGATTTCCGAGCTCATATCGAAGGTCAACATACAGTCGACGCTGAAGAACAACCAGGAAACCGATATTTCCTTTTTCAGTGAAGACAGGACGATGCACCTGACCGATATCAGCGACATCGACGACGATCTCGACGATGAGCACAGCGACAAGACGATCATCGTGCGCGCCGGCAGTACGGTCAGCGAAATCGAAAAGTCCGACATTTCGCTCGATACCGGCGAAACCCCGTCAACGATCTCGCCCAGGGTTGTCGAAAAACCGGCCAAAACCCGCTACGACAATCTCGGCCCGGGCGTTACCCTGAAGGAACGCTTCGTGCTGCTGGAAAAGCTCGGCCAGGGCGGCATGGGAGTGGTTTTCAAGGCCAAGGATCTGCTCAAGGTCGAAGCGCAGGACAAGGACCCCTACGTTGCCATCAAGGTTTTGACCGATGCCTTCAAACGATACTCGGGTTCTTTTATCGCGCTGCAGCGAGAGGCCAGCAAGGCTCAGCGCCTCGCCCATCCGAATATAGCGACCGTTTACGACTTCGACCGTGACGGTGATACGGTATTCATGACCATGGAATACCTGCAGGGCAAGCCCCTGAACCAGCTGATCAAGGAATTGAACAAGAAACCGCTCAAGCTCGATCAGGCGCTGCACATCATCGAAGAACTCTGCAGCGGCCTCGCCTACGCGCACGAGAAGATGCTGATTCATTCCGATTTCAAGCCGGGTAACTGCTTCCTGCTGAACGACGGCCACGTCAAGCTGCTCGATTTCGGCATCGCCAGGGCCAGTACTCAGACCGACGAGGAAAGAGACGCGACGATGTTCGACCCGGCCAAGCTGAGCGCGGTGACGCCGGCCTATGCGACCCCGGAAATGTTCGCCGGCATGAACCCTGACCCGCGCGACGATATCTACGGGCTGGCCTGCGTATCCTACCAGCTACTCGCCGGCGGCAAGCACCCTTATAACAAGGTCGCCTCTCCGAAGATCAAGGAGCTCGGCATCAAGCCCAAACCGATCAAGGGCCTGAACCGACGTCAGCAAAAGACCCTGATGAAAGCGTTGACCGTGGTTCGCGAAGACCGCATCGATGACGTCAACAAGTTCGCCGAGGGCATGCGCTCCAAGAAGTCACATAGCAAGACCATCGTCCTTGCGGCACTGTTCCTCATGGTGATCGGCATCGCCGTGGGGTATAAACCGTTCCTCGAGTTCCAGGAAGAACAGGCGATGTACGACAAGATCCAGAGGATCAAGAACGGCGACAAGGCGCTGATGATCGAAACCATCTGGTCGCTGGATCAGTTGAACCCGGAACAGCAAAAGATCATTTCCGTCGGCCTGCGCCGCGAAATCATCACCTTTTACCGCGACCGCATTCGCGCGGTGTTCCGTCCCAAGGAAGGGCTTTACGATTATCCGCAGGCGCAGGACCTGCTGGCACAGGCGAAAAAGCACTACCCCGATTCAGTCGCGCTTTCAACCATCGAGGACCAGGTCAAGGAGCAGCGCGACCGCCTGATGACGAGCCTGGTGTCGCTTTATAATCGTTATTTCGAAGCGAAGAAACTGATCAAGACGCCGAGCGGCGAAGATCTGACAACCGTGATTCCGCTGATCAAGCGGGTCGATCCCAAACACTACCTGCTGAAGGACAAGGCGCTTGCCGACCTTTACCTGTCCGAGTCGGAAAAACTGATCGCCACCGGTAATTTCAAGGATGCGTCCACCTACATCGTCACCGGCCTGAAGCTGTTCCCCGACGATAATCGGCTGCAAAGCCTGAACAAGCAGATCAACGCCCAAACCCTGAACTGATGAATCCGCGCAGCTCCCCCCTACGATTGCTGGCAAAAACCTACGCAAATGACCTGATATCGAGAGACCAGTACATCGAGATCCGCGCTCAGTTGCTGAAACGCCTCGAATCCACGGGGAAAATCACCGAGTCCGACCTGAAAAATTTCACCGCCCTGTCCGAGGGCACCGAACCGGCGCGTTCTCAGCGCAGCTATACGCCGTCCGACTGGATCATCATCGGCCTGGGCCTGGCCGCATCGGCGATTCTCGCCTTCGTACTCTACGGTTAGGCGACCACGGCGGCGCCTTGACCCACCCGAAAGGTGGTCGCCTCTCGCCCGTTTCGAATATAGCCGCGCGGCAGCGCCCTTGCCGGAACTCGTCTAACCCGCTAGAACCGGAAACCGGTCTGCAGCATGGCGCCGACGACGTTGTCGCTGACCACAGCGGCTATATCCAGGTTGAAGCCGAGCCAGAAACCGATACCGACCGAGTAACGGGGGTCCTTGGCGCCGCTGGGAATGTCGCTGGCGATGTTTTTCGACACACCGGCACGCAGGAAAACGTAGTCGCCGGCGCTGAACTCGGCGCCGAGCTGCACGAACCGGGTTTTCAGAACCTTGAAGGAGTTATTCGCCAACAGAGGCTCGTTCTCGGTCAGGTCGATATCCATCGCCACGGTCATGAAGCTGTTGTGATAAGCGATACCGATAGTCGACTCGGTATCGTAATTGAGCGTGGAGTTACCGACATCGAAGCTGTCGGTGAACAGGTTGCGCACCGTTAGACCGAGCAGCACGTTTTCGGTTAAATCCATGGCGAAGCCAAGGTCGACCGTGCTCAGCGTGCCCAGCTTCTTCTTATCACCCTTGTCGATGATGTCTTCCGCGCCCGATTCGATCGTCAGAATGGACTCGCTGAAAGAATAGGAACGTAAATCCACGGCCTTTGGCTTGATGCCGACCGACACCCGGCGCTCGAACAACTCGAAATCCCTGGCGAAAGAAAGCGCAACCTCGGTCGCCTGCACGCCCTCGAGGTTGAGGATATTGAAATTCTCGCTGAACAACTCGTTCGGGTCACAGCCCGGGGTCAGAAGGTCACAGGAAAGGTCGGTCACGGTGCCGCCCGCGATCAGGTCGGAGCGCGCGCTCACCGCCATGGAAAATGTTTCGAAGGCGATACCGACCGCAAGCAGGCCGCTAGCCTCCGGCGCGACGACCTTGCCGTCGATGCCGCGCACGATCGAACGCATGTCGAGCGCCGCTTCGACCTCGCCGACCAGATCTCCATTGTCGATCGCATCCCGGCGAGCGTCGTCCGCATCCTGGAAATCGACCACGTCGCCGAGCAGGTCGTCATCGTCGCGGGCAAAACCGCCGACGCCGATCAGCAGCGCGAAATCGTCCTCGATGCGCTGTCGCGTCAGCATAGATGGACTCGCCCAGGCCGC